>Ga0169931_10002855_pt1 | contig 27867 bp, 26 predicted proteins | sample Kivu_15m_20L_FD_129675 | JGI IMG/M metagenome (GOLD analysis project Ga0169931, IMG submission 129675) | Freshwater microbial communities from Lake Kivu, Western Province, Rwanda to study Microbial Dark Matter (Phase II) - Kivu_15m_20L... | ecosystem: Environmental > Aquatic > Freshwater > Lake...
ACGAATACCTTTCCAATCAAGCTGAAACTTCAATGGCATCTAGATATCAATGATACCTAGATGTCATTGAAGTTTCAGCTTTGAATTCGGTCGGGTTCAGGAGTTGTAAGGTCGTATGCATGGTATGGTGGTGATGTACTTGGGGAAAAAGTCTTATTTTTTGTTGCATCAATGATGACTCGACTGATGATCAAGAAATTGTAGTAGCTTGTAGTAACATCAGTCATATGCTTCTGTTGATCGTCTTTTCAATGAGATTCACTATGTTTGATATTTGTATCACTATGATGAAAATTTGATGCAACATATGATTAAAATTTTTAATGATAACTTGTTGTACATGCAAACATATTCCAAATTATGTTAATATTTTAATGATCTTCTCTAGGATGCTTGTATCTTTTGACTACCCTGCTAGTATTTGTTTGTGACATGAACACAGAGGTGTCATGCTTCTTTTCGTTTTTACCAGCTATCTTTTTAATCTTTTCTACCTCAAAGAGTTCGTGTACCCGATCGACATCCTCTAATGAGACACCACATCGAATAAAATCATCCACTATGGGATATAATAGTTTTCGAGCCATTGCTAAGTGCAAAAGATTCTTGTCATTGTCGTGTTTATTTTCTACATCAGTAATAACTTTCTGCTGTGCTGATCGATGGGTGATGAATGTGCAACCTTGAAGATCCTTGTCCAGTTCCAAACACCCTCCCCCCCAGCTGCGCTGTTCACACTCATCTCCATCGGACAAACATTCCTCTACATTACCACCACTACAAACCATCAGCCCCTCTTTCAAGTTGATTTGAAGTATGTTTTTCATTTCCAAAAATACAACAGACTGTAGATTAATACAGTAGACATCAAAGTAGAGTGTTGGCTGCTATCAATTGGAAAACCTATGTGTTCGCACAAGATCGGTAACCTGCTTGATATGCTCTGATGCTGCCATTCCTACATGTGTTGAATAGGATTGCAAGGCATTAAGAGACCACCAACGAATATGAATGTTGTAGGGTGTAAATTGAAGACCTGCATTGTTCAATACAGCAGCTGTGTGTACACAGGGCAATAGCATAGCCTGAACCTGAGCACATGAACAAGACATACATCGCTTGTTAGGACTACCATCGTTAACAATCGTAACTGTTCTGACTCTCATAAATTTTGGGATGGAAGACGTATTCGGATCACGGTAGGATTTAGACAAGACATACCAGCAATTAGATCTTCCTCTCTCAACGTAGTAACTTGAAGATCCCCGGTTCCATATATCAGCTAGAATCCCCTCTGCGTACTTGGTAACGTACTGAGAAGTTGATGATTCACTCCATATCATTCTTCTATCCACCATTCGAGATCGTTCGCTGAGCGTGAAAAGTTGTAAAGAAAAGACTCAGTCCTCATGTCGTTGCTTTGAAAATAAGCAAGAGTGCATTGAAACGTACCAGAGATGGTTCATGTGCCTTTGGGAACTAATCGACATCTGTGTTTGTGCAGAATTTGACAACGTCGCGTTTGCAATTGCTTTTTTTTGTGGATGGCATTTTCCGCTTCGACAATGGAGTCTCCTTTAAAATTGAAATGAGTGCAGCCCATGAAAGCATGATGACATACGTACCTCTCTTTAGCAAAGAAAGATGTGAGTATCTCATCAACAGATGAGGCCAAACCCTGTCCAAGAACATTCTTCTTCTCACGAAGATATTCCTTTAGGCATCTCTTGGAAAAATTGTATTCTGCTTCAGACTCAACGTATTCAGCAAATGAATATACCCATTTCATTACGGTGTCCATCACAAGCTGACTCTCAACATCGTTGTATCTTGGAATATAACCATAAGCAATAATCAATATACGAATTACTAATTGTCACATCAGAAATCAACGTACCTTGGAATATCTAGTATCCAGGGACGCAGAAACAGATGATAAAAATCAAGTCTCAAACGGACGCTACACCATGCGTTCGCTCCCATCAATGCCTGATTCATCATCTCTTCATTATCCATACAAACTACACTGGTCATAGATGCATTTGAGCGCCCAAGAAGTTTGGGGAGGGCACTATCAAACAGCCAGGAATAGGCCCGACGCTGCTTACTCCCCATAAAGCAGCTTGCGTAAGTACACAGTTTATTACTGGAATCTACTCCCACAACCTTGCACACATTTCTGCTGTTGCGGTTGGTTCCAAACGTGACGTCTACTGCAAGGAATTCAGGAAAATGGGAAAATTCTGTCACCTCATCATCCATAACCCAACAGAAAGAAACAAGGATCTTCTCGTCGTGAATCATGAGTTCCTGTCTCCATGATTCCATTTGGAGACTGGAGATATCTACTTGCGTGTTAAGGACGGTATCCACTCGTTTAGCTATTGAATAAAGAGAGGAAAAGGCAATCAGATTAGAGCATAGATGGGAAGACAAATCAATCATTGAATGTACCTCGATGTGTTGTTACGAAACCGGAGTTGGCACAATGAAGGGTGTACATGAAGGAGACATCGTCTAGACTGTTAAAATAAGAAATGAGTCTTTCAGCTGCCGTTCCGTAAGGTCTCTGACTAACCTCCTCCATTTTAGCCTCAAACTCACACTCTTTTAATTTTCCGATTTGAGAGAGAGAGACATTAACTCCAAATTTGGCATGAATGAGATTTCGTATGTTGGAGGAGGGGACTGATACGTCGTTACATTCTTTGATGGATTGTAATGCTGCTGATGGAATGGCAGCTGAGCGAAGGTTGCTATGCTCAAGACGAAAATGAAATCGGTGAGTGCAGTATTTATATTCATCCCAGCATAAATACCACAAACAATCTCTAGCATAACAAAAAAACCTTAACCTGAATGAGCAGCGACAGGATTCCTCGACGGCCCGTTTCGTGCTCGTCTTATTTCTTCGACTGGTACTTCCCAACCTTTGCAACCTTTTTCGCTTGATAGACCTTTTTTTTTGCTTCTTACTACCTCTTTTGGTAACCATTTCGTTGAACTTGTATGAGTTGTGCATAGATTGGACTATCGTCCCCTCCGCTTGGATAGATCCGGGAGCAAATTCATTCTGTCTAACTTCCGCCATGATCCCTTTGTCACAAACTAACGTCATTTCAGCAAGTTTATTCCTAATAAACACAAAATAGAATACATTATTTTACATCACAACAATATACACGACATCCATCAGAAACTTACTTGGTTCGAGCTTTAGAATGAGTTGATCTCCGTACGAGGGATGTATGTCCAGCTGCCGCACTTTGTACGATTGTTGAAGATAAATTGGGGCTAGCCTCGGGGCCTACAAATTCAGTAAATTTAAAAATGGCTCCTTCGGGCAGCCCTAGCTGCAGTCTTAGATCATTTGCGACCGACCTCGGAAGCGATACCAATTTTACAAGATCAATTACATCTCCAGGACCAACTAGCATAAACGCCCTAAGAAGCTCTTTCATAGAATCAGGACAGGGATAGGGAATCTCAGGGATCCATTCCTGTTTAGACTGAAGACCAAGAAGTTGATCAACAGCAGATTCAAGACTCGTCATGATACAGACAAAGATGAATGCTCAAAGACCTATCTAAAACACCCGGTTTTAAGTGAAAACTAGTAGAAGTATAAATGCTCAAAGACTTATCTAAATGCACACCCAGTTTTGTGAAAACAACATGGGCAAGGCGCCAAGGAAATTTAAAAATCAGGTTATGCACGACTACGATGCTTGAACAGCCGTTATAAAAGGCGGTATCTGTGAACCATATTTTTCGACCCTTTCCCGCAACTCGTCCCGCACATTTCAGCGGGTCATAAATAAATGTGGTAATTTCAAAGTACATAACCTGAAGACTGAAGACACACCAAACCATCCTCCATCACCCCACCCTCAACCATCTATTATCGGCCTTTCTTTTTTTCTATACATACTGTAACTATCATTTGACAATATATAGAAAAAAATAATGTTATGGCCTCTAAAAATAGATGCATCAGCTAGTGATGGGTCTGTTCGATTACTTGATACACTGATTCTTGATACGACATGTCTTCCGATTCCTCCTTCTCCACCACCATCATCATCAACAACTCCACGGACGACCATCACCAGTCATACATCCCTACTACGACAAACCATACAGAGTAATGCTTTATTTCTAACAGCGACTTTAATTTCCGATATGGAATGTTATGGTATTACACGGATTAATAAAACATATATTGGTCGAGTGAAATTATGGGATGCAGCACCTCATTTGTACGCCCAAGTTTTACAGCAAATTACATGTCAATTGGAAGCTTTATTAACAACTGCATGGAATGGACAGGGCGTGGATATTATCACACCCTGTACTGCTAGAAGTATCAATAATAGTATAGACATATCACATGTAGAATCGGAGAATCATCATGATATGGATGACGATGATTATGCTAGACCTTCAACGGATACACATCCCACTACTTCTCCTCCTCAGCATCTGATTCCTATTCATTTACGATTACGAGATGGAAATACATATCTGGTAGATGATTTTAATATCGACCCATCGTTACTCTCTTCCTTTTATTCCAATCCTTTTATTATTGCATCTACCATTGTACGTGATTTAAATTTAAAAGGAGACTCATGGATAAATTCTATTGCTATATCCATCTTGGAACAAATATATGGATTACAAGTGGAAGTTGATGGTGGTGGTGGGGATACATCGATGCAGGGAATACCAAAAGGGCCAGTACCTACTGCTACTTCAAATGCACAAGCCATCACTTCCATTATGGATATTACAAAAGATATGACTGCTGCATGGATGATACGTGCAAAGGAAGAAACTGCTTCTAGAGATATAGTTGTAGATCATTATCGTATTACAAACAGCAAATAAACAACACCAGTAGTAGTTGTTGTTGTTGTAACAATGGCAATTAAAAGAAGAACATTGAGAGGGAACATAGAATATTGTTTAATTTTTCATCTACGTCCAGGTTTGTATGTTTTGCTTGTTCATTCGTGTTTTCATGAGTTTCCGATGCAAATCTCCTTTCCTGTCGCTGCACCATGTTCCGTGTACCTGGGTCTTAAATTATCATAAAGGGAAAATACAACTACTACTTCGGTCCCTAGATAGGCAACCGAGTCTTTCTCAGTCAATGTTTCGAATAATTGTTTTCCATGTTTTGCGATCTTCCATTTCAAGGGCTATTTGGTTTATGGCTTGGTATTTTTGGTCGTGTGGTATTTTCTCTTTCTTGTGTTTTTCGCTCTAGTTGTTCGGTCTTCGATCAGGGTATCTATGTATGTCTTGCAATGTCCGTATCCTCTTTTATTGATGCCTCCCGGTACAGTCCAGAATAGTAGGTCTGATATTGGTTGGGTGGATATGGTTATAAAAACTGCCTTTCTATTAGTCATTACAGTTCTACCTCGACTTAACGGAATAGCATTGTATAGGTCCGTAGTTTTTCGTAATTCCATTCAATCGAGGTTTCACTTCCACTGAATCGAGGTTTCACTTCAAATAAATCGAGTTTCCACTTCCGTTACACTTTAACGCTTATATGTATGTTCTTCTTATGTTCTACGTACATACAGTTATAATTTCACGTAGAATCGGTGAGGGTAAATAAAAATGTTCCTGTACTTATTTTGACGCAGAAAGGAGGGAAGGAGTTCCATAATTACAACACAGTATATACATGCAGGATTGTCATGATGCATTCATTCATTATACATAAAAGTATCAAGAAATAGCAAGAGAAATGAGAAAAAGATTACAAAAACTTGCTTCTGTATGAGAATAAAAAGAGGGGAAAATAAAAAGGATGAATGTTTCCTTGTTGCTGATTGATTCATTCATCCTTCTCCTAATTGATTAAATTGCATACATATCATCGTGAGTCGGTGATGACATAGAATAGGATAATACAGATGACTCGTGTTGAGACGAATGATACACTGTAGTGTTAGGCGGAAGTGAATTTGACTTTACATATCGATAGAAACTGGAATGTCGCTGTTCGGAGGGTAAAACAAGAGGATGATTCGAATGGGTTTTCTTTTTGTTGAATGATTGATTTTTCATATTTGCACTCATGCCGTCAATTCTATCCTTCTTCTTTGAATGTAAATGTGTATCTTCTTGATCATGACTTAAAAGACAAGACAAAAAATCAGCTACCTCATGATCTGTCATTTGAGATTGAGTCTTCTTTTCTTTGTCGTTCGTTTTTTTGAGCAGGAAGCGTTGATCTCTCGAATATGATAGAGTTGATGATGCATCATCGAATCTATCATTCATGTCTGTCAAATCTCTTGTACTGGTATCAGCCAAATACGGATAAGACTCATAGCTGTCATTATAACGTACACGAAGATTTTCATGGGATCGTCGGACGGAAGGTCGAAATACGGAGTCTGTATTTCTTTTCTCGGATGTTTCCAGAAGTAGAGGTTTTATAAAATCGACCATTTCATCCCGATTTATGGAACTTTTGTGATTCCATGGCAAGGGTATGAGCTCGTAGCTATCATCGTGTTGTACCCTGTATGGTTTTACCTCCTCGTTATCCAACGTTGTTCTATGCTGGCTATTCCTTTCATAGTCGGTTGACTGCGTATGCAATATAGACTGTTCGTGCATTTTATTTTGTATCTCATGGCTTTCATTACTTCTACCAACGGGGCGTATGTTATATCGATTGCTTGTAGAACGCTGTTACTGACAGACCAACACTCATCGTCTAGAAAGGAATGACTAAAGCTACTCAAGAGTATAAGATTCCTGGTTGGATTAAGGAGAGAACTACTGCTTTCCTGTCGTCTACTGATTGTTGACATTGTAGACGGTTTGCTGCCTTTGTTTGAATGTTGTATTCGTGATGACTTATCTGTGACACTCATTTCTGTATCACTCGTATGACTCCTTCCCGTGAGAACTTTTTTTATCTTTTTCTTAGCTTGATAGATTTGCAGTTCTTCTTTGTATCGAGACTTTTCTTTGGCTATAAGATTCCAAAATTAAGATGATGGAATGAGTTTGTGTTTATATCCGTGATGAAACTTAGATTTAAAAAGAATACTCGCCTGCTCCAATCTCGTATCTACGACGATCGTTTGCATCTAAACTGTTCCACATTTGACCAATACGTTTGGCTAGGTCCGAAAATGAGATTTTACCATGTGTGCGTCGATGAGCTCGTTTTTTCCTTTCGAAACTAGTACGAGCATCACCATTCGGGTTGAATGTATCAGGTGCATCTTCACTTGTGATCGCTGCTACTGCTGGCGCACCTATGATCAAGGATCGTTGCTCTTGAAAAAATATATTGTAAGCTGATAATGGTCGCCTTGGATGATCTGGTGGCTTGGGTCGCCGCTTTTTCTTGAGAGCGGACTTCTTTTTATGAAGCCTCGATGTACTGGTTGGTTTATGAAAGCTTGTTATAGACGTATACTTTGTTGTACGCCTCATAGGTAATGGCTCAACAATACCGTCATCTTCACTATCCAGAATATCATTTATGTCGATACTTCCATCTTTATAGGACGAATCATCATCGTCGTCGTCATCATCGTACTGTTTTCGAGTATCGTTACAGAAAAGGTTTTAATATTAGGCGAATCAACGGATCTCAAAGTTCGGCTTGGTGGCTTAATAGAACTCACCGCGAACGATGACATGATCCAAGTGCCTGGAATCGATTGCTGTTTCTTTTTTGTTTCACAATCTATTCTGGTATCTCTTCAAGAAGACTTCATAGCTGAAATTTTCACTCATTCTATTTTCCTGGGCATAAAAGTAATTAAGGTTCGTACTAAACATATGGAGGTCTTGTTAGAATGACTCATGGCTGAATCGCTAAGCAAGAAGTTAGTAACGACCATGACAGAACACTTTACTCTAACTTAAAAGTTCACTTAAGTAAAAGTACTATCCTTCTTACGAGGTTTTGTAATATGACTTCGTTTTTTAGAATTAGGAATGTTACGCATGTACTGAAATATCTCTTTCTTTAACGTTGACGTCATCAGTGTACTCCAATAGAGAAGAATCGCTTTGTGTAGCTTGTATCGATGTGAAAGCATCTGCAGAAATGTCTTCTCACCCACACTACCAGTATGTAGATTGCTTTTTTTAAAAAAGTTGTATCCTACCTACTGTATCTGTATGTATGTCGGATGCGGAAGTTCGTACGTCACAGAACATCTGAAAGGATGCACGTCTGAGATTTAAAAATTACTTAGATAAAGTTACGTATTAATACGCTACTTTACAGTAGTGTAAAATACAGTAGCGTGTAAATCTTTTGTTGTTGATTTTTATGCCTCCTTTTTAAGCTCTGACAGTAATTGAATGCCTGACGGAACAAACATGCAATCAACAAACCACATCAGTAATAAACTGAATCAAAGCAACAGCAGCCATACAGACAAAGATAATTTGGAATTCTCAGATCAAGGTGGAGAAGAGGAATATCAACCATTACAACCAATTGGTAGTGACGGTACCGACATGTCAATAAATTACAATCGTCATCATCATCAGGACGATATCGAATCATTCAAACACGATAAAAGTGATAATAATGATAATTATGATGATGATAATCATCAGAAAAAGAATTCAATATTTTATCGAAAATATATTTCCCACTGTCGATATACCGTTGATTTTTTACAAGGAATTGTTTTACCTACATCAAGGTGGTGGTGTTGTTCGTGTTGTTGTACCAATACGTCTACATTTACCACTACCACACTGGACATGGCCAATCATAGTCATAACAAAATATATCTCATTCAAGGTTTAGATCGTGTTGTTTTTGGTACCAAGGCAGCATCGGAATGTATCGTACTGTGTGGTATCAAACCGGTACGATATGTATGGTATATGCTTTCGGGAGCTATATGTGATATGATGCAATTATTACTAGATTTATTTATACATATCGTGATATCGATATCTGATCCTAGTCTTTGTTGGATATTGAGTTTTGGTATAAGTATTATTGCTAGACATACATCTCATCGATATCTTGTCTTTGGTGATTATGTGGGTGGATATTGGAAAAGTTTATCCAGAATGTATGCTGGTTATAGTATCATTATAGTCATTAGTACAGTGTTTAACATTGTCATGACACGAGATTTACATTTATCTCATTACATGGCATGGGTCATTACCCTACTATGGACGGGTATTGTCAATTATTTTATTCTCAAGTATCTATGGACTTATGGAGGTAGTTCAAGTGATGAAGGTGGTGGTGGAAGTAATGTCATCAAATCAACAAATGTTCAATCACCAAGAAAAGATTAAACATTTCTGTTACTGAGGATAACAAGTGATGTAAAATAAGTAAAGTTCAGAACTTTACATTTAAGTTCCTGTATTGTTTTATAAAGATTAAATCAGTAACCTTGATTCTGGGAGAGAAAAAAAATGAAGATTTTCTCTTCTTGGTGTGACAATCTTAATGATTTTGCAAAGGGAAGAGTGTATTCTTTGTATTTCATTACTGCAACAGAGAACCACAAGTTCAGTAAATCTCAGTATAAAGAGTCTTTCTCACCAACGATATCTCATGAATCGATGATGCATGACATAAACACAATTCTTTTATTCAAGAAAAAATAACTATTGGTTAAAGAAATTAAGGAAACTAGCTCATCGTTGTCTTCTTATATTATTCAACAATTAGTTTCATCGTCTATAATATTAATATCCATTGATTTTCTTGGAAAGGTAAGGGACTACTTCTTCCATTTTAATGCGTATTTGCTCTGTGGTATCTCGATCTCTTATAGTTACACAGCCGTCTTTCTCAATTGTGTCAAAGTCGACTGTAACACAGTATGGTGTACCAATTTCATCAGCTCTACGATAGCGCCGTCCAATGGCTCCAGATACATCCCAATCTACATTCCACCTTAGTTTGAGCTGATCAAACAAAGTTCGAGCCACTTTAACCAACTCCTCCTTATTCTTAACCAAAGGCAAGACGGAGACCTTGACTGGAGCAATGGAAGGATGGAACTTTAAAAGACTTCGAACTTCTCCACCTACTTCATCTTCGGCATAAGCTGAGCAAATGATAGCGAGTATCACTCGGTCTACTCCTAGCGACGGTTCAATACAATGAGGAACATACTTCTCCTTTGTAGCCTCGTCAAAGTAATCCAATACTAGTACAACGCAATAGGAATTGAGAGTAATTAGTAGATGAAATCTTGGTACAAAGGCTACATTATATACAAATACGTACATTTCCCAGATCCTTGTGAATGTTGTGTTAAATCAAAATTTCCACGTGCTGCGATACCCATTAGTTCTTGAGTTCCAAAAGGAAAACGAAAGGTAACATCAGTGCATGCTCTTGCATAATGTGCTAAATCGGTTCCTTCATGGATATCCCATCCAAGCAAATCTTCGCGTAATCCTATCGATAATAAAAATTTCCTAGATTCATCTAACCACATTTGATGGAAGGGTTTCCAGACGGTTTCATCTCCAGGTGGAATGAAGTATTCAATTTCCATTTGCTCAAATTCACGACTACGAAAAATAAAATTTCGTGGTGTAATTTCATTACGGAATGCCTTACCAATTTGCGCAATACCAAAGGGTATTTTCGCTCGGGCTGTACCTAAAACATTCTTAAAATTAATAAATATCCCTTGGGCAGTTTCTGGCCGTAAATAGGCAACAGAAGATGCATCGGCCACAGCTCCAACATTGGTTTGGAACATGAGATTAAAATCTCGTGGCATAGTCAATGTGGGTTTACCTGAGGCTGGTGAAGGAATCATAGTCATATCCTCCGCTGAAACTTGTGTCAAATCACGAAAATGAAATGGTTCTATGGATGTAGACTTTGTATCTAAACCCTTATCTTTTAAAAGTTTCATAGCATCCTTCGTTGCAGCCTTGACCATATCATGATCATTCGCTTCAACAACACATACCCAACCTATGATTTGTGAAGGTGATGATCCTTGTAAAATCACGGGTGCTGCATATAATTGATCAGCACGAAACCGAAGTTTGGTTTCTTTACAATCTACCATGGGATCTGAAAATCCATCCAAGTGTCCTTTTGGAAAGGAAGGATGGGGAAAAAAGTATGAAATCCAAAATGAGATAATCTTAAATGAGTATGCATCATCATGATACAAATATCATTACTTCATTGTATACCTGAACTTTTCCAAGTAGTTGGATGATGTATAATACTTGAATCTAAACCAAATACATCATCTCTTTGTACAACAAAATTTTTCCACCATGCATCCTTGACGTTCCGTTTTAATTCTGTCCCTAAAGGTCCATAATCAAAAAAACCAGCAAATCCATTATAAATTTCACTAGATGGGAAAATAAATCCTCTTCGTTTACATAATGATACAATATCATCCATGGATAATGTATCATATACTTTTAATTTGGGTGTTACTTTATTGTTGTTGACAGGAGTTGTCGTGGTAGTACCTGAAGAAGAAGAGGTAGCATCTGTATTACTACTACTGCTGCTACTACTACTACTAGATGTAGTGGAATAAAGACGTACAGTTGTAGCAGCAGCAGCATCTGTCCAGGTTGCAGTACGATATAAGTATGTTTTGGATCTTGATAAGGATAAGAGTTTACCGCCACCAAGACGTGTTTGACTCAATACAAGAGCATGAACTGATATCATCTTATTTATGGCGGGGAACAAAAGATGTATGAGACTTAAAATGAAAAAGGAAGATGGACGACAAGTTGATGTTGATGAGAAGAATGAAGTATATGTCATATTTCTTTTTGCTTTTACGAAGCGATTTTGCAATAAATTAGTATATATTGTGTGTTTCTCTCTTCTCTTTATCTTTTGGATATCAAAGTCTCATCCGTATCGGCGTAGATATATGTCTGGATAGTTAACTACGTTTCCAGCTTGTCCGCACACAGAGATTGAAATAATCAACGACAGACAGTATTGTAAAATTTGCTATGATTACGATAGCAAAGCTTGCTTGTAATTTACATAGTCTCGGGTGTGGGTGTCAGAAAGTGTAACTTGTAGGTACTAGTAGAGAATGCAGCATCAAAACAGTACATAGGCTACCTACATAGGCTACCACCGTCGTGCGTATTCGGCCATTCGGGGTGTATGACTCACTGGCGTCCGTACTGTAGGCCTACTGTACGCGACTAATGCTTCATTGTCATCACCGAATCAGACAATCAGACAGACCGTGCGTGAGCACGTGTCAGTTCTCAACTCCGATCGGACTATGGCTACTCCGATCCCCGTCCCCTCGCCCTCCTCTCCAGCAAACAGATGCCGACGACGGCCGGCAGGTCTTCGCGTAGGATACGTACCGGCAGCGTATGTAGCACAGTACGATGGGGAAAGGGAGGCTCGGGCGCGGGGCGGCGGTATTGCGGATTCTGATGATGTTCGTACTGTAAAAGACGAAAGACGACGTCAAACATTCTTCGTATGTAGTTGAACAGTGGTGAGAGAATCTGTTTTCTCAAACTGAGGAAGTTTGTACATTTGTGTTTGACAACGAAAACACTGTATATATATCAAGAGAGAAAGATAGAGATAGACACTGTACTGTTGGGTCGGTCTCGAATGATAGAATACTTTTGTAAATCTTCTCATATACGGTGTTTTTCAATTCAACCGAGTTACAAGAGACAGTCCTACTGGCTACTTCCGTGCTCATGTCGATTATTACCAAGTCATGTTCAACATTCTCAAACACCATCTGATTGGTATCGACGACGAAGAAATACTAATAATAGACGATGGCTATCCTCGTCGTACACCTACGCCTATCCATGTCGTCGTTTTGATTGGACTTCTTTCCTTGCTCTACTTTTCTTTTGGAGTTTCAGAATATATACAGTCACAGCCTTCACAACGAGAATGGCAGATCAACGAGGAGGTGGTACATCCTTTCATCAATACTCCAAATACTATAGAACACTGATGATCGACAACAATCGTCATGTCATGACAACACAATTCCACATGGCCACGAAACAAGACGAAGGAGACGAATCAACAGATAGATTCAATGATGATGACAAAGAAGAGCAGCAACGGCAAGAGAACCACAAGAGAAATACCAAGTCCAATACACCCAATTCTAACCCAAATATCAACAATCCTAATACTTCAACCAACCCATATAATAAAAGTAATTCCAAACGAACATCGAAACTCAACAAAATCAACAACAACAATACTAATAACATCAAAGACGGATCTATCCATCCTAAGAATCATAATAATCATACAAACATAACTCAGAGTGTGAATACAAACAAAGGTTCTAAAATAAACAAGCCAGATACAGTGGTAAGACAAGGGAAAAAAGCAAAATCACTCTCATCTTTTCATACCAACAAATCAACCCTGAATCCTATGAAACGAGAAAATTCGACTATACCTATATCATCCAAATCACAAGTCAGTGCTACTACAAACATAAAAAATCCTAGTATAACAACAACCAATGTACATGATTCACAACAACAACAAGTGAATCGTTTACAAAAAAGGATCAGTCAATTGGAAGCTATTGTAGCAAGTCAATCTGTAGAAATATGCAGATTAAAAGACAAATGGAAAGAATTAAATGATGCTGCATCTACTTTTACACAAGTGGTGGATATATTACGACAAGCTGGATTAACATCCTCCTCATCATCGTCTATCATGAAGGAGGATACAAATACTCCATCTAAGAAAACAAATAAAAATGAATCATCCTCCTCCTCTTCGATTGAAAAGAAAAACAATTCTTCTTCCAATAATAATGATGAAACAGTAAAATCAATAGATTCCATTCCAAAGAATGAAACATTATCATCAACAACCACGACGAGTAGTACACCTATAAAACAACAACAAGATCAAAAAATACAAGATGATTGGGAAATATTTGGAAGAGCACCAGCCTCTGTGATGGATGAAGCCGATGCTGCGGGGGCATCCATCTTGGCAGCCTTATTAGCGGGGAAACATCGTATGTTAGTGGATGTTCGTGATGCTGAATTAAGTCGTGATCCAGAGACATTAGTTCAATTTATTGAATTAGCCATCTTACCCGTCGCGGCTGGGTTAGAAGGTTTGACCAGTACAAGAAATCGTGTCAAGTTAGTCTTCCCTACTGTATCTCAATTATTACAATATCGCAAGACCATGGCCTTGGCAGCACCCGATGTTGTAGCATTAAGTACTTTAGGATTTGATCCCGTGGAAAAACGAGATAATTTAGTGGTAATTATTGCTCCCTCACCAGATGATGAAGATGGATTATCGAAAATGAATTCCCTGTTGGATGAAATACGTCCACCCGTGGTAATTTTGAATCATCATATGGTACCTATGGTTGGACCTGCATCCCAATTTGAACAAGTATACTTGTTACGACTTTTTACTGTCCAATATATGATGGGAGGAAATGATTGGCCATTAGAGGATGGACGTGAAAGTAGTACAGATCGTCGTGTCATGGAGACGGAGGAAACAGCAGCAATAAAAAAGAGTAAACAAATGAATAGTACAAAGATGGAAACGTTGAAGGATGTTGTAGAGGAAAGGAAGGCTATGAATGAAGAAGAGGATGATAATGCAGCTTTAGAAGCTGCAATGGAACATGCCCATGAACTAGGAACTCATCAAGGAATGACACGAGCTATGGTTATACGTGCATATCCCAGTAAGTTCATTTATATTTGTTTTGTTAATGAAAGTTTAGTTGGATACAAAACAGTTCATCTCATATCTCTGTCTTTGTGTTTTTGTACCTTTTCATTAAGAACCATGGCATATATTTGTCGATACATCACCGGATACAGATGCAGATTTTGAAGTAGCTGCAACTTTTGATGAATGTCCATCCCAAGATGATATCAATTATGCTATTGTGGAATGCTTAGAGGGTAGTGAACGAGAGGATGAACTTGTAGCACAGCAAATGCAACAAGCTTTAGAAGCCGGTCAACTAAACAAAGTATCTGAAATATTTGGTACTCCAGGAATGTCATCGGAAGCTATATTTGGAATTGATCAATTGCTAGATAGTACTGATGACTTGGGTTCTACAGACGATGGCTTATTCTACGATGATTGGGATTTATGGAAAGACACTGATACGGTGTAACTAACTAGTAAAATAATGGATTAGAAGTAATTAATATTGAAACATAACCTATTGAAACGATATACACTCAATTCGTATGTCCTACGGTGATCATTATTCACCATATACGGTGTTCAATTACGTTTCCTTCGGTTTCTGTCATATCATTGTAGACCTTATTGACTTAAGTATCTCATGCTGATCCGGCAGGCATGGCTATCTCCTGAGAGCGGTGTATCATTTCTTCTTGATCATGAAAGTCTATTTAAGACGAACAAAGGAAATCAAGCTAGTCTTCTTCTACTATTACCCTTGGAAAAAGCTTTCTGCATAGTATATACTCAGTTGCTTAGTGAACACTGCCCAAATAGTGAGGCATTACATATTCTGTATACATACTTGCTCATGCAACATCATTCTATGGAGAAACAGGAAGTGACGAGGCTCTAGAGAGATTCTAAAGGGAGATCAAGCGTGTTTATTAAGCGTCTCGTGTTATATTGCTTTAGTAAACGCTGGATCCCGGCTAGCTAGAGAGACGCGGGGTAATATATGTAGTATACAGTAGTTACAAAATACGACTGAAGGGCTCGAATACGCCATCAAAAGGCAGAGCAAGAACTGTTCCATGAAAATCAAAAGTTCCGTCGATGAAGCCAACCTTTGTACGTCTTTTTACCGTACGTAGGTAAAAAATCTTTCTCTACAGTATATTGCATCTCCGTCGATGTTTAAAATAACGTAGGACAAATAGAAGAATAATTTGTTTCTCCCAGAACTAGTATGTCTACTCGATCGCTGATGGCATCGAGACGTATTGGTACAGTGTTATGGGAAAATGTGGCTGGAAGAAGGTGTACCAACGTTTCCTCCGCATTTTTCTGTTCCATTCGTAAAGGTTAGCTTCGAATCGAAATACAGATTCATCTTTTTGATGAATATTAGCTTTCTGCTCTTCGTACTAACGTTTTCTCTTCTTTTTATCTACATTTCCTTTTATCTGCATGATCAGTCACACCCTTGTCCATTCGATATCCATTAATTTCTCAAAATGTCGTCAATGCAAAACAAAAGATTCCAACCATCATCAACGCTCGTCATTTGAGTACAACAACACCGATAATTTCTCCAGATAATAAGGTTATTGCACCTTCAATGGTGTACATATCAGGAGAAGAAATGACGCATTATGCAATGAATCTTATTGTTGACCAATGGGTCAAACCATACTTTGATATTACTGCATGGCAATTTTTTGATTTATCTTGTAAATCACGTGATCAGACCCATGATAAGGTTCTAAAAGATGCTGTTGAGGCTGGTAAAAAAATTGGTGCTATTTTCAAGGAACCTACAATCACTCCATCAGCTTCACAGGTAATGATAAATCTATGTTCACTGTATGAATCACTGTGTGTATATACGTATTTGATTCTTTTTTTTTTCCAAACAAATCGACACATAGGTCAAAGAGTTTGGTTTAAGTAAGGCTTATGGTAGTCCCAATGGTGCTATGCGACGTGGATGGAATGGTATTACTATCAGCAGGGATACAATTCATATTGATGGCATAGAACTTGGATATAAAAATCGGGTCCTTTTCGAAAGACATGCTGTAGGTGGTGAATATGGTGCTGGTTTTGCTAAAGTTGGAAAAGGTACTTTGCTTACGACATACATTCCCAGAGACGGCACTTCTCCGCCCTTTGTCGTGGATAAGCGTGATCTTACAGATGACAACAACGTTTGTGTTGTTTATCACAATCGTAAGTCTTTTGAATTTTATTCTGAATCCATCACTCAGATTAGGCGAGTTCATATTAATTACTTGTTTTTTTAATCCAGCCTATGATAATGTGAAAGATCTTGCTCACTACTTTTTTAAACGATGCCTTGAGGCCAAAGTCACACCATACATAGTTACAAAAAAGACTGTGTTCAAGTGGCAAGAAGGCTTCTGGGAAACAATGAAAAATATATTTGATCAAGAATACAAGAAAGATTTCTTGGAAGCGGGTCTCTTGAAGCGATCGGGTGGACACTTACAGCACCTTATCTCTGACGCAGCGACGATGAATCTTGTTCGTTGGACTGAGGGTGGATTCGGTATGGCGTCTCATAACTATGATGGTGACATGCTCACAGACGAGATCGCTCAAGTTCATAGATCACCTGGCTTTATTACATCCAATTTGATTGGAAAGGATGATAAGGGTAGGATCATTAAAGAATTCGAAGCTTCTCATGGTACAGTCTCAGATTTATGGCATTTACATCTTGCTGGAAAAGAAACCTCCCTCAATCCGTTGGGTTTAGTCGAAGCTCTGATTGGAGCCATGAATCATGCCGCTAAGTTGGAATATGAAGCAGACGCAAGCAAGAAATTGGTTTACGATCAAGTGTTGCATTTCACTGCCACCCTACGCTTGGCCCTTCATAATACCTTTCGCTATGGACAAGGGACAAGAGATATGTCCGGTCCGACTGGTTACACTACGGAAGACTTTATTCGCAAAGTCTCTTGGAGGCTAGGGCGATACCTCGCCAACAATCGCGAGAAGGACCCCCCACCCGTTTTGAGTGAACCAGATCGTGCCTTTCGACGTAACTTTGCGAATGTTGATATGAAAGCAATGCAAGAGTTGTTCGATAAATTTGATTCTGATGGAGTGGGAAAGCTAGACTTCAAGCAATTCACCAAGGTACTGGTTAAGATGGGTGTCGCTCCTCAAAAAGAAAAGTCAGACAAAACACCTGATATTTAGATACCCGTCATGACTAATTTCTTGTGATGAATTAAAGGATTCAAGGTTTTTGCTTATTTTCTTAATAACAAATAAAGGATGACTGCGCCTGTAAATTATTTTCTCTATACTATTATATATTTGACCTTCTAAGATTGATTAACCGAAGTAGATCATCCGATAGTCTCTTTTCTTTCATGAAATATCGCATGAATAGAATGGATTGATATCCTAGTTCAATAGCATCGACCCCATCAATTGATTTTCCAATAAGCCGATTCGGAGGTTTATGGGATTTCAGTTTCGCCCCTTGATCATTGGAGATGATCATGTCAACAACATCATTCAAACTCTCCAAATTATTCATCTTCATAAAAGGGCAAGTAGCACATCCACCAGCAGTACTGCAACCATCGCCACCGGGAACACCTGGTACAACTTGGAGTTTTAGGTCATGATCACTTACACTTGTTACGGCCTCCGAAGAAACGGGGAAAATAATTTCAACCTCAATGTTATGGGATGTGGCATTATTCAGAATATCTGATACTGATCGAACGATCGATGTTACCATACCGGCCTCAGTTCCCAATATAAATTGAACTCGTCTCACTGCATCATGACGGTTTCTATGGCTAGTTATACCTTCATCCGATATACTTTGTGCGACCTTATTGGAAATAAATCGGAGTATATCGGAGGTAGAGCCTACAACTCCCTCATCATGAAAACTTTTTTGTAAAGCAATATCAAACATTTCTCCTGGAACTTCTAAATGAGCTGTAACGAATGCATCTGGATAAGCAGTTGTGGCTACTCTGACAACTTCTTTCCCGAACATATGATGAACTACACAGTTTCCATTAGGAAACACGTGAATACGATCACGTAATCGACGGATCGATTCTCTATTATGAAGTGGATGTAAAGATCGGGCTATCTGTTGATCTGTCCAATGTGAAGCAACTGCATGAAGTAGGACCTGAATGTTATTCCCCATGTATGTATCAGGGCCATATAGTATTTGTATGTTTGGTCTTTGAGCCGATGCTTCTAGCACTGTTGCTAAAACATTAGACGATGTACATGTAATAGTCGGTAAAATAGATGAACTGATAGCCTTGGTTTCAAGACTCGTATTGATGTAAATAACATGTAACAAATCTTCCATAGCTGAGTTTTGACTGAACTTTTGTAACCATGCTTGATAGGAACGTGATTCAGCCGATTCGGCCAAGGAACAACCAATCGATTTCGATGTAGCACGATATACTGGTATTTGATCATATCCATTCCTTGCCAGTATAGCTGATACACTTTCAGACATAAAGTCAACCCCTAAACAAATAATAGCCTTGGCACCATCTTGACACATTTGTACCGCAGCATCACCCATAGCAAGAGAATCAGCAATCGCTATACGTCGACGATGCTGTTGTTTCGATGTTGATGACGAAGAGGATGAAGACACTTGTTTCTTATCCATAGCAGTCAGTACACCTTGGAGTTCTACATCCATGTAGTAATGAGCTACAATGCCTATATTAGCAGAATTAATTTTATCAGTCAGGGACTCAACCATGTCTGGATCAGGTTTTAAAAACTATCACAAGTGATGAGAATAATCGATTCACATGGATGAGTCTGCAGTAAGTGAAGAATAAATGCAAAGAAAAAACAGGATCTTACTTGAGCTTGTATTTCAGCAAAAGTCCCTTGCGGTGATATGTATCCATGTTTTCCAATAATTAAGGAAGGAAATTGACGTATAGGTGTAAATGTAGGTTCATCATCATAGGATATAGAGGATGATGAGAAAGAGACAGGTGTGCGATGCTTAGAAAATGTTGATGGGATGGATGAGCTCCATCTTGTGATTCTTCGATTATTTGTCTGGAAAAAACGATACGTAAGTGTTTGTATTGGATTGTAATGTTTGTTGGAAGAACATGACATGTCGTTTAGGGTTCGAAATGTCCGATTCCTCGTAGATGTGAGTTTCATTTTCTGCTCCCATGACAGAGAGAAAGTCCTTATATTCGCAGCACCACCAGATACCTTCATGGTATTATAAAGAGTGAAGTGTAAGTTTATCAAAGACTGTTGGAAAAATTGAAGACGCTTCAGAATCTCAATTGTTCTTCTTTCAATCAAACTTATAGCGTTACATATATATAACGTAAGTGAGTGAGAGGAGAGAGTTCCACCGGTTGAGGTGATAATTATCGAATATCAGTTTTTGTAGACGATGATCTAAAAGAGGACGGTATAGAAACCGGGAGATCAATAATAGAAGCGTATAGTGAACACCAGAAGAAAGGGATCGATCTCGAATATTTGTTATCATGTGTAGTTATTTGGGTACGTTTTGGTATGCTGACGCTCATTGAAAATTGTGGGGTGACGGACTGTCAAAACGTCTTCACGTCACGACCAATCATTTACTGTAGTGCACGAACGTGCTCCGGACACGTGCCTAGTCTACATAAATACTGACTATGTACGTGGGACAAAAGCGCAAACAAACCATCAGCCAAACCGAACCAGTACACTAACCATCTAGAGCACGAGTAAGCCACGTACATGGCTACAATCTCGTCACGTCGTCACATTTTATCAGTCATGTCCTCAAAAGTGGAATGATGATATTGACTGTCTCTATCTTCTCCCCTCGATTACAAAGTCAATTATGACGACTCATCGGTATGGTAGACATTCAAGAAGCAGGATCAGTCTCATCATCTTATGCATAGGATATCAATTACTGGAAATTGAGTCACTGCTCAATACGACGACGGTGGACAACATATCCGAAACAAACAATAAACCACAAACGATACAAATACATCGATATAAATCGTTACATCATATATTAGAATCTGGTCAGCCACATGTTTTGACTTATGGTGGGTATTCGTCTTCTAAAACTGACCCAAGTCGATCAACAAGTATCTTAATTCAAAGTGTACCGATTCGTTCGGATCCTTCATCCACACCACCCACCATTGAACGACGCTTTGTTGCCTTCGATTTTGATCCCATCTTTCCTACCTATAGTTATTTCGTCACAGATAAAAACGTCAAAGATCGCAGAAAAAATTTAGATGAAAAAGACAATAAGAAGCTTGCTTCCTTTTTAGAGGAATGGCTTTTCATTAAGATTAAAGACAGAATAGGTTTAGCTGATCATAGTAAAGACGATTTAAGTATAACAGAAGAGCTTACCAAAACTTCAGGAGAGTCTATACTAGAAGATCTTGCTATACCCACTGTACCCATAGAAAATCTGTCACATGTACCAACATACTCTAAAGAACCGGTTATAAATGATACTGCTGCGGAGGATATCCAAGTAATAGATGTTCTAACTTGGAATCCTACTATCCTGAGGAACGAGACGGAACCTGACACTAGCGACTTATTATCACATTGGATAGAACCTTCAGACAACAATCATCCGGAAACTATACACGCAAATGGTTCTGATGCAAGGAATGAGACTTCTTCTGGAGAGAATAATTCTGATATGAGAAAAGAGTCTCTTGACGTAAATGAAATAACCATAATGCAGACATCAATTCTAAATATACAGGACGATGAGACAATAGAAGACGGTTTGGAAGGAGTGGTTGTTTCCCAGGAAGATGACAGTGAGATAATATCACAAACTTTAGTTCATGAGACAGTACCGGTGACTGAGAGTAGAGACATTCTGTTGGAAACGGATGATGATTTGTTATCTGATTCACCTGTAGATCCAATCGAAGAGCTCATGAAAAAGGAAATCGATACTTCTACAATGTACTTGGATGAAACTGACATAACGCCTTTGGAACATGATACCGTGTCTATGACATCGATACCGCGAGAGTATGATGAAGTGATACGAGAACAAGAAACCGATGGACATGATTCTGTCACGAAACAACTAGACACTGACATCAAGGATACAGGACATACCCTCATCAATGAAAACTCATCATATGACGATGTCGGCACGCATGCATCAATATTAGGAGATGTATTTTCTGGAAACAGTGATGGTAAGGATAACGACCAAACAAAGTTGCGCGATGTCAACGATAATTTACCCCGTGATATAAATGACGTTGAATTTCGGCCGCTAAAGGACGCATCGTCCACAGAAACGTATACCGTTCCTCGATACAAAGATGAGGTATTCTCGTCTGCCAATCATGATTTCGTTCATGGCCTGGACGATTTTCACAAATTTCTTGAAGAAGTGGATCCTCCCGATGAGTTAGATGTGGGTGCCTCAGGATTATCTATTCAAGAGATACTTATGGGACAAGGAACGAAAATCATAAAGGCAAAAATACGCGAGGGAATTCAACAGTTGAAAGAATTAAGTCACAAAGCGATTGATGGGATTCGAGGCAGAAATAAAGATGATGAATTCGACTTATATTTTGATGGTGATCCAATCGCCACAGAGTCAGATACCACCTCCAATGGAAAACATGCCTTGATACAAGTTATTCGTAAACCAAAGGAGCAGATAATTCATATTACAGCCGCGCTAAAGTCGGCTATGACGAATGTCGAGCGAGGTCTTGCAGATTTGATTTCATTCTGGAATAAAATCCGGAATAGAAACGAGGTTTCCGAAGATAATGACGATGAAGCAATTTTCGATCAAGAGATTGCGGAATTCAAGAGGAAACTCGATGCAAATAAGATATTGAATCGTAGACCTGTCGCTGAGACCAAGACATCTGATATTTCATACGACGATTTTGAAGCTGTAGGATAGGTGGGTACATGGAAACGCATTTTCTGTTTTACAGACATTATAACGAAGACATCAACAAAAAATCCGAGTCTTATGTCATTATCGCTTGTACAACCTTTAATTAGACTATAACTGTTCATTCTTCTTCAACGACTTTCGGGTAAAGTGATAAAAATTGCCAATCAACCAATTTTTCAGCTCATATTTCAACTAGCGATATATAAGTTAAATAACATCACATGTTATAATTATGATCGATTTTCTTGTAAACGTAAAATCAACGAAATTACGCGTGAGCGGACTCTGGGCGGAAGTTTTTGGATCCCCCGTGTAATTTTCCCCTTGGACCATTGTTTCAACATCGACATGATAGAGCGGAATTGTATTTTTTCATTTGATGATATTTTTGAGCCACTAGAGTTTTTACCATCACCCGCTAAAACTTTACGTGCCGTTGGGGCCCATTCTCGAGATAAAGACCATGGTATTCCCAGCCGAGATGACAAGCCTTTTATAAGGATAGTACTTCGACCAACAAGAACAAGATCTTGCGGAAACGATTTCAATTCTTTGACAGGTGAGTTAGGAGACAATTCTCCTTTATCATATCCCCCAGGAAGTTTCTCAACTGACCCATCAAACAGCCAAAGTGCGATCGCAGCAGTAGCCTCTGGTTTCGCGTCTTCTTTCACTTCTACACCAAGCTCCAAAGCCAAGTCGCCAATTTTCTTAAGGTCATCCGGATCATCATCACTTTTCCTGTCATCAAGGGCAACAATCGCTTTCGCGAGAGATTGTCTTGCGCGCCCCGAAATCTGCTTTACCTGTCCATAATCAATGAGACCGATGGATCCATCTTCCAACACGAAAATGTTTCCAGGATGAGGGCTGCAAGTATAACAACAAATTATTAGCATTTAGAATACAGTCTACATCGATCCAGACGCTACGTAAGCTATTTCAACTTACTCTGATTATGAAGAAAAGAACAAGTGCAAAATTAAAATAAGCAGGCATTAAAAAATGATATAAAAATGAAAAAGACGTACCAGCATGGAAAAAACCCGTTTGAAGAATACATCGCCCAAAGACATCTGTTAAGGCACGAAGTAATTTCCGTCCAAATAAGGCGGCTTCAGGACTGTTAGGATCAATACCCTTTTTTAACATCTCCTCTCTAGCGCGAGACAGTGGAACGCCTTTTAAATAATCCATAACAAGTACACGTTGACTTATTAATCCTGACACAGGTCTAGGTATCACCAGAGGTGGCTCACATGGCGTGCCATCCCATGCTGTTGTAATCGTTTGATATATCCGGTCCATAGCTACAGCCTCCGCTACAAAGTCAAATTCATCTTGTAACTGCTTTTCTAATTCACAAAAGACAGTATAATAATCTAAAGGCAATGCATCGACATTTTGGAATGACTTGGATAAAGCCTTGAGGTTGGCTATATCTCCCATGAGCTTGCTTTCAATGGAAGGCCTTTGGATTTTAATTGCAACTTCTTTCGGCCCTCCATATGCGGGACTTAATACTGCACGATGTACTTGAGCTACCGAGGCTGCTCCCAAGGGTATTTCATCAAACTCTATAAAAATATCTTCAAATTTTTCATTTCGATTCAAGAGTTCCTTTTGAATGATAGCTTTTGCTAAGGAGGCAGGCATGGGATCTACATTATCTGTAAATTTTGACAGCGCCTCGGTATATTGTTTAGGAAATAAGTCTTGTCTGGATGAAATTATTTGTGCCGTTTTGACGTAAAATCCCTTTAGAGAAGTTATGGTATCGGCTAATTTTGTGGCACCTTGTTTATGTAATTTTTCCCATTGCATCTATATGCACACACAAAAAATTATCTTTGTTTTATTACGTGTCTCAGTTCTTATATGTGTATGCTTTCTTCATGTACACGCACCTCTGCTTCATCTTGAGACATGGAGGTACCAAGTAACGATTCTTTTAATTTCATTTCGGCATATAAACTGTAATAGGATAACACAATCGGTACAGCACTAGACCAAAACTTTGCAGCCCGTTTGAATCGATCTACAGTAGACAGCGGTGGTGGAAACTCCACTTTGATAGGTTCTTCAAGTATGTCAGAAGTAGTAGAAGAAGCAGCGAGATGTGAACCCTGAAGTAAAGAGATTCGGGAACTACTTATGAATATAGTCTGATGATGCTTGGATAATAGCGATTGGGAGTATTTTGGAGTTTTTGGATACAGCCGATAAATTGACAAGTCGAAAGCCGATACTGACCATACTAGAACCAATACATGATAGGGATTCATTTTGATGGTGTAAATGTTCCTTGTATATGTATGTTCTATTGCAATCGAATGCACCTATAGTATGATGACAATTAGTTTCTCACGCGCTCGTACATAAAAGAAAAAAGAAGCAAGCACGCGTCAGACTTCATTTCTTCATTTTGGGTCTGTAGGTACACAGTTAAAAATACCTAAGTTCCTGTGTTTTAATAAAAATAGCTTATTCTCAATCCTCAATCATTACATCCATTTACAACTCTTTTACTCTTAGTTATGAGTGACACACTGATCTGACCATAGATAGACCATGGTGAAGACTCTTACTGCTCTTTCTATTGCTGCAGCTTTTGTATTATCGGAAGGACGACGATATTCCTCTGGAGGGCGAGGTAACACTCATCATCGATCAGGATACAATCGTCAAGGAAACCGCTATAATACCCCTGGGGGGAGGAATTTTAAAATTGGTCGATCCTATCATTGTATGTAATTATACATATCTTCACATCACTTTGAAAGGAGCAATAGGCTGACTTGGTTTTAACATCTCACTCGTCTGTTTCCTTTCCATAAAACGTAGATTCGAATAAAAATCGATCATACTATTACAAGAATGATGACCGCAGCACTTTCTACAAATCTCCTAGGGGATATTCAAGATATTCCCAAGCGAAAAAAATTTCAAAGAGAGGATATACTCCATGGAAATTATCAAAGGGATGGCTTTCCAGCAAACCGAAAATTGTACAGGGGTGGTTTTCCCGCAAACATAATCCACTGAAAATTGTAAAGGGATGGTTTTTCCACAACTAATTTGGACTTGGCAACGTGAAAGGCAAAGATGGAAATATGACAGGAATACTGAGAATCATATATTCAAGCAAAAGACAAGCGAGGTAGATCTAGAAACGTATGATACAAAAGTTATTTATATAAACATTTAAAAATATTCTTATCGTAAGTCATCTATTTTTCTCGCCATCATATCGATGAGGTAACAGGGAACTCGCCAGAAGCACAAGAATGCGTCAGTGACCCTCAGCCTTCACAATAGGAACTCAACCAAAAAAAAGATACAACGGGGTGTTGACAAATACTTAAGATTCGACATGCCAAGAAAACTAAAACGAACATCAAACAATACTTCCGTTTTACTTTCCCAAGAGGTACTCTGCTTGATGGAGGATAACCATGCCAACTTTCTGATGTCGGTATTAATAAGGGAATGCTCTTCATCCTCCTATTTCTTTCGTTATGTTAGCTTGACATGAGCGCCGGTTCCAGCAGGTCAGAACTAAGACAACCAACGTGAATTCCAGCAACGGCGCTGATAGAAAACGGCGTCTGATATGTGTAGGACACAATGCTGATCATTCTCGCTATTGAAAAAGGAAGGACTCAAACGACGGGGACAAAATGAATCATAAGTATGAGGTAAAATGGTCGTTATTGTTTTTTAATGGACTGTCTCTTGAAGAAGCGACTTAATTTGGATTCGCTTTCATTACTGGTATTAGAATGAGCGGATGTACCTTGAGGGGGTGGATCAGACTGTTTTACGAGTTTCGACGGATCGCTTAACTCTGAGTATTCATCACTTCGATTGAGTCCAATATTTTCGAACACAACCTCAAACTCTTCACTCCCGCCTGCTTCAGAGTAAATATGAGAATCAGCATTAGGCAAATTTGGCTCTGTTTCTTTCGGTTTTTCCATCGCCTTCTTTTCTCGTTTCTCGACTATTCCTCCTTTTGATGTATTCGGTTCTGGTATGGGTAGAGCTCTAGTCGTCACCTTCCCTTGAACAATCGTAGGTTGTGATGTATCTTTCTTCCTAAATACTCCTCCGATTTTGGCCAATGGCGATGGTTTGCGTGTAGTCGGTGTCACTTCACTACTTTGCACATTACCTTGGACGACGATAGAACTTGGTTTATCATCGTCCCTTTCCGTTGACAAAACTCGCTTAGAGTACAAGGAACTCCGAAGAGTTATTACCAATAACCCAAAAACGGCGATACAAAAGAGTAAAAGTGATGATAGATCTAAGCCGTCAATATTTTCTTGGCATAGGGATCCATTGAATGTTCTTAAATAGAAAAGAATCAAGAAAACATGTGAATGGAATTAGAAGAAGCATCCGAGAGGGAATATCACGTTACTTACTCATTAAATAGCGGATAAACTCTTGTACACGAGGATAATTCCATGGATGTGTGCAAATTATTCTGCAATCCACTCATAAGCGGGTAAACTTGTGCCAATATCCCAAGTAATGGTGAGATATCCTGTCCGCATGCGGCGGTCATTGAAGTAACATTACTAAGAAGCACAATCATGGTTGCATTCACTCCTACATCTATCTGTTGTGTATAATTGGATAGATAATCCCATGGACTTAATGATTTGCATGACTGTAAATAATGAACACGTGGCAATCAAAGATTTGCAATACTCGTCATGTTAAGGATAGGAAGAACTTATAAAAAAATGAGACATAAACCGACTTACACTATCATAATAAAGGATAGTCTTATACAGTATACCATTATTTTCTCCTCGGAGTTTAAGAGCTGCAAGGGTAGTACTGACTGCTGTTTTATTCTGTCCACCAAAACAAACATCTATATAAATAGGATAAGATATTATTGAACAAGTAAATCGACACCAAAAATCACAATCAGACGGACACATACCTGAATTCATGACAGCTCCAACGGTAACTAACATAGCCAAGGCCCATGAAAAGATAATAAATAAAATAAAGGAGGGCAAAATCAACCAAAAAAGTATAAAATGAAAGAAACAGGGATTCTTTCCAAACACATTCAGTAAACCCAAGACGATCATGATGATGACGATGGCAATAAGAAAAAGACCAAACATTTTGATTATCCAATCATGATCTAAAAATTCATGTAGGATATGATCCACAGTCT
>Ga0169931_10002856_pt1 | contig 27861 bp, 26 predicted proteins | sample Kivu_15m_20L_FD_129675 | JGI IMG/M metagenome (GOLD analysis project Ga0169931, IMG submission 129675) | Freshwater microbial communities from Lake Kivu, Western Province, Rwanda to study Microbial Dark Matter (Phase II) - Kivu_15m_20L... | ecosystem: Environmental > Aquatic > Freshwater > Lake...
CAAGTACTTTACAATGCTAGAGGTGGTAAGAAAGCTCTCAGGCTTTGTGGACAAGAAAAAGCAGCCTGCGGGGCTTGATCTGGCAAAAATGTTCGGAAATATTTTGATGAAAAGGTCGTTTGACGCTGTCGGCTCTTGGCACGTAAAGGGCCTGTTCCTTGGAATGATGCACTTTCAGGACAAGTACAACGAGGACCTTGAGAGGCTGCAAAGATGCGACATCCACTATCTGACACCCGATTTGAGAATAGTTCCGTTCTGCGCATTCAACGTCATTCCGGAATGGTACAGGGACAGGATCCAAAAGAAATACTCCATCACCGTAGAGGAATGGGAACAGAGAGAGGGCGTCAAACTGGAAGATGGCCTGTACAGGGGACTGATGAGAAGAGGGGCAGGCGATGAGCTTGCTGCAGGATGCGCAAAAAGCCAGATGTTCCATGAGGCATCTCAGGCTGTAATGTAGGCCTTTTAATCCAATACCTTTTAAGATCAAAACACCATTTTCTGCTCGTTGAGGATACTTTTTGTCGCGCCGCGTTTTTCCGGTGGTATAGGCGGCCATGCTGCCATGCTTGCGGACAAACTGCGCGAACATGGTTTTGAAGTGGAATTGCTGGATGTAGCAAAAATACCAATTAAGAATCTGAAAAATCCAAGCTTTGTAATCACAAGTACGATTTCCGGGCTCTTCAAGGGGGGGTTTGATATCGTTCACGCATTCAATGTACCATCTGCTTTTGCAATGAGATCGGTGAGGGCAAAAAAGAAAGTTTTGTCTGTCCATGGAGTATTTAGTGATCAGGTAAACACAATTCACTCCAATATCCTTGGGAGCATATCTGGGATTACGGAGAAACGAGTTTTGAAATGGGCAGACAAGCTGACCACCGATTCACTTGCCACCAAAACACTTTACAAGCAAAAACTAGGCTTAGATTTCGTACACCTGCCAAGCCCTATTGACACAGCCAAATTTAGGAATCTTCCTGATGTGGAACAAAAAGAAAACCAAATTGTCTACATCGGCCGGGATAGTTTTGAAAAGGGAATAGATCTACTAAGAAAGATAGAGCCACAAATCAATGGTAACGTAGTTTATTGTACGAATCTTGCTTGGGAGGAAACTATGATTGCTCTTAAAAAATCATGTTTGCTAGTTGTACCATCAAGAATTGAAAGCCTTCCTACTGTAGTCAAGGAGGCATTTTACTTGAAAATACCTGTGATTGCCACGGATGTAGGAGGTACATCAGAGCTGGTAAAAGATGGACAAACCGGCGTCTTGGTTCCGTCTGGCAATGAGAAGCTACTACTAGAGTCAATTAACGCATTATTGGCAGACAAAAATAAGGCAGACAAGTTGGCTGAGAACGCTTATGATTTCGTGTTGAATAACATGACGTGGGACGTAATGCTGCCAAAATATGTAAATTTTTATGAATCACTAATTCAGTCCGTGTGATCTTTTAGAAATTCTATAATTGATGGAACGTCAAAAGTGTGACCATCATTGAATCTGTCTTCATTAATTACAACTATGAAATTATCTTCGGCATCAAAAAGAGTGTATGCCTCTCTTATCAGATTTGCAGAATACAGCGTGCGCGCTTCGTATCCAAACATGGAACGTTCGTTTTCACCCCAGGACAAGTACAAGTTCCTTGGAGCAATAGTTGAGATCAAATCTGGAGAATCAAAATACCTTAGCAGTCCCGGGGTTGGACCGGATCCAGTCGTCTGATATATGCTAACCAAACCGCTTGCAATTACTGTGTTTTTTATATCTGGTACCAAGGCAGAAACTGCCTGTGTTATTGCGCCACCTAATGATAGCCCCACAATGGAAATATTTTCCTCATCCACATATTCGCGCGTCTGGATAAATCTGACTACTTGCAGTGAGTCGGATACCTGTAAGGAGTAAAGACTCTTTCCAAAGTTCTCTAGCTGTCTATTCAAAACATTTCCGGAACAAAAAACATCCGCCTTTTTGCATTGAAAGCCAGCGTCGATGGTTCTTTCCCCCCAACCTCTATTTTCAATAACGTACACTGCATAACCTGCATTTACCAATTGCTCGGCAATCCCTTTATGATAATAATACTTTGATAATTCAGATTGCTTGTTTATGGCATCTGCTGCACCTTGGTTTCCGCTTCCCGGAATGACAAAAATCGCCGCCAGTGTGTCATTGTTGGTTTTAGGCAATAACTCATAAAAAATGATGGAATCGCCATCGACTGCCTTCATCGTAAATCTGTTAATTATGTAACTGCCGCTATCTTCTGCGTTAGTTTTGCCAACTGATTCTATTTTTGCATCATCTATAGGTAGAATTTCATAGACTTCGATAAATTTGGAAATTACTTGTTCTCTCCATAGATGGAAGTCGTCTTGTGAGGATACATTTTTCTCAAAACTTAATGTCATCATATCATCTTTATAAAAATCAGGAATTTTTGGCGGATCAAGGGGTGTGATTTCTTGGTAGTTTGTTAGCCGTGCGTACAAATCATCAATATTGTATCTTTCAAAATATTCGACTGCTACTATTACATTTACTGCCGACGATATCAGAAACAAAACAAGTATTATCTGGAGTTTTTTCATATCGCTAACTCACAATCTTCGGAATTATCTCGTCAAACCAATCTTGAAGTTTTTTTGTAGACTCCCACTGTAATGTTTTCTTTGTCAAACTGGTGTCTGCCTGGCTTAACATGATGTCGCCATCAAGAGGCATTTCATATACCGGTTTGAGATCTAAATTAGATGCCTTTATCATCATCTCCGCAAGTTGTTTTATTGATATTGTGTTACCTGTACCAATATTGAAAAAGCCAAATTTTGTAGGACCTGTCATAGCTTTGATGTTTGCCTCCGCCACATCTTTCACATAAACAAAATCTCGAACCTGTGAACCGTCCCCGTAAATTATCGGTGGCAGTTTTGCGGCAATTCTTTCCATGAATTTTGTAATTACTCCCGCATATGCCGGATTCTGTTTCTCTCCATAGACGTTAAAATATCTGAGTCCTACTACGCTTACTCCAAGCTTGTCATACTTTTCTGCTAAATACTCGTCCTCTAATTTTGTCTGTCCGTACGGATTAATTGGAGACCTTTCAAAATCTTCCCTGATGGGAATTTTAATCGTATTGCCATAGACGCTTGATGAACTCGCAAATACCACCTTGAACCCCATATCCCTTGCTAGGCTTAGGACATTTTCAGTCCCCTTTACATTCACTCTCCAGTACTCTTCTTTTTTCTGATATGATTCCTGCACTACTGTTAATGCGGCTTCATGGAAAACACCATCGACCGTCTTGACTGCATTTTTTAGTTCTTCAAAATCCAATATGTCGAGTTCTTTGAATTCAACTTCATCCCGAAAATCAATAATGTTGTCCAGTCTGCCGCTGTGTAAGTTATCGACGACAACTACATCATGCCTGTGTTTTAGCAATTGCCTAACAATGTTACTTCCTATAAACCCGGCACCGCCAGTAACTACAAACTTCACAACCTTAATTGATCAGTACATCTTTAAATTTTAAGACTAACAGCTCTGTACAAAATTATATAACAACTAGTCAGTGGTGTACATAACCGTGGAAAACCTGGATCCGTCTACCATCATTGATATCCTGACTTTGCGTTACAATCCCGCCCCATCTGCCCATCATCTGGATTGGAGTGAATTTACTGCAAAAGATGCCCCCAAGAACATCCTCGATCTGATAGAGCAGAATATAGGTGATAGTCTTGTAAACAACCTGCAAAATCGCGACAAAGTTGCAGTTTCTCTGAGCTCTGGAGTTGATTCCACTTTGGTGCTTGCAATATTAAGAAAAACATTCCCAGATCTTCGGATAGAATCCATGTCTGTAACCTTTGCAGACAGCATAGACGAGTCTCCGGCGGCAAAGAAAATCTCTGAAAGGTTTGAAACAAACCATCATGTTCTGTACATTGAAAATTTTCTTCAGCATCTTCCAAAAGCTATTAGCATAGCCAAGCTTCCATACTGGGATCTGCACTGGTATTATGTTGCAGAAAAAGTGCAATCATTGTCGCCAGTGTTTCTTTCCGGAGATGGTGGAGATGAGCTATTTGGCGGATATACATTTCGCTATCAAAAATTCTTATCTGCCTTAAAATCAAACTTTTCCAGCCTTGACAAAGTCAAATTATATCTTGATTGCCACGAACGGGATTGGGTACCGGACCAAGAAAAGGTGTTTGGTGGTAAAAGCAAATTCTCTTGGGACAATATTCATTCGCTTTTAGAACCATTTTTTACAAATTCTCTTCCTCCACTATCTCAGGTTTTTCTGGCTGATTATAACGGCAAATTAATCTATAACATGTTGCCGTTGTATGAGAAATTCCATAAGCATTTTGACATAAAGTATCACGCCCCACTTCTCTCGAAAGAGATGATCTCGATTGCAACGCACATACCTAACGAGTTAAAGTATGACTCTGAAACTAATACGGGTAAAATCTTACTACGGCAAATTCTTGAAAAATATGACGTAGCGCATCTTTTGGCAGATAAAAAACAGGGATTTTCGATAAACACGACAAAACTCTGGACGTCTTTTGGGAAAAAAATCTGTGCATATTATCTTGAATCTGCAAGAACAATTCGTGACAGTTGGATAAGTTCAGATTGGGTGGATAAATATATTCACAAAGACGATCTCGACGTACGATATGTAAATAAATTCCTTGGATTACTTGCATTTGAAATCTGGTACCGCTTATTCATAACAAAAGAAATAACCCCCGATGAGCAACTCAATCCATAATTATATGATGGTGGACATCATATTCACAAATTCTTTTGTAACCGCATCCCAACTAAATTTATTTTCAACAAATGCCCGCCCGGACTCTCCCATTTTTCGCCGCTTGACCTCATCGTTTAATAAAATGGATATTTTTTCGATTATGTCACCCGGATCTCCCCTCTTAACTAAAAATCCAGTTTCATCATGTTTCATTAATTCTGGTATCCCGCCTACATTTGTCGCAATAACTGGTTTTTTCATTAATTGTGCTTCCTGTAATGTTAGCGGTGACATGTCAATTCCACTGATTAATGCATAGATGTCAATTTCCGAAAGATACTGTCTCACTTTATCCGGATATTGCAAGGAACCTAACCACTTAAAGTTTGAATATCTACATAATGATGCAAGGATCTTCTCTCTGTATGGGCCATCTCCCGCCCAATAAAATGTAACATGCGGCATCGCTTCCAAGACTTTTTCCAACATCAGCATCTCTTTTGCTTTACCCCAAATTATTGCGCTTTGTAACAAACCAACACATGGATGTTTTAATTTCATCCCACTTTCATTATACCAGTTAGAAGGGCTAATTCCCTGATACAATACACTCGTTGATTTGTTTGGATAGTGTTGATGGACTATATTTTCTAAATATTTACAGATGGGGAGAATCGTTTCAGCCTTTTCAAAGCATTTTTCAGCTATTCTCTGCTTTAACCAAATAACGGTGCTTTTTGGTGGATATTTGTAGATCGTTTCACGTGCCATTGTAATTTCAGACCAATAATCTCCTCTTAGGTGCACCAACAAAGGAATTTTACTTTTAGCCGCGGCTAATGCAAAATTTGTTTGCCTATCAACAAAAACAGCATCAGGCCTGAACTCTTTAATCAAATTATTGAGTTTCTGACCACTATCAAACCAATCTTTAATATTTTTACTAGGAAAGCCGGCATAAACATCTGTATCTATGACTATGTTGGATACTATTCCGTATTTTTTCAAATATTCTCCAAATTCTTTCAGATGAAAATACTTTGATGGAGAACCGCCGATTAATAACCTCAATTTTCTTCTTGTTAATTCTGATATAAGTTGTTTATTTCAAGTCTTTGGCAATAGGAACATTTTACACCAAGATTAATTCCAATTAGTTCTACGTTGATATAGTTGAATTCTCTAATCCACACATGTTGAAAAAAAAATTTGGTTATAGAGCTTGGTTTTATTTTAGACAAGGCTGGACTACCTACTTTGCCTTCATATTTGCAGCGATAAACACTTTGACCGTTACATATTTCCTTGCAATAGACAACTACCCTATTCTGAAAGCGGTTTTCCCAACTTTCCCATCATATGTTTTAATCCTAGTTATCATAGGTATTCCAACTCTGACCCTGATCGGGTATCTTCATTATCGTAAATCCAGCGCATATGCATCAGAAGCAGAAATAAGCGTTGAACAAAATCCATATTGGTACAAGGCACCACCCGGATTTTCCAAAGAAGTTCAATGGCCATTATTTTTAAAATTTTCAGAAGTTTTAATTAAATTGTCCAACAATCAAAAATTGAATGAACAAGATATATCTGAAATAGAAGAATTACAAAAGAAAATGAGGAAATTGATTAATGGTGAAACTGTTGGTACTCGAGAGCAAAAAATTAACGAGTGATCTCTTAACATCACTAAACCATAATGTCTAGTTTGTAACGACGTTATCTTCCGATAAAATAAGGTGTAATGTTAATTGGATCTGAACACCTGATAGTTTTTTTTATGTATTGAATTAATATCGCAGCATTTCGTTTGCTTATCTGCTTTTAATCTCTTGTTCGTATTTTATCAAATAGTCGATTTATCTTTCTAAGGTATAGTCTATTTGCAATTAAGAAAAGCAATAACGTGAGCCTAATTTTTATTTGATTAGATCCTCTGTTAATGGAACCATATTTTCCTGCCATTTTTATAAATAAATCATCCCACTGTGCTGCAATTTTTTCTGGATTTGATAAACCCATGACGAATTCATACTCTTCACATGCTAATTTATCTCTGAAATCTTTATCCTCTACAACTTTATCGATTGTTTCTGCAATGGATTTCGGATCATTAGAATGAGGTAAAAAAGGAGCTGGTACCCGTCTTCCGTCAATTATGTATGTGATCTTGGGATCGGCGTAGTGAACTACTGGCCTTTTACATAAAGCTCCCGATCTTTCTACATCCGCCTGTATTCCACTAACCTGACCTAATACTGCATCAGCAAACACCATGTATCTGCCAACGTCCTCTCTTTTCATAATAGGTACAAATTTTACTTGATTGGGTTTATTCTTAATCCAATTTTTTGCTAATTCAATTTCTTTCGAAGTTCTTTTATCGTACCACTCAATCTGGATTACTTCAAAATCTGATTTGCATAGTCTTAATGCTTCCCAAATCTTATCCGTTCCTTTTTGTAATCCCATCCTTGCAGGGCTAAAAAATGTAAATTTATGTTTCTCCTCTTCTATGGGTTTTATTTTTTCATTAAATATGGTGGTATCTACTATGTATCCTGTAATCCTGACTGGATCCTTTCTATACTTTTGTAAATGTGACATTAATTCGTCATCTGTAACGACGCAAGCTACAGCATTATCATAAGCTTTTTTGTAAAACCATCTTTCAATAAAGTTGAAGTGATAGAGTGACTCATCCGTAGAAAGTGGATCTCTAATGTCTCTCACAAAGGGGGGAGAACGTATATCATGTCCAACAAAATATGCGATATAATTTAGATCAGCCAAATAGGCCATCAGAAGACCTGTTGATGACATAGCTATGCAAATATCGTAATCATTTTTTATATTGTTTATTTTATTAATAATCTCTGAAGTTTTTGCGGTGTTAAAAAATTCTACACCTTCACGTACATCCATAATTTTACTTGGTCCATCCCATGAAAAATTCAATAAATGAATTTGAGATTTAACAAATTTTTTAAACATCACTATATTATTTGATAAATCGCCTATTGCAAGTACCCTGACCATGTTCTCTCGCTTTAATTTATTCTATTATGTGTTTATTTTCTAATTAAACATCGGGAAGGAGATTCCAAGTCAATATGCTTTTATGTTTTGTCCAGTTTGAGTTATTGTGAAATTTACCAAAGAGAGACTTCTAGTAATAGCACCTCATGCAGATGATGAGGTTCTAGGATGTTTTGGTCTCATAAAAAAAATCAAAGAGGGTGGAGGTAGTGTCTATGTTCAAGTCATTTCTATTGGAGGCTTTGAAAAAATTGAAGGAAATCGCCTTAAAAAAGAAGATTGGCTAAACGAGTTAGTAACCGTTACCGAACGTATGAAAGTCGATGATTATCATATTGCATTTTATGAAGATGAAATTAAGCATGTGGATACATTACCACAACAAGAACTAATTGAATTACTAGAATCAAAAAGCAAGCTATCTATCTCAAAAATAAAACCTACAATAGTAGCCATCCCGACTATCTTCTCCACTCATCAAGATCATACACAAATTTATCGGGTCGCAATCTCTTCATTAAGACCGCATCCACAGAAGACGTTTCACATGCCTCATTTAGTAATCTCATATGAATCGCCAGAATATTACTTTTGGTCGGCATCTTCAGAATTCGGCAGATTCCTACCTAACTTGTACATACATCTATCAAAAAATGAAGTAAACGAAAAAATCAAAACTCTTAATATGTATAAAACACAAATGAGAAAAGATCAACGGGGCGGAGCAAGTTTGACTGCACTCGCAAGAATACGTGGAAATGAAATTGGTCTGGACTATGCAGAAGCATATCACGTTCATCGGCTTTTTTTATGAGTAAACATGAATGACCATATTGGAAATAAGATTGTAATTTGTGGCTGTACAGAAGTAGGAGTTGACGTTTTAGCTTATCTGCTAGAAAATAATATCAAAATCAGTCATATTGTAACTCTTACGGCATCACAAGCGATAAGATACAAAGTTTCTGGATATTGTTCTTTTGAGGAAATATCAAAAAAATACTGCATTCCTATCTACTATCCAAAAGAATATTCATTAAAAGATGAGGAAGATATCGATTTCTTTAAGAAAAACAAATTTGATCTTATGATTTTAGGTGGTTGGCAACGCCTGATCCCTGAAATTGTCTTGCAAACTTTGAGAATAGGTGGAATAGGTACGCATGGTAGTTCCGAATTACTTCCGGAAGGTAAGGGAAGATCACCGGTAAACTGGTCTTTGATTGAAGGAAAGAAGCGTTATATCTTCCAATTATTTCTTATGACTCCCGGAATAGACGACGGTGATATCGTAGATTATAAAATGTGTGATATTAACGAGTGGGACACATGCAAGACATTGTATTATAAAATTTCGATACTACAAAAAACCATGCTCAAGGATCTTATACCAAAATTATTGTCTAATAATTTTAATCGAATTTCACAAAAAGGCGATTCTTCGTTTTACCCAAAACGCAATCCGGAGGATGGCTTAATTGATTGGAATAAATCTGTCTTTGAAATCCATAACTTCATTCGCGCATTAACAAAACCATATCCTGGCGCATTTAGCATTATAAACAAGATCCACGTCTATATATGGAAAGCACAACCATTTGACACACGAATACATTATCCATTCGCAAAATACGGTCAAATTGTAGAAAAATTTCCAAATGGCGATTTTTTAGTAAACTGTAGGTCCGGGTTACTTCTTGTAACTGATTATGACGGTCAAGTACAAATCGGTCAAATTTTTAATTTCTAACATATCTAATTCATTGGTATGGAGAAGGAATATAGGATCGACTTTAGAATCAATAAACATGTTGGGTACAAAAAAATCTAAGGAGATGTGGAGAGAAATAAAATGGCGTCTTTTTGGTAAGACTCAATATGGAGAACACTGGAAACCAGAAAATATTGATTGGTATGAAAATATTCACAAATCAAATCACCTAATACATGAAGATTTTAAACAGTACCTTAAATCAAAAAATGATATAAAAACAATCTTGGAGATAGGCTGCGGTGCGGGTATCTATCCTATTAATAATAAAGAAATATTTTCTAATCTACATTATACTGGAATCGATTTCTCAGACGCGGCAATAACGTATTGTAAGAAACATTCTCCCTTTGAATTTATTTGTGGTGATTTTATTAAAATGAATATAACACAAGAATATGATTTAGTGTTTAGTCACGCTGTTGTAGATCATGTATATGATATAGATGAATTTATACGTAAAATTGTTCAAGCAACAAAAAAATATGCTTACATCCATTCGTACCGTGGTTACTTTTCAAACCTTCAAAAACATAAAATGAATTGGTTTGAAAATGAAGGAATATACTATAATGACATTTCAATTTCTCAAGTTACAAAAGTACTTTTGGAATCCGGCTTATCCGCAAATGAATTTCAGATAAAAGCAAAAAAAAGCGGTCAAAGTGGACAAAATGTGGATCTGCAAACAGTAATAGAGATCACCAAGCAATCCAAATCGTAAAAATAGTTTGCTCTTGAATAGTAAGGATTATTTTGCTAAATTATTGCAATCTGGTATGAATTGTTTGATATGCGGAAGTACACAAATTTCTTTATATGGTTCTAATACAAACAATTTTCCAATCGAGCATTGTAATTCCTGCCAAGTCTATTCTATCAACATGTCTGATATTCCTTCATCAGAATCTCTTAAAGAAAGATACAAAGCAAATTTTTGGCGCGATACTAACTACAATATTGAAGAAATGATAAAGAGTAATTTTACCAATAAAGAAGGTAAGCATTTTGCATTGAATTGGAATTCAATGTATTCATATTGCAAAAAATTCATTACCACAAAACGTGATATTCTTGAAATCGGTGTGGGTACCGGAGTCCACCTTTTAATGTTTGATAAATTGGGATATAATGTAACCGGGGTTGAACCAGACTCTTATAATACAAAATTGATAAATGCCAAACTGAAAAATGGAAAATGTATCAATGGAATGTTAGAGGACGTTGCCATTGAATCAAAATTTGATATAATTTACCTATATCATGTGGTTGAACATGTTCCAAGACCTGATCTGTTTTTAACAAAATGTGCTAATTTGTTACGTGATGACGGATATATCATAATCGCAGTTCCAGACTGTGAAAATTTGGAAACTCTTAAAAATTCTATATCCAATCCAGATCATTTGTGGCATTTTTCCAAATTATCATTAAGGAATCTAGCCAAAAACCTTGACTATAAGATTCAGATGTGTGATTCTCTCTCAACAATAAAACAGCTTAACACACAACGAACTCATCGAATTCTAACCAAATATGGTTTTAAAAAATTATGCAATTTACTTTGGCCATATTGGCCATTAAAAATAACTAATGGCAATGATGGCTATGAAATTCGGATGATTTTAAGTAAATGACACCAATTTATTTAACACTAAATTAATTTAGTAGTCACATGGATTGTTTTCAAACTTGAAAAATCTAGAGTTTTTAATACGAAATCAAAAACTAGTACTTTCCGTCTATGGGTTGGGCAACGTGGGTGGACCAATTACCGCAGCTTGGTTACGACAGGGAGCAAAGGTCATTGGAGTTGATATATCAACGACATTATTATCACAAATAAAAGCAGGATTATCGCATAGTAAGGAACCATTTGTCTCTAATACTCTGCTTAAAGGTTTACAAAAAAATAACTTATCATTAACAACAAACGGAGTAGATGCATCACGAGCGTCGCAGATTAAAATCGTTACAGTACCAGTTGATACAATAAATAACAAAGTAAATCTCACTTCATTAATATCCGCAACTACTGATATAGCAAGGGGTCTAAAGAAACACGATGTAGTAGTTATCAGTCCTTCGTTACCTCCTGGAACCACTGAAAATCTAGTCTTGCCAATTCTTGAAAAACATAGCAAACTGCGAGCAAAAAATGATTTTCATCTAATCTACAACCCAGAGCGAATATTCGAAGGTAGAGCTTTGCAGGATATTGAGGAACACTATCCTGCCATCGTGGCTGGAATTGATGAAAAAAGTCTCAAATTTGGTGAGTCGCTCTTGAAAATTATCTCAAAAAAAGGTGTTATGACACTATCTTCAATTTCTACTGCAGAGGCAGAAAAACTCTTTGAAGGCGTATATCGCGATGTGAATATTGCCTTGGCAAATGAGCTTGCGATTTTTTCACAAAAAATGAATATTGATTTTTGGGAAGCTCGTAAAGGAGCTAACTCACAACCGTATTGTCACTTACACTATCCAGGAACCGGAGTCGGGGGCTTGTGTATTCCAATATATCCACAGTTCATCATAGAGTCTGCCAAAAAAGTTGGTCAGAATATGGAAATTTTAGAATTTGCACGACGTCTAAATGACTCAATGCCTAAAGAATGTGTGAAAAATGCACTAGCTCTTTTAACAAAACATAGAAAAATCTCAGAAAAAAAATCAAAAATAGCAATATTGGGACTTGGTTTTAGAGGTGATGTCGCTGATTCTAGGCTATCGCCTACCTATACAGTGGTTGACGAATTTCTTAAAAAGGGATTTGTCGTATCTGTTCACGATCCATTCATTAAAAATGATACAACATTGCCATCTGCAGTGCTACTCTCTGATAAGCTAGATGAAATTATAGAAAACGCAGATCTAATATTCGTATCAACAGATCATAAAATGTATTCTAAACTAACTAAAACATCGTTTTCTAAGGCAAAAAAACCATTATTAGTTTTTGACGGAAGAAACATAGTAAATAAAAATAATTTCAAAAATATAGCAATCCAAACAATAGGAATGAAACAAAACGACTAAAGAGGATCATGTTTTCCTTTAACTTATCATGGTATTGTGAATGAAATTTTACAACAAATTCATTGTTGTACTTGTTAGCGTGATTACTCTTTATGCAGGCTTTCTTATACTCTCTGATTTTAATCAGATTACCGAAAAAATTATCACACTAAAGCTTGATTATCTGCCGATAATCGTCTCGCTTGCTCCCTGCTCTTGGTTCATGCTTTTTTTGAGATGGCATTACCTCTTAAGGAATTCAAACATAAATTTGCCATTTAGAGAGAGTCTAAAGATAAACCTTGCAGGATATGCCCTATCTGTGACCCCAGGTAAAGTTGGCGAGCTAATCAAAGCGCATTTTATGAAGTCTAACTTTGGCGTGCCGCAAAAAAATACCATTCCAATAGTGATGATGGAGCAATTCTATACCCTGCTTGGACTGGTTTGCGTTGGATTATTTGGTGTATGGTATTTTGACTTTGGTTTTTATGTGTTGGGTATTGCCATTGCCATACTGATCTTTCTGTTTGTCGCAATTTTTTCATCGGTACTATCTCAACGAATAATTGGACTATCTTCCAAAATTCCATTCCTGTCTAGATATACAGAAACTATATCCAAATCTCATGAAATAATCCGACAATCAATAAAAGTACCGATATTTTTCAAAGCCACAATTCTATCTATGGCGTTTTGGTTCATAGAATCAATTCTGGTTTATTTTGTAATCCTGTCATTTGATATATCGCACCTAGATCTGCTTAAAGTGATATCAATATACGCAGTATCGATAATTTTAGGTGCGATATCGTTTCTGCCTCTTGGTATTGGTGTAGTAGAAGGAAGCCTGGCTGGATTCTTCATTTTGCAAAATATTGATGTTTCCGTGGCTCTAACGCTTGTAATAATGATTAGAATATTTACTCGTTGGTATGCTGTGTCAGTCGGGATGATAGCGCTAAAGGCTATTGGCGGATTCTCTCTTAAAAATAACGATGATACTAAAGACTGACAGTCTCTAGATAGGATTCAGCAGTGCCGACATCCATGACTTTGTCGTCTTTATTGATCAAGATCGCATTAACCGTTCCACCACGCTGAATTAATTTTTGTATCGCGTCTGTAAGTTGTAGCTCACCTTTTCTTTGTCTTGCCTCCCGTAATGCAGAAAATATCGACGGCTTGAATCTGTATAATGCAACTATGGATAAATTAGATTTAGGACGTAAAGGTTTCTCCTCCACATCCTTTACAATCAGACCATCTTTTGATTTGTTGACCACCGCAACACCGAATCTTTTGGGATCTTCAACTTCTTTTAAAATCAATGTTGCATCATTCTTACCCATTAACGGTGATTTTAACAGCTTCTTCATCACTTTGTGATTATTCGGAATTAATGTATCTCCAGCACTAACAAGAAATTCGTCCTCCCCAACAAACGATTCTGCATATAATACAGCATCTCCAAAACCCTGTGGTTTTTGTTGATTAATCCAAAATATTTTCGAGGCATTTATCATATCATAAAATCGATGCAGATCTTTTCTTGCGCTATTTTTGGGGCTTAAACTCTGCACAAGATTTTGATCTATTGTGAAATGATCTTCTATTGCCCTCTTCTGTCTTCCAACTATTATGCAATACTCTCTTAGCCCTGCTTGAAAAAACTCCTCAAACAATGCTTGTATCAATGGTTTGACTGCAATTTTGCCTTGTGAGTTCTTAAGAAATATGGGCATCATCTCCTTTGGTATCTCTTTTGTCATGGGTAACAACCTTGACCCAAGGCCTGCAGCTGGTATTACAATTTTTTTGATCATTTGCTTCTTGTTTTATTTGAATCCTTTTATGTTTACTAGCCTTTCCTCCTCATTTGAGACTCTTGATACCTCCATAATCTTGGCTTGTGTGAGCAAGTCCTTCTCAAATATGTCAGATGATGACCTTTTTCCTTTCAATTCTGCACAGAATCTGTCTATCATTAGTAATGATTGATTAGCAGGTTGTAAACTGAGGATCTTTGTTTTATTGGTTGTGCGTATATCGATTACTGCTTTTTCTTTACTTCTTATGTTGTATGCTAGTCTCGAAAATACAGATCCGTTACCACACACCATTTCATAATTTGATTGGAAGTTATTGTTATAGCCAAAAACCCCAAAGGCCTGCCGATTATCTGAGAAACTTAGCGATATAGTTCCGTATGTATCGACATCGTCATGCTTCTCTGAAAACAATCTGCAATTTACAGTAGTTGGGTTATCACCGAATAGAATTCGACTTGCACAGACCATATAGCAACCCAAATCGTTCAGGGCTCCTCCACCAAGTTCCCTTCTAAATCTAAAGTCACTTCTAGATCTTTTTATTGGAACCAAAAACTTGCTTATGAGTGTAAATGGTTTTGCAAGTGATTTCTGATTGATCAATGATAAAACTTTCCTGTGTTGAGGATGAAATCTAAAAGAAAATCCCTCTAACAATCTGACTTGATTATTCTTACATGTGCCAACAACTTTGTTTGCAATTGCAAAAGATGTGGTTGCAGACTTTTCACAAATTATGTGTTTGCCAGCTCTTGCTGCCCTCATCATCATATCTGCCTGTAATCCTATGGGTAGTGAAATGTATACTGCGTCAACATCGTCGTCTTCTAACACCTCTTCATACACACCATGAGACCTGCATGCAAATTTCTTGGCAAATTCTTTTGCCTTGCTAGAATCACGACTCCCGATTCTCTGTAAACGTGCGCTTTTTGATTCCAAAATGGCAGGAATCGTAACTCTTTCCGCAATCGATGAACATCCAATTATGCCAAATCTGATTTTCGATTGCAATTGTTCTGATACGGAGCTCATAATTTTTATGTGTTAGTTATTTAACTGGAAGATAATTTCTGCCTGACCATCATTAAAATTATTCCTATGACGTGTCTTGGGCGAATTTTTTTGCCCTCCTCATAAGTTCTTCCATAATATGAGATGGGGACCTCGTAGTAGATTTTAGAAGCTTTCACTATTTTACTTAAAATCTCGGCTTGTTGCTCCCAACCAATTGATCTAAGCCTTTCAGGATCTATCAACATTCTCTTGTATACGATGTATCCGGTGTATATGTCGGTGAATGTAGTGTTGTTTAAAAAATTAAAGACTGATGTTATTAATTGATTGCCTTTCTTGTTCCAAAAATAATGTACCCTGGTTAGGGGCGGTGCAATTAATCTACTGCCTATCACTACGTCCGCGTTAAATTTTTTGATAGGCAACATCAACTTGTTGTAATCAGAAGGATCGTACTCTAAATCCGCATCCTGAAACAATATGTACTCTCCAGTCGCAACCTTTAATCCGGCTTTGACAGCCCCACCCTTACCTGTATTGGATCCTAACTCTATTAATTTTGAGTAAAGTCCAGCATTGTCTTTCAAAAAATTCAGCGACTTGTCGGTTGAGCCATCGTCTATTACTATGATTTCAAGCTCAACTCCGTCGATTTTCTGCTCATTTACTAGTTCTAGAAGGGGAATTATCGTGTCTTCTTCATTGTATACTGGAATTATTACACTCAGTTTGAGCGATTTATGTGACAATTACTCCGCTCCGGTGTAAGCTAGGTTTGTCCATGAAAAGAATCGTTTCAGTCCGTCCTCTAACTTGACCTGGGGGCTATACCCTATCTGTTCTTGGGCCTTTCCGATATCTGGGCATCGTCTATTTGGTTCGTTTGCAGGATACTCTGTAGGATAGTTGACAATTTCGTGTGGTATTTTGTAGTCAAGTACTCTGCTTATTATTTCGGCAAGCTGTACTACCGATACTTCTGGCTGAGGATTTCCGATATTGTAGATCTCATTTGGCACTCCTTTTAAAATGACTTGTAGTAAACCCGTCAAAGCGTCAGTTATATAGCAAAATGTTCTCGTCTGATCTCCTTTACCGTAAATTTTCAATGGTTTTTCTGCCTTGATCCTACTCGCAAAATTGGGCAGAACACGATAATCCTTTTCCTGCATTCCGGGACCGTAAAAATTGAATGGTCTTACAATATTTGTTTTAACCCCAAAATGCTGACTAAAAATATAGCAAAGTGTCTCGCCAACTCGCTTGCTCTCGTCATAGCAGGCACGTGGCCCAAGTGAAGACACATTGCCTCTATAATCCTCTTTGGTGGGTATGTGTTGCGAATCTGGATCTCCGTATATCTCACTTGACGAAAAAAAAACAAATTTCGCATTCTTCTGCTTTGCTAGCTCGAGCATATTCTTAGTTCCTATTATGGCGACATCAAGCGTTTCAAGTGGAAATTTTTGATAATATTGAGGACTAGCTATTCCAGCGGCATGTATTATGTAGTGTATGTCTTTGCTGAACGAAAGTGGTTTGGTAACGTCGTGCTCAATAAATCTGATGTTAGAGTCGTCAATTTCTTGCCGTGAATAATTCCCGGAAGTAATCAGGTTGTCTACTGCAATAACTTGCATCGGTAAAGTCAGGAATCTACTGTTTAGCTGTTTAAAAATCTCAATAAAGTATCGCCCAAGAAATCCTTTAGCACCCGTAATCAAAAGTGTCTTGCCGGATAATTCCTGACAAATGTTTTCAATCCTACTTAAAATCTCTTCAATATCTGACTCTATAAAAAACCGGTTCAGCCTAAATCACCATCAATTTGGGTAGGGGAATTATAAAGTGACCAATTTCATTTCCGTATTTCGCATGTTTTTTCATTATGGATTCTGCAAAATTCCACGCTAATATAATTAAGTAGTTTGGTTTTTTCTGATAAATCGCTTCTGTCGCTAGTATTGGGATGTGTTTGCCCGGGGAGTACAACCCTTGCTTCAAAGGACTGTCATCAACGATAAAATCTATAATTTCTCGACCAATGCCAAAATGATATGTAAGTGTGGTGGCTTTGGCTGGAGCCCCGTACGCAGCTATTGATTTACCCTCTGACTTTAAACTGATGACAAGGGCTTGGAATTTCTTCTTCAACTCATCAATTCTTGTGGCAAACCCCTGGAAAGTGACCGCTTTATCAAGATTCATCTCTTTTTCCATTCGGACCGCATTCTCTACTGAACGACCTACTTTGTAAGGACCGCCCTTTAGCTGCACAATCCCGCGCAGGGATCCTCCATGTGTACCAACTCTCATGATCTCTACAAGTTCCATTCCATTATCTCTAAAAAATGAAATTAGCGGTAGTACGGAATGATACGCAAGATGCTCATGATATGTCATATCAAATAAGGTCTTTTCAATTACGTCTGCAAGATATGATACCTCAAATACGAAAATACCGTCACTAGCCAATAGATCGCAAACACTGACAATAAACCCGGTCAAATCATCCATGTGTGCAAAAACATTATTTGCGGTGATCACATTTGCATTGCCGTAATTAGTGCGAATTGTTTTTGAAACTTCGTCATTGAAAAACACTGGAAGTGTCTTGATCCCTCTTTTGGTTGCAGCATCAGCAATCTCTTTTGCAGGATCTATTCCTAATACCCGACATCCTGAAGCTTTGAAAAACTCAAGCAGTGTACCGTCGTTTGAACCTATGTCAACCACAAAAGAAGGATCATGACGGAGATAATTCTGCATTATAAATCTCGAATATTCTTGAAAATGGTTAACAAACAACGGTGAAGTGCCTGAAACATAGACATAATTCTCAAACAACTCTCTAGGATCTACCACATCAAGTAGTTGAACGTGAAAACAATTTTCACAAAAATATACGTTGAGGGGAAATATGGTTTGCGGCTTGTCTAATTGATCTTTTTTAACAAATGCATTTGCAGGAGGAGTTGGTTCAAGTTCAAAAACTAGGGTCAGATCCTTACTCCTGCATAGTCTACACGTATCTCTGCGCTGACAAATCTGACTCATTGAAATGCCACATCGTGTTTTACCAATTCCGTACGAATCAGATCTGACTCATAGGCCTGCTGTTTTCTAGAGTTTCCTCCTAATGTCAAAAAGGTGGTGTCTTCTTTGAATACCATCGCGTGTTCTACCATTGGAGGCGTAAAGAATAACTGGCCCTGCTTAACGAGTATTTTTTCCGGTGGTTCTTTACCTCCAACAGGTCTATGGTAGTACTCTATGGAACCATTTAAGATATAACAAAAATGCCAATCTGTTTTATGGTAGTGGTTTGCTCTAATCGTTCCTCTCTTTGAGGTTATCAAAACGCAGCTTTTCATTGGGAAATCTACCAAGGGAATAATTTTCCCCCTCTCATCCACAAACGGTTCTTCTAAATTGATAATGACTTGCTTTGGAAGCGATTCGTTTTTTCCATCTGCAGTATTTGCCGTCATGAATTCCAACCAGAACTTCCGAATAAAAATTTAGTTACCTATTCCAAGACCGATATATAGTATTTTTCTATTACTGAGTTTGAGTATCCTTCTGCTGTCTATTACCAGCGGGTTTCTCATTTTGAGAAAGTCCTTCTCTTTGAGATCCTTATATTTTTCCCAAGGCGTCATTATGATTGCACAGTCAGAACCTGCCAGAACATCGCTTGCTGATTTGGAATATTTTATTTTCTCTCTGAAAACCTGATATGTGTTGTCTATTGCTTTGGGGTCGTGAACTATCACATCGCATTTGTGTCTTAATAATAAATTCACAAGTTTTACTGATATCGACTCTCTGATATCGTCGGTATTTTCCTTAAATGATAACCCTAATACGCTGATTTTTTTATTTTTTAAATCTCTCAAATGATGCTTAACTAAGTTCAAGATGGCATTTACCTGCAAAGAATTAGTGTTTTTAACGGCATCAAACAATATGGGCTCATATCCTATCTCGTTTGCAAAACTGATTAACGCTTGCACGTCTTTTGGAAAACAAGAACCGCCATATCCTGGACCTGCTTTCAAAAATTGGTTTCCTATTCTAGGATCCATTCCTATAATCTGTGCGACTTTATCCACATTTGTGCCGGGAAGTTTTTGGCAAATGTTAGCTATTGAGTTTATGAAACTAATCTTTGTAGCAAGAAACGCATTGTTGGCATATTTTATGACCTCTGCGGTAACATTGTTCGTTTCTACAATGTCCTGTTTTTTCTTATAGATGATTCTGTAGAAATTGGTTAGTTTCCTAATTGACTCATTGTTTGATCCGCCCACAACGATTACGTGAGGGGAAATGGTATCTTGCATGGCAGAACCCTCTCTTAAGAATTCAGGATTGGTCAATAAATCAAAATCCACTGATTCCCTTAGCTTGTTCTTCTCTAATATCGGCTTTATTACTCGCATGGTAGTTCCAGGAACAACAGTGCTCTTTATTATGATCGAAGGCCTGTTTTTCAAATTTATCATGTGTTCTGAAATGTTGGCTGATACATCTCTCATGTTTGTCAGATCTATCTTACCGTCATTATCAATGGGAGTTCCAACCGTGATGAAGACAAAATCACTTGAAACTATCTCTTTATTTATTTGATCTGTAAACGTCAAGCCGTTTCTTATCGCTCTTTTCAAATAGTATTCTAGTTTAGGTTCATAAAATGGCGGAACGCCGCTCAACAATGAGTTGATTTTTTTCTTATTTGCATCAACCCCTATAACGTTGGCCTTATTTCCCAAAAACGCAGCTAACGATAACCCCACATATCCTAGACCAATAACTGCAATTTTCTTATTATGCACAGCTTTTTGTAATATTGAATTATTTAAAAATCGATTGTATTGCTCGCTGTCGTTATCCTTTGGATAATTTTGCAATAATCTACTATCTTTATAAGAAGATTTTTTTTATTCATACTATGTCGAGTGAAGACATATTTGCACTGGATATATTGGAAAAAGACTACCTGCCAGTTCTACGTCAAAAAGCTAGTATGCTGATTTTGATGTTAGAAGGTAAGAAAATCCTAGAAGTTGGATGTGGAACTGGCAATCTTTTGGGACTGTTATCGTCCTATGATTATGACTTGTCCGGAACCGATTATTCTGATGACTATCTGAATAAAGCAAGAAAGAAACATTCCGCAATTACGTTTTTCAAAGGAGATCTGACTAATACTGCATCTTGGGAAGAGCATCGTAACTCATACGACTCTGTAATCTGTTCCGAAGTATTAGAGCACCTAAAAGACGATTTTACAGCATTGGAAATCATCATGTCTTTGCTGAAACCAAATGGCATCCTGATAATCACAGTACCGGCTCTTGACCTGCTTTATTCCGAATTTGATAAAAAAATAGGCCATTATAGGAGATATTCAATGAAGTCGATCTGTGATGTAGTAATCAAAGCTGGATTTGTATTAGAAAAAACACGGCATTGGAATTTTTTGGGCATGTTCGGATGGTTTATCCTTTTCAAGCTACTAAAACAAGATATACAAAAAACATCTAGTCCAGCCTTGGGCTCAATCCTTGGCAAATGGCTAGGCCTTGAATCTAAAATAACATTTCCAATAGGACAAACAATACTGGTAAAGGCTAGAAAGCCTCAAATCTGACAGCGTCGGTGTAGAGCGCCTAATTTAAGAGAGTCTTTACCCGTCTTACAATACAATTGAACAAAAATCACGTAATAATCTGCTTATCATTGATAATTCTGGGCTCTCTCGTACTAAAACTATACACAGTTGATTTCTCATTACCTGTAACTACTGATGCATTAGAGTATACACTTCACTCGTCTGCAATAAGTCAGGGTCAACTTCTTCAACATCCACAAAGACACATCGGCTGGCCTCTCGCTGTCTCTCCCTTTATGTTAGCAGTCAATTCTGATAATTTCCTTGATTATTCAAACTTGATGAGAGTTGCAGGAATAATAATTCTGAGCCTTGCCATAATATTGGTTTATTTTCTTGGCAAGAAATTCTTCAATGACAAATATTCTATACTTCTGGCTAGCCTTTTTGCATTTGAACCCAGAACTAACCAGATAGCAGGAACTGGAAATTCAGAACCTCTATTCATTCTAGTTATGATCTTATCGTTTTATCTTATGCTCACAAGCAAAACAAAATTTGTTTTTCTCTCATTTGCTTTAGCGGGATTTCTGTGGTGGATAAGACCAAACGGAATCATGATGTTTCTTGTGCTAATAATAATATACATTGTCAACCTTAGGAAGGCAGAAAATCGGTCTAGGAATTTCATATTATGTATTTTACTGTTCCTTGTTGTGGTATCCCCCATGCTGATTCAGAGGTACCAGCAATTCGATGATCCATTGTATAACTGGCTTAATGAAAGAATGTGGGTAGGTGATTACGCCATAAGTAGAAGCACGAACATACAAAGTCAAAATTATACACCATCTGATTTCATACGTGAAAACGGGCTTTCGGAGTTTATTGAAAAATTCATACTGGCTGGAATCTATAATGTATTGTACACTGCAGGGCGTATGACCTTTCCGTATCTGTTTGTAATGCTGCCTCTTGGAATATTCCTGTCGTTAAGAAAGATTGGCAATAGCGCAATTAAGGCAAATTGGATTCTGATCATAACCACATTATTCATACTGGTTCCCACATTTTCGCTGGTTCCGGACAAAAGACACCTGTTATACCTGATCCCGTTCTTGGGGATATTTTGTATCTTATCAGTCGATTATGTATTAGGGAAAAATTTTTTCAAGAGACAACACGTAAGTCGTCAAAATGCTTTTCTTATTGGAATAGTTTTGGTAGTGGCAATATCCTCAGCCTGGTATACTTCTCAATATGAGAGACCTGATCCTGTATTGGAACATGAACGAATGGAATTTGCAAGATTTATGCAAACAAACCTTCATGGTAATCTTCTATTTGAACCGACCCATAATCAAGATTATTTTAATCATCCTGTGCTTTACGATGCTGCCTCCTCCTTCAAGCAGGTAAGGATCACACCAAATTGGGATGTAACAAAACTGTACTTTACCTACCCCAATCAGAACCTCGATCGAATCACGATCTATGGGAAAAACATGGAAGAGTTGGTAGAAAGTGGGGAACAACATGATCTCAAATACATAATGGCCACAAATGAAGGGGGTTCGTTTTACCAGTTCGTGGATGAACTATACGAAAATGAAGACAAATATCCTTACTTGGTAAAAATATACGATTCAGATCAGGTAGGATTTACAAAATTCAAAGTTAAAGTGTTTCAAATCGATTATCACAAGTTTAACTCACTAAGTTAATTTATGTTGGATGCCAATCCGCCATAATCGATTTTGAAGATCTTGACATGATATCTGTAGTTATATTCTTGTGAATCGAATTCTTTGTTTAGGAATGAATATTTTTCCTCGTTATCGAACACATCTTTCAGAAAGTCAGGTTGCTTTGGATTATTATCTATGACTAGATATTCTAAACCGTTTTCTTTTCCAAATCTCAGATAGTCAATCAAACTATCATAATTTCCCGTTTCGATAAACTGGATGGGTTCTACTGTGCTGCTCAAAACTGGAAATTTTTCTAAGGTTGCAATATTGGCAATACGATAATACTTTGTATCCTGAATGGCAAATTCTTCACGATACGAATGGTTGATGACGCTTGTTCGTTTCACTACTTCCTTTGCTAAGTCATATGCCTCTCTTTCGTGCTCATAGTCGGTCTTTTTTATCTCCAAAAACGCTATAGAGCTTATTAGAACTATAGCAAATAATGTCATGGTAACGAGCTGTTTTCTATTGATTCTTTCGAATAATAGTTTCATGGTAAATCCAGCTACAACACAAAATATTGGATAAATGATAAACAGATATCTGGTCTCCTGAAGATTTCTTGAATATGCGTAGAATGCCGGTAGTAGAAACACAATAAAACATATGATTAACGTATAATTTTTAAAATTTCGTTCTTTTAGGATCACATAAACTCCAAAAGGAATAAAACACAAGAAAACAGGAATAGTAGACCAGCCAACGTATTTGATCATGTTGGCGATCCCAGTTATAACCAAATTTGCAATTATCCTATCTGCTGGTTCATCGCTATTTTGTGATACGTGTTGATAATATTGGGGTCCTGCATATACGTGACTTAGTACCCCGTCGCTTCCAGTAGTTTCAGCTCTTATGTAGCTCATGGGTAGGATGGTTATCGCAAAAAAAGACAAAGCAATAAGGCACTGCAGGATGACCTTCTTTTCCTTCCTAAATCTGACAAAAAACATGACTAGAAGCGGCACAACGAGCAAAAATCCCTCATATCTAACGAGGGTAAAGAGGCCAGTAATTACAAACGACGCATAGATCATTCGCTTTCTTTCACTTAGAAAAAGAAACAATGCTAACGTTCCCAATAAAATAAAGAGAGGTTCGGTTATCCCCAGTGTAGAGTTAATTATGATTTTTGGGTCTAGTGCAAATAACATGGAACAAACAGCGGCGATTCTTCTTTCAAAGAATCTTGAGCAAAGCAGATAGACTATAACTACTGTAATGACTGATAGCATTACTGTAAGCACCCTTTGCAGATGCATGTAATCCATAAAATTTGCGGAATTGAATGGAGCAAAGAAAACGGAAAGAAAAGCGGGCCAACCGTTATTTGGAAACCTATATCCTTCGGGAAAATGTCCCAATTGGCTCATATCTATTGCATACCAGAAGTATCCTGAACCGTCTAGCGTTATTGGTATGTCAAACGGAAAATATGCAAATCTAATGATAACCGCTATTGCAATTATAGGTAGAAGTAGAAGATCAAATTTCTTAAAAAACGCAGATCTTTCACTCGTTAAACTTTCATTACTTTTATTATTCATTATTATCCTTCATCCTTCTTGATGTGATAAACAGAAAAACTGCTTCAATGCTTGATGATAATACAAATGAGTAAGCCACACCAACCAGTCCAAACTGTTGTCCTAATATTACGATGCCGAGTATCATGGAAAGTACCATTAATGAACGACTAATTATTAAAACTCGGCTTTTTTCTGTACTAAATAGCTTTGAATAGTAAGTTAATGAAATAGTGGAAGATATTATTCCAAGACTCATAATTTTTAACGCTGGTATTGCCTCTACATATTTTGGGAAAAATATTGGAATCATAAGTGGCAAGATAAAAATTCCAGCAACTGCAATTATTGTTGCAAAAAAGATCGTTACTAATTTTAGTTTTTTATTTCTATTCCCACTGGCGTCCTCTGACAAAATATATTTGAATACTATATTTGAAGACATCATTAAAACACTAATAATTTGTAATGATAATGTATACTGTCCTAGAACTGTAAAACCCAAAAGAGGGACTATGATCAGTTTATCTAGATTATTTTTAAATCCGTCAATTACAACAAAAGTATAATTTGTGACAATAAAATTCCTATGAGGTTTTAACAAACTAAAATCAATTTTCGTAGCTCTAAACTCATTCACTAAACGGATCAAAAATGGTGCATATGATATCGCAAGACCTAAAATTATACCATTAATTCCAATAATATGATACAAACCAAGTCCAAAAGCAACTGTCAAGATCTTTTGTGTTAGGAGATACTTGGAATATCCTACGAACAATTTTCTACCTATCAACTCTGCAAGTATCATAGTTCCAAACAAATATCCGAAAATGAGGAGAGATACTTCTATGTTATAAAAAATAATAAAAACACTGATTGCAGATATTGTTCCTGCAAAAAGAGTCAATAGATATAACGAGGATTGTAAGGGAATCTTCTTTGCACTAAACACAGTAATGACATTTGAATTGCCAATTAGTACTACAGTAGATGATATGGCTGCTATTCCGATCAAATAATTTACTTGACCATATTGCTCAACATCGATTATCGTTGCAATATAGAGCCAAAAAAACATGGAAATAACATTACCGACAATATCTGTCGCACCCAGAGAAAAAAGACCTTTTAAACCAAATATTCTCTCTTTAAAGCTTCCCACTTGCGATCACTAACAGATTTAGTCCTACTTGTTGTTTCGTTCTCTCACTAAATTAACCAACGAATACAACAAAATTGCATTCATTACCAAAATAAAACCTAGCAGAATCGTTCCAATTGCAAGCACTGCGAGAATAAGAGGAAAATTCCCATATTGTGTATATTCTTGTATTGACCACATTGTAAAAAAAATACCGATAATCGAAAATACGATACCCGGAATACCATAAAATTTCAACGGATGATCTATTGACATGAACTTTAATGTACTCATAAGTACCGACGCACCATGAGTGATGGGGTGTTGGCTTGATGTATCTCCTCCATACAAAATCTTTATCGGAACTTCACCTATTTTGAATCCTTTGTTGCTCGCTTTGATGAGAATCTCGGTGGATACCCCCATACCAGATTCTGATAATGTTAATTCTGCTAAAACTCTATTACTATATGCCCTGAGTCCACTTTGAGAATCAGTCAGATTGTCTTGTAAAGAAGCATTAGTTACCTTAGTTATGATCTTTATTCCAAATTTACGGTATTCTGGTACTTCTGAATTATTTCTATCTAAAAATCGCGAACCAATTACTATGTCAAATTTTCCATCGTTGATGGGAGAAATTAATCTCTCTATATCCTCTACTCTATGTTGCCCATCGGCATCAAATGTCACAAGAATTCCTGCTTTCATTTCTCTAGCTGCTAAAAAAATACTTTTAATTGAAGCGCCATATCCCATATTTTTTGCATGATCGATCACAATAGCTCCAAGTTCTCTTGCAATATTTCCAGTAGAGTCGTTTGAACCATCGTTACATACGATAATCTTATCTGTTATTTTTTTTAATTTTAATATGACGGCAGCTATGTTCTTCTCCTCATTGTATGCAGGTATGCCTATTACTGTTTCCAAATTTCTGCTCTTGAACCATTAAGTTACTTAATTAATGTTAAGAATAACTTTACCATCTCCTCATTAAAATTAGTTATAAAATTTTATTTGCAAGAATATACCCTTTACCGGCATATTCTGGCTTCATATTCTGGCTTATTTTCACAGCAAAACCACATTCTTTGAGTTTTTTCTCTAAATTGACATACCCATCATGGTATTCAATTAGAATAGATTCAAATTTTTGTAACGTGTAAGCTGGTGTCCCAAGTATTACATCATATTCACACCCCTCGCAATCTAATTTCATGACTGCAGAATCAATATGAAATTCTTCCAAAATTCTTGTTAATGTTCTTGTTTGTATCTCTATCCCCTCATCAATCTGTTTTAATTTGTGACTAGTGCCCACATTATTCTCATCTATCAAAATCGTGGAATCTTTATCGGAGCATCCTGATAATAAAAAAATAATCTTATTATCCAAGTTATTATTTGTGACATTTTTTTTGCCAACATTAAAGTTTCTTGGAAATGGTTCTAATGCAATGACTTTCTTAGCTCCATTAACTGCAAAATAAATGGATGAATCAGCAATATTCGCTCCTACATCAAGTACTATTTTGTCATGAAATAACATTTTCTTATAAGTTTCATCAACAAAAACTTGTTTAAGATCTCCCTGCCACCAATCAGTAAATCTTAACGAAAAATATTTCTCTGATAAAATTAATGTTTCACCATTATTCACTAGGCTTTCATTCCAATTTCTATTATCTGTAAGAGACACTAATCCCACTATTTTATCAACAAGTTGTTCCAAAACGATACTATATTTTTTTTTAATAAATGATGAAATAACTCTATATTTTAATCCTAAATTTAAATTAGCATTGACTGTTATCTTTGTTTTATTTTTGATATTCTGAACACCTATGCGTATAGAAGAACCTTTGATTGGTCCACTGATAATATTTATCTCAAATAGAGTAGGTGTAATTTTTTTATGAATCGATTTCTGTTTTATTTTCGTTTTGAGAACAGATAATTCTATTGTTTCTTCAATTAAAACACTATTGTTACTTTGCTCTAAAATGACTCCATTAAATTGTGGAGGCATTAATTTAAGAACAGATTGATAATCTGTTATAATCTGCATTACTTTCTCAAAGTTTGAGACACAATCTCTGTTAAATTCAAGTTCCATTCCGTATACATCCTAACTGATTAATTTATGCTTTAATACTGATAATTTGGCATACATACAAATAATATATTTAACAAACGTGCTTCGATGAGCAAACTACAATTTTCACTGAATCTAACTGCATCTCCAAATAATTTACTGAAGTTAGCTACCGATTATGAAAGATTCCCACAATTCCTTCCAGACCAACTAAAGAGTGTCAGGATAATTGAAAAA
>Ga0169931_10002859_pt1 | contig 27853 bp, 20 predicted proteins | sample Kivu_15m_20L_FD_129675 | JGI IMG/M metagenome (GOLD analysis project Ga0169931, IMG submission 129675) | Freshwater microbial communities from Lake Kivu, Western Province, Rwanda to study Microbial Dark Matter (Phase II) - Kivu_15m_20L... | ecosystem: Environmental > Aquatic > Freshwater > Lake...
GAGTGGCTGTGATTGTGAGAACAGGATCGGCTCCTGGTGTCCCAACGGGACACCGCATACCAGCCCAGGGCAACGCCCTGGGTACCGTCACGGCATCCCCCGGCGTTCTGAAGGAACGCCGCAAATTCTTGAATAGAGGGCGCCTGCCCAATCCCACCCGTTGCGGCGTTCCTTCAGAACGCCTGATTGGGGGGCCTCGGATACCCAGGGTTGCACCCTGGGCTGGTATGCGCCGCCCCTTCAGGGCGGAAGCTGACGCGACCCTCCTGCTTGTCTCTGGCGCAAACAATCGTGGTCCAACAATGAGAGGCTTATGTCAGGGGTTGCCCAGATGTGGGTCTCCTCTATGTTTTCTCAACCCGAATCGATCATGATCGACTTTGCAAAAGCCCTGGTCTCGCCGTCTGAGCCGTCATTCATCCTCTGACGGGAGGGGCAAGTCTTCCTGGCGATTGCAGTTGAGGAAGAACCGGTCTGCCCCAGACAGGTCTGAGAGAGCAGAGGAAGGAATCGTGCAGCAATGGGAAGGAGAGAGCGTCTCCAGTTCGGAATGGAGCGCTCTTAGTCGACGCTCCCCGCGGGCGAGAAGCTGGTCGACAAGGGGGGCGAGGCGCCCCTCATAGCAGGCGGTGAGCGGCTGGGGGCGTCCCTCGGCGTCGAGCGGCAGGGTCATGTCCGAGCCAACTCTCCAGTGGATCGACAAGAGCCGAAGGAGCAGTGCCTTTGTCAGATAGGGAAGATCGACAGCCAAGAGCAGCACGGTCGCCTCGGACCCGGCGTCTTCGAGAGCCGTGGCGAGCCCTCCGAGCGGGCCGAGTCCAGCGATCCGGTCGGGGAGGATGCGGATGGTTCGTTCCCGCGCGAGCTCCTGGTAGGCGGTGGAGCCTGTTTGTCGGGGGGAGACGACCAGCCCACCCACTGGGGCGACCTCCTCGGCGACCGCCAGTACCCGGTGAACCAGAGATCGACCCTCCACCTCGATCCAGGCCTTGTCCCGCCCCATCCGGCGACTCTCGCCGCCCGTCAGAATATAAATTCTTTCCTGTCTTTCCACTGGAGTCCCTCCCTTTCCGTCTGGATGGCAACTCGTTGTCGCTGTGGTATATTGCCTTAGGATTGACAGGACCAATAGGACCAATAGGACCAATAGGACTAATAGGACTAATAGGACTAATAGGACTAATAGGACTAATAGGACTAATAGGACTAATAGGACTAATAGGACCAATAGCACTAATAAGACTGGGAGCCTTGGCGCGTGAACGCTGGAGAGTGGAACCGGGATGGTGGTCGGGGTTGCCGATCTACTCGTTTTGGGCACTTTCCGGCATCGAGTTGAAGGCCGATTGGTTCTGAACTTGCCTGAGAGGCCTACAATCCTTTCGCAAGCGCAACCTGGAGCACGGTGACCCATATGAGACGCATCAGCAGGACGAACCCTCTCTTCCGACGATCCACATCGCTCCGCCGGGGCCAACCGCTCAAATTGCGATGTCGTTTTCCAGTGACTGCCCAGGCCACTGCCCGGTGGGGATGTCTGATCTGCCTGCTCCTTCTACTCGGAATTTGCGGAGGGCTCGGAGCTGGCCGTAGAGTCGCAGCGGCAGGTGGTCAGAAGGTCTCTCTCCCGGAACAAGAAGTTCGTTCCCAGGAGATTCGACCAGGGCGGGACCGGACGGCTTTTTTTCCTCTCGAAGAGATTCGCCCGGGGATGCGCGCGACGGGCTACACCGTCTTTGTCGGGCGGGAACCGAAACCGTTCGATCTGGAGATTCTCGGGGTCCTCAAAGGCTTCCCGCATCCGCGTCAGTCGGCCGTCCTCAGTCGACTCATCGGTGAGGAGATCGAACGGGTTGGGGTCTTTCAAGGCATGAGCGGGAGCCCGGTCTATATTGAAGGGCGCCTGGTAGGGGCGGTCGCCTTCGGGTATCAGTTCGCCAAGGATCCGATTGCCGGGATCACCCCGATCGAGCATATGATCGAGGCCTTCGAGCGTTCTCCCGAGCCGACGCCATCGACCGGACCTGGGACCAGCCTGCGCTCCTCGATTCCGGAGGAGGGGCCGCGATCCTTCGGCTACGCCGACTTTCTCTTCACCGGTGCGACCGATGTCGAACGCGCCTTCCTGGCGCAGCTGACCTCGGCCGCGGAAGGCGAGCCGGTCGTCGCCGGGTCGTCACCCAGCCTGCAGCCAATCGCCACTCCCCTCGCCTTGACTGGCATCAGTCCGGAGACGATCGCCCGCTTTGCGCCCCTCTTCCGACGCTGGGGCTTTGCCCCGCTCGCTGGGGTCGCCGCCGCGACCCCGACCACCGAGCTGAAGAAAGCCGACGCCTCGACCCTCAAGCCAGGCTCGACGGTCGTCGTCCCGCTGATCCGCGGAGACTACTCCGTCTCCGCCGCCGGGACGGTCACCTGGCGGGATGGAGACCGGATCTATGCCTTTGGCCACCCGTTCCTCTCGCTCGGCGTCTCCGATTTCCCGATGCACGAGGGGGAGGTGGTAACGGTCCTCTCCTCGGCCGCCTCCTCCTTCAAACTCAGCTATCCGACGAGTATGGTCGGGGTGGTGCGTGGCGATCGGGCTCCTGGCATCTATGGCGAACTGGGCAGCGCGCCGCGAACCATCCCGGTCGAGATCGATCTCCGCACCAGCCGGGGAACGCTCCACCCCTTTCGCTTCGACCTCGTCGCGGACCGCTTTCTGACCCCGATCCTCCTGCAGATGACGATGATCGCGACGATCGGATCGACCGAGCGGACGATTGGGGACTCGACCCTCCTTCTCGAAGGCTCGATCGAGTTGAAAGGCCTCCCCTCGATTCGCCTCGAAAACCGCATCTCGGTCGGGCTCAATGCTCCGATCGCCGCGGCGATTGCCGCCGCGCAGCCGGTCGGCACCCTGCTCTCGACAGGCTTCGAGGACCTGGCGATCGAGAAGATCCGCTACCAGATCGTCTCCCGTGATGTACGCGAGAGTGGTCAGATTGACCGATTGCGGGTCGCGCGGACGGAAGTGCGTCGCGGGGAGACGCTCGATCTGCAGGTTGTCGCCCGTACCGAAGGTGGCCGCGAGCACGTCGAGCCGACACGGATCACGATCCCTTCCGACGCGCCGCTCGGTCCCCTGCAGCTGACGGTCGGAGATGGCGCGGCCCTTCAGGCGTCCGCCCCACGCTCCGGCTTCACCCCACGGACCGCCGAGCAGCTGGTTCAGGAGGTCAATCGGCTGCGCAAGCCGGGACGGCTCTACGTTCGGCTGAGTCAGGCAGGCAGCGCCGCCGCCGGGGTTGTGCTGCGCGACGCGGAACTGCCCGCGCTCCCCCCCTCTTTCCTGGCGACGCTCGGATCGGCGCGCAGCGTTGGAGGGTATACCATGACGGCCACGCGGGCCATCCTCGAGGAAGCGCTCCCGCCGCCTCCCCTTGTGCTCTCCGGCCTCCGGACGCTGACGCTTGAGGTCGTCCCCTGACCTCCCTCAGACGGGCCCCAAAAGCTGGCCCGTGTCTTCCTCTTCTGTCTTAGTTTCTTCCATACTGCCTCCCACCCGCGCTCTGGACCATTGCGAGCGCCTGGGTCGATGTCATAACCGAGTGCCTTCAAGGCCCCCAGCGAGTGAGATCAATCGCCATGCGCCTGCTGCTTCATCTTCGCCCTTTCGTCTCCGCTCTCATCGTACGCCGTCCGCTGACCCCCCTGCGGGCGCCTCACTGGTGGAGGGCGCTCGCACTCCTCGTCGTGCTCTTCCTTTTCTCGCGGGTCCTTCTGCCGACGGTCCTCGCCGGTGGTCCTCAATTCTGGCGAGTGGGAACCTTTGCGGACGTCGAGAAGGGAGAAGTGGTCGGGCTCTCCGTCGCTCCGAATGGCGAAGTCTCGCTCGCGCCGGACCTCGCCGAAATCTTTGACACAACCGAGAGCTACCTCTGGTCGATGGCGGCCGATCGACAGGGAACGATCTACCTTGGAACAGGCAACCCCGGAAAGATCTATCGTGTCCCTGCCACAGGAAACGTCGGGTTGCTGCATACCGCCCCGGAACTCGGCATCATGGCGCTCGCCGTCGACTCGGCTGGCACGCTCTACGCTGGAAGCGCGCCGGACGGGAAGGTCTATCGGATCACCGACAATGGAGAGGCCCGCCTCTTCTTCGACCCGCAAGCCAGGTACATCTGGGCGCTCGCGTTCGACCGTGCAGGCCATCTCCTCGTCGCGACTGGGGAGAAAGGGGTCCTCTACCGCGTCTCTCCGGCTGGAGAAGGCAAGGTGCTCGCCACCCTGCCCCAGGCCAATCTCACCTCCCTCCTCGTCGAACCTTCGGGCAATATCCTGGTCGGAACCGATCCGGGGGGAAGTCTCCTTCGCGTCACACCGGATGGACGACTCTTCACCCTCTTCGACTCCCCCCAGCGGGAGATCCGCGATCTGGCATTGGCGCCAGACGGAACCATCCTCGCCCTGGCCCTGGCTGAATCGGCCGGTATGGCGGCGAACGCCGGGGCTTCGACCAGCTCCGCTTCCCCATCTCCGACCCTGGCGCTGCCGGGAGAGGGCAGTGTCACCGTGACCCTCAGTGATGTTCAGGTCATCGAACCGGCAGGCGCATCTTCCAGCTCCACTGCCACCTCGGCATCAGGCCAGGCCCGGAGCGTCCTCTATCGTCTCAGCACCGCGGGGGCCCCCTCCGTCGCCTGGGAGTCGGCAGACGCTACCGCGCTGGCCATTCTTCCCCATCTGACCAACGGGAGCATCCTGATTGGAACAGGGCCGAAGGGACGGCTCTTCCAGGCCCCTCTCGAAGGAACTGTTTCTCTACTTGCGTCCCTGTCAGAAGCCCAGGCAAGTCGTTTCCTGCGTGCTGGAGATTGGGTCTACCTCGCCACCGCCAGCCCGGCCAAGCTCTACCGGTTCCGTTCAACATCGACGACTCGGACAGTTGGCACGTTGACGTCGACTGTCCGGGACGCACGCCATCACACGACCTGGGGACGTCTTCACTGGTCTGGCGAGGGGCCGATCGAACTGCAGACCCGCAGCGGCAATACCGCCATTCCAGACTCCACCTGGAGCGATTGGTCGACTCCCATGCGACAGGCCGACGGCGGACCGATCCAGAGTCCACCCGCCCGTTACCTTCAATGGCGGGCGACGCTGCGACGTCTTCCGACGGGCCCCGCCCCCAAGCTCCGCGAAGTCGTCGTCTCGTACCTCCCCCGGAATCTGGCTCCCCGGGTAACCTCGCTCAGTCTTCTGCCCCCGGGCGTCGCGCTCCAGTCTCTCCCGCAGGGCGGACCCGACAACGTCATCGAAGCGCTCCAGGCAGAGGCGGCGGCTGTCACCCCCACTCCACAGATGCCCCCCCGCCGCTTCTATCAGCGCGGGGCCCTCTCCTTCCAATGGCAGGCGGAGGATCCCAACCAGGATCAACTCGAATTTTCGGTCTTTTACAAGCCGCTCGGCCAGGAAGCTTACCTGCCTCTTCGGACGGCGCTGCGAGAGCCTTTCTACACGGTCGAACCACACGCGCTTCCCGATGGGCGCTACCGCTTTCAGGTCCGTGTCTCTGACCACCTTTCCAATCCTTCAGATTTCGCGCTCTCTCATCGACTCGAGACGGAACCAGTCGAGATCGATCTGACCCCCCCTCTCATTCGTACCCTTTCTGCTTCCGGAGTCGAATTTCGCTTTGAGGCGACAGATGCCACCTCCCCAATCCGTCGCGCCGAATTCCAGGTCGATGGTGGTCCGTGGACACCCCTCTATCCCGTCGATGGAATCGCCGACTCCCTCACAGAGTCCTTCCTCCTCCGTCTCCCAATTGGCTCTGCGGCTCGTCAGGTCTCTCTTCGTATCTTTGATGGTTCGTCTAATGTAGCTAGCTTTCAGACCCTCACCCCCTAACCCCCTCTCCCAGGGGGAGAGGGGGGAAAGAGAAGGGTAAGGAGAAGGGTAAGGGTAAGGGTAAGGGTAAGGGTAAGGGTAAGGAGAAGGGTATGGGTAAGGGTAAGGGTAAGGGTAAGGGTAAGGGTAAGGGTAAGGGTAAGGGTAAGGAGAAGGGTATGGGTATGGGTATGGGTATGGGTAAGGGTAAGGGTATGGGTATGGGTATGGGGAAGGGTATGGGGAAGGGTATGGGTATGGGGAAGGGGAAGGGGAAAGAATCACAAATGGAATCAACGTTCATCTTAGGTAGGAGAGGCGGGGGACGGAGACCGATTGATTTACAGCGGTTTGCACCTGAGTGTTAAGGTTCAGTCGTGATTTTGCCTAATGTTTACTGGTTTTTTTGCCTGACAGTCTTAACATTCGACTGCAAACCGCTGTATCGTCTCTTTTCCAAGTGGGAGAAGGGGGGGCTCAAGCAGAACGTGGCGTCATTAGTCTCCCCCCTCACCTGATTAGGAGAGAGAGTGCTGGGACCTTTGGATCTCCAGTGACTCCAAAGGGCGACAAGAAGGGTAGGACTCTCTAGCCGTTCCTTGTCTGATCAAGTCTGAAAAGTGTTGCAGCCAGCCGCGAAGCAGGTGATTTGGTCGTGAACACAACCCTTCTTCTCTTTCCTACTCTTCTTTCCTCAATTACATCTCTCAAGCTATAAAACCAAGATAAACAAGTTCTTCCCCCCTCTCACCTTGGGAGAGGGGGGCAGGGGGGTGAGGGTCCGACCCGACTCGAACCTTACAAAAAAGTGCATCAGGATAGTTGACAGCCATACACTCAAGTTTTATATTGCCTTCGTGTTGATGGAGCGGCCTGCTGGAAGTCCAGTGGGTCATTCAAAGGCAAAGACGAGGACACAGAGAGGTCCTCACGAGAAGGAGGGAGTATGAACAACAGGAATTGGATGATGGAGCGTGATCCGATGGGAGATTGGAGAAAGGTGCAGGAGGACGTCAATCGAATCTTCAACGTGGCATTTCCACGTTGGGGGGAGAGGGAGGAAGGATTGAGAAAAGGAAGTTGGGCGCCGCAGGTCGATATCATTGAGGGACCGAATGCGATTGTTCTGGAGGCTGACCTGCCGGGAGTACGAGCGGAGGACTTTCGTCTCTCGATTGAAAACTTCGTTCTGACCCTCCAAGGGGAGCGTCGATTGGAGAAGGAGGCGAAGGGGGAGCAGTACCACCGGGTGGAGAGGCAGTATGGGACGTTTGTCCGCAGCTTCACGCTCCCGACGACGGTCCAGGTCGAGCAGGTGGTGGCAGAGTTTCGCGATGGAGTCTTGCGGATCAGCTTGCCGAAGCGGGAGGAGGTCAAGGCTCGCCAGATCGAGGTGACGGTGCGTGGGGCCCAAGCGCAGGCGGCCGCGGGGTCGAAGTAGGATAAGCAATGAGAAAAGAGGGAGTGTCCTGAAAGCTGTGGATCGGCTCCTGGTCGGTGACGGTCGGGAGCCGCGTCATTTTTGAAGGGGCAGGGAAGCGGGAGGCGAGCGATGCGGTTGGACAAGTGTACAGTCAAGGCGCAGGAGGCGATCGAGGCGGCGGTGGCGCGGGCGGAGAAGGAGAACCACCAGCAGGTGGAGCCGGAGCATCTGCTTGTGGCGATGTTGGAGCCGGAGCAGGGGGTGGCGCGCGCGATGCTGGCGAAGGCCGGGGCCCAGGTCGATCAGATTCTCCTCGAGGCTGGGCGGGCGATTCAGCGCTTTCCGCAAGTGACGGGGACAGGTCAGCAGCGCTACTACAGCGGAGGATTGGCGGAGGTCTTCACGGTGGCGCAGCGGGAGGCCGATCGGCGTAAGGACGAGTATGTCTCGACGGAGCACCTCATGCTGGCGCTGGTCGAGGCGAAGCAGGGCGAGGCGGGGCGCCTTCTGCGCGCGCAGGGCGTCAACCGGGAAGCGCTCGAGAAGGTCATCGAGGGGATGCGCGCGGGGGCGAGGGTGACGAGCCAGTCGGCGGAGGAGAGCTACCAGGCGCTCTCGAAGTACTCCCGTGACCTGACGGAGTTGGCCCGCGTCGGCAAGCTCGATCCGGTGATTGGCCGGGATGACGAGATCCGCCGGACGATTCAGGTGCTCTCGCGTCGAACGAAGAACAATCCAGTGCTGATCGGAGAGCCGGGGGTTGGGAAGACCGCGATCATCGAAGGCCTGGCGCAGCGCATCGTCTCGGGCGATGTGCCGGAGACGCTGCGCAACAAGCGGCTGGTCGCGCTCGACCTCGGAGCGATGCTCGCCGGGGCCAAGTACAGGGGCGAGTTCGAGGAGCGGCTCAAGGCGGTGCTGCGGGAGGTGGAGAAGGCGGAGGGGCAGGTGATCGTCTTCATCGACGAACTGCACACCCTGGTCGGAGCGGGAGGTGCTGAAGGGGCGGTCGATGCCTCGAACATGCTCAAGCCATCCCTCGCACGGGGGGAGTTGCGCTGTGTCGGGGCGACGACCCTCAACGAATATCAGAAATATATCGAGAAGGACAAGGCGCTTGAGCGCCGTTTTCAGCAGGTCTATGTCGGGGAGCCGACCCTCGAGGACACGATCGCCATTCTCCGCGGGTTGAAGGAGCGCTACGAGACTCACCACGGTGTCCGGATCAAGGACACGGCGATCGTCGCCGCGGCGACGCTCTCCAATCGCTACATTTCGGATCGCTTCCTGCCCGACAAGGCGATCGACCTGATCGACGAGGCCGCCTCGCGATTGCGCATCGAGATCGATTCGCTCCCGACGGAGATCGACCAGATCGAGCGGGAGATCATTCAGCGGGAGATCGAGCGGCAGGCGTTGTTGCGGGAGGAGGATCCGCTCTCGCGGGAACGGTTGGCGAAGGTCGAGCGCGAGATCGCCGATCTGCGGGAGTCATCGGGCCAACGCAAGGCAAAGTGGCAGGCGGAGAAGGCGGTCATCGAGCGAATCCGGGCCGCCAAGGAGCGGATCGAGCAGTTGAAACTGGAGGCAGAGCACTTCGAACGGGCTGGAGATTACGGGCGGGTCGCCGAGATCCGCTATGGCCGGTTGACCCAGCTCCAGGCGGAACTCGAGGCGGATGGGCGTCAGCTCGCCGAGTTGCAGCGTTCTGGCCGGACGCTCAAGGAGGAGGTCACCGAGGAGGATGTCGCCGAAGTGGTCGCCCGTTGGACAGGGATTCCAGTCTCGAAGATGCTCGAGGGCGAGATGCAGAAGCTGGTCCAGATGGAGCAGAGCCTCGCGCGCCGCGTCGTTGGACAGGACGAGGCCCTGGTGGTGGTCGCCAACGCGGTCCGACGGGCCAGAGCGGGGCTGCAGGACCCCAAGCGCCCGATCGGCTCCTTTATCTTCCTCGGCCCCACCGGAGTGGGAAAGACCGAGACGGCCCGCGCGCTCGCCGAGTTCCTCTTCGACGATGAGCACGCCATGGTTCGGCTGGATATGTCGGAGTATATGGAGAAGCACTCGGTGGCCCGTCTGCTCGGGGCCCCTCCCGGTTATGTCGGTTATGAGGAGGGGGGCTATCTGACCGAGGCGGTCCGGCGCCGCCCCTATTCGGTGATCCTCTTCGATGAGATCGAGAAGGCCCACCCGGATGTCTTCAACGTCCTGCTCCAGATCCTCGACGATGGCCGCCTGACGGATGGGAAAGGGCGTACCGTCGACTTCCGCAACACCGTCGTCATTATGACCTCGAATCTCGGCGCGAGAGAGATTCAAGAGTATGAGGAGGGAGATGAGGCAGCAATGCGCGCGACCGTCATGGAGCGATTGCGAGCCGCCTTCAAGCCGGAGTTTCTCAACCGGATCGACGACATCATCCTCTTCCGGAGGCTGGGGATCGAGCAGCTGCGATCGATCATCCGCATTCAGTTGGAGGCGCTGCGGACACTGCTCGCCGACCGCAAGGTGATCCTGTCGATCGATGCCACGGCGGAGGACCTGATCGCCCGGGAGGGCTATGATCCGGTCTATGGCGCCCGCCCGTTGCGACGGGCCATCCAGGGGCTGATTCAGAACCCGCTCGCGCTGCAACTGCTCAACGGAGAGATCGTCGCCGGTGAGACGGTGAGGGTGCTCGGCGATCTCGAGGCCGGTCGCATGCGCTTCGTCAAGGAGGAGCGCGGCGACACGGCGGCGGCCGGGGAGGGGAATCGCTAGTTTGCAATCGGCGCCGGTGGGTGCTATGTTTTTCTCTATTTGTCTGCTTGCTTCGGAGAGGCTGATCAGGGTCTTGCCCGATGGTCAGGCCTGAAGAGGGGTAGACCGGAAGACCGATCAATCTCGGAATCGAGAAGCAGGGAATCGAGAAAGAAGAGAGAAGGTGCGAGGGAGAGGAATGAGTACGGAGAGTCGTGAGTCACAATCTGCCGGGGCTGTCCCGGGCGAGGAGTCGAACCCGATCCGGGTCACCGATCGTCGCCGCGTCACCGAAGAGACTCCCCTGGAAGAGGGACTGGACGAGGCAGGGGCTGGGGGCTCCACCGATGCGGCGTCGACCGAAGGAGACGAGCTGGTCGAGGATCCCCCCGGAGACGGTGCCGAGGTAATCGACGATCCAGTCGAGCTTCGCTGCCAGCTCATCGAGACGGAGGCTCGTTTGGCGGAGGCGGAGCGGCAGGTTCAGGAGATGTCGGTGCGGTTTCGGTCGGCGCAGGCGCAGTTGCGGGTCGAGGCGGACGAGCAGCGCGCCCGGCTGCAGCGAACTTTCGATCAGAAGCTCGACGGGGCGCGTGCCGAACTGGTCGCCAGTCTTCTCGAAACGCTCGACAACCTCAAGCGGGCGATCCAGGCGGCGGAGACAACCGAAAGCGCCGCCGGGGCTCATTCGGTCGATCCCCGCTTCGCGCCATTTCTGGGAGGGGTCCGCGCCACCGCGCAGCTCTTCGAATCGAAGATGCAGTCGCTCGGTCTCACTCCCGTTCCGGCGGTTGGTCAGGCATTCGATCCTGAGCTGCACGAAGCGGTCGAGATTGTCCCGGTCCCTCCCGAACTGGACAATCAGGTCACCTTTGAATACCAGACCGGCTATCGGCTTGGTGAACGGCTCCTCCGGCCGGCGCGGGTCAGGGTTGGGCGGGCCTGAGTTCCGGAGCGGAGGATAGCGAAGAGATTGCCCTCTCCTCCCTTGGAGGTGAGAACTCGTCAGTGAGGGTCGGCGGAAGACGTTCACCGTGGGATCATCCGTCGAGAGCAGAGTTCAGAGAAGTTCAGGTAAGTTCAGGCAAATACAGGTAGGTTGTTGCACGAATCGATTGGCAAAGGAGGCCACACTTGGCAAAGGAACTGAAATTCAGAGAAGACGCGCGGCGAGCGATGCTCGAAGGGGTCAACGTGCTCGCCAACGCGGTGCGGGTGACGCTGGGACCCAGGGGGCGCAACGTGGTGATCGACAAGAAGTACGGGTCCCCACTGGTCACCAAGGACGGGGTGACGGTCGCCAAAGAGATCGACCTCAAGGATAAGTACCAGAATATGGGGGCGCAGATGGTCCGCGAGGTCGCCTCGCGCACCAATGATCAGGCGGGCGATGGGACGACGACGGCGACGGTCCTCGCCCAGGCCATCTTCCGGGAAGGGCTCAAGAACGTCACCGCGGGCGCCAATCCGATGCACATCAAGCGGGGGATCGACCGTGGAGTGGCGGCGGCGGTGGCCGAGATCGCTTCGCTTTCGAAGAAGATCCGCGAGAAGGCCGATCTCGCCAATGTTGGCACGGTAGCGGCCAATGGCGACAGGCTGGTGGGAGACCTCATCGCCGAAGCGATGGAGCAGGTCGGCAAGGACGGAGTAGTGACGGTCGAGGAGGCCAAATCGATCGACACGAGCCTCGAGATCGTCGAGGGGATGCAGTTCGACCGCGGGTATATCTCCCCCTACTTTGTCACGGATCAGAACAAGATGGAGGCGGTTCTCGAGGAGCCGGTCATCCTGCTCAGCGAGAAGAAGATCTCCTCGATGCACGAGCTCTTCCCGGTTCTGCAGCAGGTTGCCCAACAGGGGCGGACGCTGTTGATCATCGCTGAGGATGTCGAGGCGGAAGCGCTCTCGACCCTGGTGGTCAACAAGCTGCGGGGCGCGCTCAAAGTGGCCACCGTCAAGGCTCCGGCTTTTGGCGACCGCCGCAAGGCGATGCTCGAGGACATTGCCATTCTCACCGGGGGGCGGCTGATCTCCGAGGATCTCGGCCTCAAGCTCGAGAATGTCAAGCTCGAGGAGCTTGGTCGGGCCAAGAAGGTGATCATCGACAAGGACAACACGACGATCGTCGAGGGAGCGGGACGCAAGGCGGACCTGCAGGGACGCATCGCGACGATCCGCAAGCAGATCGAGGCGACGACCTCCGACTATGACCGCGAGAAGTTGCAGGAGCGCCTGGCCAAGCTGGCCGGCGGCGTCGCCGTCATCCGCATCGGAGCCGCGACCGAGGCCGAGATGAAGGAGAAGAAGATGCGGGTCGAGGACGCTCTGCATGCGACCAAGGCCGCGGCCCAGGAGGGCATTGTCCCGGGTGGCGGCGTCGCGCTGCTGCGGGCGACGAAGGCCCTCGATGCCCTCGTGGCGACTGGTGATGAGAAGACGGGGCTCGACATTCTGCGTCGCGCGATGGAGGAGCCGATGCGGCGCATCGCCGAGAACGCTGGCCAGGACGGCAGCCTGATCGTCGGGACGATTCGGCGGGAGAAGAAGAACGTCGGGTACAACGCCGCGACCCGGACGACCGAGGATCTCCTCGCGGCTGGGATCATCGACCCGGCCAAGGTGGTTCGCACCGCGCTGCAGAATGCCGCGTCGATCTCCGGGTTGCTGCTGACGACCGATGCCGCCATCACAGACCTTCCGGAAGCGGATGGCGGTATGCCGCCGATGCCTGGTGGCGAGATGGGGATGTAAGCGGTCCAGTTCTCCCAGGCGTCGATCGGTTGCCTCTCCGATTCTTTTGACGCAGATCGATGGTAGACCGATCGAGCTGGGAGAGCGGGGCGTTAGCTCCCGTCATCCGTTCGGGGATGGTCGGGAGCCCTTTTCAGGTGGGATTATGGGAGTGCCGGTCGGGTCTTTCCCGTTCCGGCATTCCCTGTTTGAACGATCGATTGGTGGAGGCGCTCGGGCGCTTCATGCGATCGGCAGATCGACTAGTAGTCTGGGGAGCAGGTCGGGGAGGCGGTCGAGTCGTCTCGCCTCGGCTCCTCGGATTTGAGTCATCATCCGGCCGTTGCCAGGGCCGTCGATGAATGGGGTATTACACTGTGTTTGATTTAGGGCCAATGACGGACAAGTTCTCGGAGTCGGGCCAGAAGGTGCTCTATCGCGCCATCGAGGTCTCGAAGGGGCGGGATCACAACTTTCTTTCGGTCGAGCATATCTTCACCGCGCTGAATGAGATCGAGAAAGGGCTCTTCGTCGAGTCCATGGAGTCGATCGGCGTCGATGTCGAGGCAGTCGGCCATCTGCTCGAGCAGGAGTTGGCCAAGAGTCGCCAGTATGTTGGCAAGAAGATGTATATCGCCGACACGACCCGTGAGCTCTTCAATCGGGCGCTCAAGCGGGCGCGGCAGAATTCGCGCCAGCAGATCGAGTCGTACGACCTCTTCGTCTCTCTCTTCTCCGATCCGAACGGGGTTCCCGCGGAGATTCTCCGCCGCTTGGGAGCCGATCCGATGCTGGCGAGCGAGAATATCGTGCAGCGGATCCGGTCGCGCGAGGAGCAGACGGAGGTCTTGCGGAAGAAGTACGAGCTCCCTCCCTACCTCAAGCATTTCGGGATCTCCCTCAATAAGCTGGCGAGGCAGGACAAGCTCCCCCCGACGATTGGTCGTGAGCGGGAGATCCAGCAGATGATCGAGATTCTCTGCCACCGGGAGCGTGCCAACTCCCCGATGTTGGTCGGGGAGCCTGGTGTTGGCAAGACGGCGGTCGTCGAGGGGTTGGCGCGCCTGATCGAAATCGAACCGGAGAAGGTTCCCGCCCGCTTGCGTCACGCCCACATCGTCCAGCTGCAGATGGCTGGAATTGTTGCCGGGACGATGCTGCGCGGAATGTTCGAGGAGCGGCTTCAGGGAATCATCAACGAGGTTCGTGAGCGATCCGACCTGATCCTCTTCGTCGACGAGGCCCACACGATCATCGGCGCGGGCTCGGCCCTTGGCGCCTCTTCCGATGCCGCCAACATGTTCAAGGGAGCCCTCGCGCGGGGAGAACTGCGCATCATCGGGGCGACGACCCTCACCGAATACAAGGAGTATATCGGGGAAGACGAGGCTCTGGCGCGTCGTTTCCGCCTGGTCAAGGTCGAGGAGCCGACGCTGACCGAGACCCGGCAGATCCTGCAGGGGATCCGACCGCGGCTCGAACGCAACTACTCGGTGCAGATCACCGACGCGGCGATCGACACGGCGCTCGAGATGGCCCCTCGCTACATCCGCAGTCTGCATCTGCCCGATAAAGTGATTGGCTGGCTCGATACGGCGGCGGTCAAGGTCGAGATCAATGATCCGGACCAGCCCCGGGTTCTTCCGGAGCACGTCATCGACGTCATCTCCCAGGAGTCGCGGATTCCCAAGGACCTCATCTTCCGTGACACCAGTGATCGCTACCAGCAGTTGGAGTCGGTCCTCGGTGAGCGTGTCATTGGCCAGAAGCCGGCGGTCCGTTCGGTCTCCCAGCGATTGCGGCTCAACAAAGGGCCACTCAAGGAGAATTTTTACAAACCGGACGGGGTGCTCCTCTTCCTCGGTCCGACCGGCGTCGGGAAGACAGAGCTGGCCAAGGCCGTCGCGCAGGTCATGTTCGGGGACGACCAGAAGATGATCCGCATCGATATGAGCGAGTACCAGGATGGGACGATCGCCGTCGAGAAGCTGATTGGGATGCCGCGGGGGATCGTCGGCTCCGAGCGCGGGGGGATCCTCACCGAGCGGTTGCGAGAGACCCCTTACACGGTCCTTCTTCTCGACGAGATCGAGAAGGCGTCGCCCTACCTGCTCAACCTCTTTCTTCAGGCATTTGACGAAGGGTGGCTCACCGATGGCCGCGGCAAGAAGGTCTACCTCTCTGACGCGATCATCATCATGACCTCCAACCTCGGTTCCGAGAGCTTCAAAAAGTACATGAAACCGCTTGGATTCGGGCAGAAGACGACCGCCGATCTGGAAGAGATCAAGCGGGCGGTCTTGCAGGCGGCGGAGGATCGCTTCTCACCCGAGTTCCGGAACCGGATCGACGAGATCGTTGTCTTCTCGCCGCTGACGCAGGACGAGGTCAAGCAGATCGCGCTTCTCTACCTGGGAAGTCTGCGTCGCCAGATGGAGCGCCAGGGCAAGCGTCTCCGGATCACCGACGCCGCGATCGAGCACCTGGTCGAGAAGGGCTTCAGTACGGCCTATGGGGCGCGCTTCCTCAAGCGGACGATCGATGAGCTGGTCAAGCTGCCGATCACCAACCTCTGGAAAGCGTTTCAAGGGTTTGCCGTCGACATGGTCGACGGGCAGCTGGACGTGAGAGGGGAGTAACCCGGCGGGTCTTCCCCAGCGGATGGTCCAGCTTGCCCTGGAGCTCCGACAAGGGGACCTCTACAGGAAGTTAATGGGATTCTTCTGAATCCGTTCTGCACAAGAGATGGAACCAGGAGGGCTGGAGGGGCGAACAGGCCGGTCGGTCTGGATTCGTCCCTCCGGCCCTCTCAAAAATAGACGAAGGTTGAGGAGAAGAGAGGATTCAGCCAGATGGAACGAAGCAAGCGCAGAGGATGGCCCGGCCGAGCAGGTGGAGTGCTGCTCGCCCTCCTGTTGACAATTACCGGAGAGGTGGCCTTGCGGGCACAATCTCCGGCTGGGGGCGCCGCGCTGCCCAAGGGAATCGAACGTGGGGCCTCGGTCGAGGGGATCAGCGAGTATCGCCTCCCGAACGGGTTGCGGGTGCTGCTCTTTCCCGACCCGACCAAGCAGACAGTGACGGTCAACATCACCTACCTCGTCGGCTCCAAGCACGAGAACTACGGCGAGACGGGGATGGCCCACCTGCTGGAGCATCTCGTCTTCAAGGGGACGCCGCGCCATCCGAATATCCCTCAGGAGCTGACCGAGCACGGCGCGCGCCCCAATGGCACGACCTGGTACGATCGCACCAACTACTTCGAGACCTTTGCCGCGACGGAGGAGAACCTGCGCTGGGCACTCGACCTCGAAGCCGATCGGATGGTCAACTCCTACATTGCCAAGAAGGATCTCGACAGCGAGATGACCGTCGTGCGCAACGAGTTCGAGTCGGGCGAGAACAGCCCCTTTGGGGTGTTGCTGGATCGCGTCTTCGCCGCGGCTTTTGCCTGGCACAACTACGGCAAGACGACGATTGGCGCCCGCTCCGATATCGAGAATGTCCCGATCGATCGACTGCAGGCCTTCTACAAGCGCTACTACCAGCCGGACAACGCGGTGCTGCTCGTCGCGGGCAAGATCGAGGAGGCGAAGACTCTGGCGATGGTCGACCAGTACTTCAGTCCGATTGCCAAGCCGCAACGGGTTCTGCCGCCCAACTACACGGTGGAGCCGGTGCAGGACGGAGAGCGGTTGGTCACCGTGCGACGAGTCGGCGATACGCAGCTTGTCATGGCCGGGTACAGGATTCCTGCCGGGTCCCATCCGGATGCGGCGGGTGTTCGCTTGCTGGGACAGATCCTCGCCGATTCTCCTTCAGGCCGGCTGCACAAGGCACTGGTCGAGACGAAGAAGGCGAGCAGTGTCCTTTCGTTTCCGGCGATCTTTGGCGAACCTGGTCTGCTGCTCCTGGGGGCGGAGGTTCGGATGGAGCAGTCTCTCGATGCCGCCCGGGACGAGCTTCTCGCCGTGGTCGAACAGATTGGAAAGACTCCGCCGACCGCCGAAGAGGTCGAGCGGGCACGGGCTCAGTTGCTCAAGCAGATCGAGTTGCGGTTCAACTCCTCGGAGTCGATTGGGTTGGAGCTGAGCGAGTGGATTGGGATGGGGGACTGGCGCCTGCTCTTCCTCGACCGGGATCGGTTGCGCAAGATCACCGTCGCCGAAGTGCAGCAGATTGCGTCCAGGTACCTCGTTCTCTCCAACCGGACGCTGGGCCTCTTCATTCCGACTCCCAAGCCGGAGCGGGCTGAGATTCCGACGACGCCGGATGTGCTGGCCCTCGTCAAGGACTACAAGGGGGAGGCCAAGGTCGCGACAGGGGAGGCCTTCGATCCCTCTCCGTCCAATATCGATACTCGAACGATCCGTGTCGAGCTAGGCTCGGTCAAACTGGCGCTTCTGCCCAAGCAGACCCGGGGAGAGTCGGTGGTGGCGACCTTGAGCCTCCACTTTGGCGATGAGAAGAGCCTCACCGGTCGGGACACCGCCGGCAGCCTCGCGGCGAGTATGCTTATGCGAGGTACGAAGAATAAGACGCGCCAGCAGATCAAGGATGAGCTCGACCGGCTGAAGGCACGAATGAATGTCGGGGGAGGCTCGACGGGAGTCACGGTCACCGTCCAGACCGTACGTCAGAACCTGCCGGCCGTGCTGGCGCTGGCCAATGAGGTCCTGCGCGAGCCGGCTCTCCCGGCTGTCGAGTTCGACCAGATCATTCAGGAGCAGCTGGCCAGTATCGAGCAGCAGCGAAGCGAGCCAAACGCCCAGGCCGTCCTGCTCTTTCAGCGCCACCTCCAGCCCTACACCAAGGGACATCCGAACTACATCGGAACGTTCGACGAGGAGATCGCCGATCTCAAGGCGATCAAAATCGAGGACCTCCGTCGTTTCTACCAGGACTTCTATGGGGTCGAGCACGCCGAGCTGGCGGTGGTCGGTGATTTTGACCGCCAGGAGGTGGCCGACTTTGCCACCGAGATGCTCAGTGGGTGGAAGAACAAGCAGCCATATGTTCGTATCCCCGCCCGTCCGCAGCGGGAGACGCCGCTCAACGAGTCTCTGATCACTCCTGATAAGGCCAATGCCTTTTTCATTGCCGGCCAGCCTCTCCGGATGAACGACATGGATCCGGACTATCCGGCGTTGCTACTCGGCAACTATATGATGGGCGGAGGCTTTCTGAACTCACGACTGGCGGTTCGGATTCGTCAGAAGGAGGGGTTGAGCTACGGGGTCGGCTCGCAGTTCCAGGCCGGTTCGCATGAGCCCAGCGGAATCTTCCTAGCCTTCGCGATCTATGCGCCGCAGAACCGGGACAAGCTCGAGGCGGCCTTCCGTGAGGAGATCGAGAAGGCGCTGCGGGATGGCTTCACCGCCGAGGAGATCAAAGCGGCGAAGAGTGGATGGCTCCAATCGCGTCAGGTGAGTCGTGCCCAGGACAATGAGCTGGTTGGACGCTTGCGCTCCAACGCTTACCTTGGCCGCACGATGGTCTGGGAGGCGGAGCTGGAGCGGAAGGTCGAGGCGCTGACGCCGGAGCAGATCACCGCGGCGCTGCGTCGTCACCTCGATCTGGCCAAGATGAGCTTCGTCAAGGCTGGTGATTTCAAGTAACGGTCTGGTGACTGTTCGAGGAGAGGCATCGGGGCGGGGGAGCCAGGCAGCCCCCGCCCCATCTCTTCTGGGGCAGAGATCGACGCGAAGGGTTTCATCCGGTATGTTCTCGACCCGCCTTCCCACGAGCCTCACCCCGAATCGACTGTCGGAGCGGCTCGCTGACAAACGCCGACAGGGCCGGGAGATTCTCGACCTCACCGAGAGCAATCCCACGCGGGTGGGACTGGTCAATTACGGGGAGGGGTGGCTTGGGCCCCTGGGAAACCCCGCCGTCTTCGCCTATGACCCCCATCCTCGCGGCTGGCGAGAGGCGCGCGAGGCCGTGGCTCGCTACTATCGAGAGCGCGGTCAGGGGGAGATCTCCCCTGACGCGATCCATCTCACCGCCAGCAGCAGCGAGGCCTATGCCTTTCTCTTCAAGTTGCTCGCGGATCAGGGGGAGAGCGTGCTGGTGCCCCGGCCGAGCTATCCGCTCTTTGAGTGGCTGGCAGCACTGGAGGGGGTTGAGCTGATTCCATACCCACTGGAGTACCTTCCGACAAGCGGTTGGCGCATCGATCTGGAGGCCTTGCGGCGGGCGATCACGCCGCGGGTTCGGGCGGTGATCGTCGTCTCCCCCAACAATCCGACCGGTTCGTTTCTTCGAGAGGAAGAACGGGTCGAATTGATGGCCATTGGAGAGCGTTACGAGCTGGCGATCATCGCCGACGAGGTCTTTGGGGACTACGGGTGGGGAGAGGACCCAACACGGGTGTCGACGCTGGTCGAGGAGACGGACGCCCTCACCTTTGTGCTGAGTGGCCTCTCGAAGGTGCTGGCCTTGCCGCAAATGAAGTTGGGGTGGATCGTCACGGCTGGCCCTCCGAAGCTGGCTGCGGCAGCCCGCGAGCGCCTGGACCTGATTGCGGATACCTACCTTTCGGTCGGGACCCCGGTTCAGGCGGCGGCCCGTCCCTGGCTGGCCCGTCGACGGTTGATTCAATCCCCAATCCAGGAGCGGCTGCAGACCAATCTGCACGAGTTGGTTGGTCAGATCGCCGCTGCGCCAAAAGCGGCTTCGCGTCTGTTTCGTGTCGATGGAGGATGGAGTGCTCCGATCGAGATTCCCCGATACCATACGGACGAGGAGTGGGCCCTGCTTCTCCTTGAAGAGGATGATCTGCTGGTTCATCCAGGGTACTTCTTTGACTTTCCCCACGAGGGAGTTTTAGTCTTGAGCTTGCTGCCTGAACCGGAACGCTTTCGGGAAGGGGTGGCGCGCCTGCTTTCCCGGATTGAAGTAGGATAGGATTACTAGGTCGAATAGGTCGAATAGGTCGAATAGGACGAATAGGACGAATAGGACGAATAGGACGAATAGGACGAATAGGATGCGTGAGGTAGTAGGGCAAATTGGAATAGTAGGACCTATAGGACCTATCCGTCCTACAGGTCCTATCCGTCCTACCAGAAAGGAACACCATGATTGTCGAAGAGCGTTTGAATCAGATCACCCAGGAAGTAGAACGATTGCGTGAAAAGGTCGGCCACGTCGTCGAGCAACAGGTCGATTCCGCCGCCCGTGCAGTCCGGCGGGGCAAGTACGCGGCAGAAGAGCTGCTCGATGAGACCTCCCATCGCATCAAGGAGGATCCGATCCCCGCCGTGGCGGTCACCTTTGGCATCGGCATTGGAGTCGGAATTCTGGTTGGTTGGCTGCTGGGGCGCGGCCAGCGGTGAGCCGCGAGTAATCCTCGTCGTCTCGATCTTAGTGACGAATCTGCTGGGTAGGATTCCTGGGGAGTTCTCTGTCTTCCGGAGTAAAACCGATGCTGGACCCTGAAGAGTCGCCGACACTCCCCTTTCCCTTGCGCCGTTGGAGCCACTCCCTCTTCCTCCTGGCGCTCTTCCTGCTCGTCGGCTGGTTGGGCTATCGGATCGCCGAGCCCTTTCTCAAACCGATCATTACGGCGGCGCTTCTCGCGATTGTCTACTACCCGATTCACCATCGGCTCGATCGCTTCCTGGGGCGTTCTGCCCTGGCCGCGCTGGCCTCGACCCTGCTGGTCCTCTTGACGATTCTCCTCCCCTTCCTCCTCCTGGGGGCCGCGGTGAGGCAGGAACTGGCCGATCTCTACCGCAGCTTGAGCGAGCAGAGCGCGCAAGATGGGGGATGGGGGCCCTGGCTCGCCCACGTCAGTGAGCGGCTGACCGCCTGGTTGCAACGGTATCTGGGGACTGTTGAGGTCGATCTCAAGACGCTCCTCCTCGAACGGATTCGCGGGGTAACGCAAGGGTTTCTCAACGACGCGGCGTCGCTCCTGGGGGATCTGGTCAGCTTCGTTGTCGATGGCGTGATCGCCTTCTTCACCCTCTTCTTCCTCTTTCGGGATGGCGGCGAGATCTATGACCGGCTGGCGGGGCTGGTTCCTTTGCAGCGTGGGCAACTCGACCGGCTGCGTTTCGAGATTGGCCGCACGATTACGGCGAGTGTCTACGGTGGCCTGGCGGTCGCGCTCTCTCAGGGGGGGCTGACAGCGCTGGCCTTCTGGGCGATTGGCCTCCCCTCGCCAGTCTTGTGGGGCATCGCCGCGGGCCTCTTCTCCTTCGTTCCGCTGGTCGGACCGACCATCATCTGGGGACCCGCCGTCGTCTCCCTCTTCGTTCAGGGAAGCTGGCTCAAAGGGGTTTTGCTGCTGGCTTGGGGATCCGGTGTGATTGGCCTGGCCGACAATGTGGTTCGGCCGTTCGTCATCAGCAGCCAGGTGCGCTTCTATCCGCTCTTCGTCTTCCTCTCGCTGCTTGGAGGCGTCCAGGCCTTTGGTCTGCTGGGCCTCTTCATCGGTCCAGTCGTGCTCGCTCTGGCTCAGGCGCTGGTGGCCATCTGGCGGGAAGAGAATCAGCAATCGACCGGGGTCCCCACACTCATCCTTCCCGCCGATTGGTCCAGGGAGTCCGATACCGTGGAACTGTCTGACAGATCCAGAATGGAGTAGATCAGAACGGGAGTTCCGGTTGGCACGAAGTGGTAGAACTCCCTGGCCATCGACATTGGCAGCCGGACGCATCCGTGGCTGGCAGGCCGGATGGGGATGGATGGGCTTCCGTGGATGGCGGCGCCATCGAAAAAGTAGAGCGGGTAGTAGAGGCGTCCGAGGGGGCTGGTTCGCCACCCTGGAACTTTGTAAATGATCTGAAAACGTCCGGTGGGAGTGACGGCTCGTCTCGTCCTTCCTCCTTCTGTGAAGCGCTTCCCTGATCCAGTGGAAGTCGAGACAGTCCGGATGACGATCCCCTCCGGGCCTACCAGCATGACGATCTGCCGGTCGAGATCGACCTCGATGTGGAAGGGACCTGCTTCCAGCGGCTCCGGCGGTCGTGCCTGCCGTAAGACCTGCAGTTCAATCGCGGTCAACTTCCCGGTGCGGGGGCGCCGCTCGACTTTTTGAAAGGCGATGATCGCCTGTCGAAAGGATTCGTCTCCCGGCTTGGCGAGTGGCTCCATCCAATACCCGAGCGCGGCGAGCCGCTCCCTGGCCTCTCGCAATTCCAGCGCCGTCAGCGGAGGCAGCGCCAACTCCTGCGGCTCCGCGGGCGCCTGCCCTGCTTGTGCCCAGATCTGTGGCTCGCTGATCCTCATCCCCACGATAACGATGAACAGCAAGAGGAGACCGACGAGAGCACCGCTGAGTCCTCTTGCGCCAGCTCGGACTCCCCGGTGCCTTTCCTCCCCTGGTCGGGCAGATCTTGTCATCGCCGGCCTCCCTTCATTGGGAATAGAAGGCAAGACTCGTTCCACGAAGCGGGAGGGCGAGCGGGGCAGGAGGCGTCATGGCGTTCAGGGAGTGTCGGCCTCGCCAGGTTCGAGGCGATGGGCAGGGGACTCCTCTCCACGGTACTCCCAGTGCCACGGCTCGTAGAAGTAGGGGACAAAGCCGAATTGATGGGCATGAAGGGCCATCCAGCGGTAGAGCGGGGTCTCCACCTGGCGGCGTCGATTCCAGTCGGCGGTGCTGACCGGGTCGCCGCCGACGAAGAGGTCGAGGGCCCGGCCGGTAAAGTGGGGGCTGTTGACGGCGAGGGTCGCTCGTCCTGCCCTTGGAGAGCGACGGCGAAGGGCAGCCTGGTAGCTCGGGCTGCGATAGGCCGAGACGATCTTCAGGCCAGAGCTGGAGAGGGCCTCCTCCCCGAGCGCTTCCCGGGCCGCCTGACACATCCGCTGGTAGGCGTCATACGCTCGACGGTCGACGAACCGCAGCGAGAGTGGGCGCGACCGATCGAAGAAGTCGTCCGGAGGCGCGAGGACGAGATCTGTGCTCGCTCCCCGCCGTTGTCCCCCAGGGCGACGCGCCTGGAAGGTCGAGACCATCGCCGACCACGTCTTCCCTTCCAGCCGGCCGGTCACGGGCAGTCCCATCTCTTCCTGCCACCTGGCGAGCGCCAAGGCGAAAGCGGGGCTGTCCGGCGCGGCCTCGCTTCCAATCAGCTGCTGGATGAGGGCGACGTAGAGATCCCAACCCTTCTGTCGTCGTCCGCCAAAACTCCAGCGAAGCGTCGTACGGAGCTCCTCATTCTGGCGTGCGGCGGCTTCGATGAGCGGGGCTGGCAGCTCGGCCACCGGTGGGGTCGAGGCGCTGAGGGGGCCTGACAGGCAGAAGAGGAGCGCCAGCTTACCAATTTGGCTTCCCCACAGGCCACAACGTCTTTCCTTCCGTTTCTCGTGTTCCATTCTCCTCCCACGGGTTACCTCGATCTTGGCTCACCCTCGTCCAGCAAGGGGGCAGGGGCACAAACGATCGATCATCCGCCCTTGATCTCTTCAATGCGGCAGAGAAAGGGGCGGAGAGTCGCTCAGGCGGGGCGAGCTCAGTTGTACTTGTCAATTGAATAGCCAAGAGTCTACCCCGTCCTGCCCCGAAGGGCAACCTTTTCCAGCGATGATCTTCCCAACTGGCCGGGCCGCCTCTGTGGAGTGGACGAGGAAACTTCCCCAGGTGGTGGGAAAAACCGCCCACGCGGAGACCCCGCCAGCGCGAGGATCGGAAGCTGACCCGGCCAGGCAGGCCAGGACAGGGCCATTTCTGCCTCAACCCTCTGCCGTCGGTTGAGGCATAGCAGTTGCTTTGTCAACTATGTCGCTCATTCTCTTGCGAGCCAGGCGGCGACGCGAGGGAGCGGTGTTGGTCAGCAGGCGGAACAGAAGCGGCGTGGGCGGGCGTCGCCGCGAGGGGAGGGTCACCTTGAAAATCCTGGTTGCCATCGATGGGTCGGAGTACGGGCAGCGGGCCCTTGAAGAAGTCGCGCGGATCCCCTGGCCAGCGGCAAGTGAGATCCGGGTGATCTCCGCCGCGGAGATGCCCTTCTTCCCGAGCGCCGAGTTCGGAACGTTGCCCCGGCAATATTACGAAGAGTTGGAACAGGCGACGCGGGACCGGGCCCGGAAGGTGGTCGAAGAGGCAGTCGGGCAGTTACGGAAGGCTCTCTCGTCACCTTCGGAGGCAACCAATCCGCTAGCGGTGGAGGGCGAGTTTCTCTTCGCGCCGCCGCGAGAGGCGATTGTCGACGAGGCGCGCCGCTGGGGAGCCGATTGGATCGTGCTCGGCTCTCACGGGTATCGGGGCTACCAGCGATTCCTCCTCGGATCCGTCTCGCAATCGGTCGCCGCCCATGCCCCTTGCTCGGTACTGATCGTTCGGAAACCGGAGGAGACGGTCGCCGAGACCTGATTCAACGGGCGTCGTCCCCACTGATCGTATCTTCATTTCTACCTTTGAGGAGGTGCTCCATGACAACCCGAATGCAAACACCCCACATCCCCCCTGATCGGCAGATCACCAATTGGGAAGGGCGACATCGCGGCCATCACGCTCCCCCGGAACCGGCCGTCTGCCCGGAGTGCGGCAACGTCTATCGACATCGTCGATGGACACAGCCGACTGCGCCCCCTTCCTTGAAGGGGCGACCTCCCTGGTCTGTCCGGCGTGCCGCGTGGAGAAGAGCGGAATCGCCGGGGGCTACCTTCACCTCGAAGGGCAGTTTCTGATGAACCATCGTGATGACCTCCTTCGGCTGATCCACAATGAAGCCGAACGGGCCGCCGAGGACAACCCTCTCGCCCGCATCATGGAGATCGAGACTGATGAGGAGGGCCGCACTATTGTCAAAACGATGACGGAGCATCTCGCGCAACGGCCCGGACGCGCCCTTGAGAGCGCATTTCACGGAGAGGTTCACTACGTCTTCTCGCGCGTCAACAAACTGACTCACGTCTGGTGGCAACGCGAAGAGTGATCCTTTCTCCGGAGGAAGACGTCGAACAACCTCCGCGTCTTCCTCCGTCGCGCTGACCTCGGAGGAGAGAAATCACGTCTTCCACGGACTCCATTCCGCGCATCACACCAGACCTGTGTGTGGCCCGCCCATCGAGAAGCGAACCCGCGACTGTCTTTCCCGAACCGAACGACAACCTTCATCTGACTCCGATTGGTTTGACGGAAGTTCGTTGATTCGTCAGCCTCAATCTTCTGATTCGATCATCTCCAATTGTCTTGCGGCAACGCCCCTTTCCAACAAAAACAGGACTGAAGCGGGAGTGTCTGGTGGTCATCGGAAGAGCTTGAACCAGCCTTGTTGACGTGCCTGCCCGACAGGTCACCAGCGTCGCACCCAGCGGGGCAGGAAACGAACCCCTTCAATTGAGCAACTGGGACGGTCTGAACCTTCCTGGCAGGGCTGCCCTGTCTCTCTCAGGTCAGGAGTAGGGAGGCCTTTGGCCGAGCTGGTTTCGATTGACCTGCCAGGATCTCCTCGCCTGCCGGCTCGTTCTTCTCTGGAAGAAAATGGAGTGTCAACCCCCGTCTGTTGCTCTCAAGATACCTCTTGATTATGGCCCTTTTGTGAATCGGGTCGGCATCGAGGACCAGGTGCAAGGGCCTCCGTCGACGGTACATCATTTTTTTGAGAAGCGTCAGGAAGAGTTCGCCGGAGAGGGGGCCTTGATAGGTGGCAAACCAGAATGCCCCTTGAAAGTTCATGGCTGAGTCAGCATAGGTGTTCTGATGTCGAGTGATGGTCCCCTCGACAGAGTGATTCCCCGATCTGTTAGGGGTGGGCCCGGCGTCGAACTTCGCTTCATCGCAGAAGAAGATCTCGCCATTCTCGGCTCTGGCACGTTTGACAATCGCGGGGTATTTTTCCTGTTCCCATTGTGCGATCGCTTCCGGAGTTCGCTGGTGGGCGGCATCAAGTGGGTTCCTGGGGATCAAGCCAAGCCGCGCCAGCAGCGTGCCGATCGAGGGAAGACACAGGGTGATCCCAAAATGTTCCTGCACCAGGTCTTTGACGATCTGGCGAGTCCACAAGCCGGAGTCATAGCCGTGCTGGATCGGACTCTTGCCATTGATCCAACGAAAGACCTGCGCCTCCTGCGCTGCAGTCAATTTTTTAGGCCGCCCGGCCCCATTTTTGGAATCCAGGGCCTCGAAGCCAACGCCGGGCTGCGCCACCACTTTCAACCACTTGTAGATGACGGTACGGTTCATTCCATAGCTCTCGATGACCTCGGCAGGCCGTTCTCCCTGCTGCACCCGTTCCACCGCCATCTTGCGAATGAACTCCAATGTTTTGTGATCGATCGTCCTTCCATCCTTCTTCATCGCTATCCTCACCCTTGAAAAAGTGAACCCTGACTCGAACACGCCTCTGGATTTTGATTTCCAATAGTCGTGAATATAGCCTATTTTTTTTTCTTCGATGAAAATAATTATCACTAAAAATATTCAAAATCTGAGATGGCGAGAGGGGGGCCGGCCAACCAGGGTAGGGAGGCCTGGGCGTCGGAGGGAGGGGTTGGACGCTCCCTCGGGTGAGGAAAAACTGTCTACTCGATCGGCTGAATGAAGTAACGACGGTTGTTGAGCAGGACCTGCTGGGGGGAGGCCCCCTGGCGGATGGGGTAGTTGGTCGTTCCACCGGGGCCGGTGAGCAGAAGGACAGGGGCTCCGCCCTGCATGACGACCTTCCAGGAGCCGGCGTTGCGGTCGAGACCGCCGTAGGTTCCCGTGCCGACTCCCCCCTGCGACATCATCCCGGTGTTGTTCTGGTAGCTGTAGCTGCCATTGGCATAGAGATTGATGTCGATCCGCTGGCTGCCATAGCTGTCTGTCTGGAGGAAGAGCAGCTTCTTGCCAAGAATGCGGTCCGACCACTGCCGGGCGAGGGGCGATTCCTTGCTGGGAGGGAAACGGGCACTGGCGGCGATTCCTTGGGCGATGGGGAGAAACTCGGGGTTGGGGGAGAAGGCGCCATAGTTGATCGTCACGACGAGCCCTCCGCCCTGGGGAGCGAAGACGGTGACCAACTCGAGGTTGACCGGTTGATTGCGGGCTGTCCCCTGGAAGAGCGCATAGGCGGTGGTCGAGTTGAGCTTGCGCGCCTTGACGCGAATGCGGGTATTCTCCGATGGGTTGTCGATATCGCTGGCCTGTTGGAGGGCCTGGTCGATGCCGCTCTCCTGGTGGGTGGAGAGGATGATGGTGACTGGCGTTCCACTGTTGCGAAGGATGAAGCCGCCATTCTCCGCGGTCGAGGTCCATCCCGCGGGGGCCTGGCAAGTGTAGACTCCCTGGGGGTCCTGGAGCAGCGTGCCACCCGCCGATTGTGGCGGTGGGCCTGCCGGCGTAGGGGGCGCCTCCGACGCGGGCGTGGAGAGGCTGCCCCGGACGATCGGGAGTTCGACGCCTTCAGAGAGGAGGATATAGCTCTCGCCGCGCTTCATGACCGAGAAGGTGATCTTCCGCCCCTGGTAGGTGTACTCGCCGGTCAGAACCCCGGCCAGTCGAAAGGCGGTCAGGGGATACGACTGCCCCTGGTAGAGAAACTCTCCGCCGTAACCGCGCCGGGCCTTCTCCAATCGGAGTCCGAGGTCGTACTGCTGATTGTGAAACGACCCCTGGAATGGATCCTCCGTCGTCTGTACAGTAGACCCAAGCCCTGGAAGCGCGAGCAACACGAGAAGAATAACTGTTTTCATCCGATCTCCCGGTTTGGTGAAGTTGCAGAGCAGTGAGGGCAGGATACTCTCGTCATTGGCAAAATCAAGAACTTTTTCGCCTGGAGCGTGGGGGATCGATTTCTGAGATCGGGTGAGAGGCGATCGCCGGCTTCACAAAGAGGCGGATCTCTTGTAAAGTATTTTCGCCTCCCAGAGAATCTGCAGGTGTCATTAATTTGTTTCGCGGCTTTTTTTGATTCCGCGGTGTTTGCCTGGGGGGATCTCGATCAGGCTGGATCAGATTCAGCCACTCACCGATCAACATGGATAGTAGAGCGCGGCGATTGTCTCAGGTCAAGGACAGTGTCGGCCTCTGTTGGAGCAGAGGGGCAGGGGATAACGGGTATGAAGACAAAGAGTGAGAGGCAGAGACGGAGGTGGGCGGCGCTGTTGTTGATCTTCTGTGCCGCGATGGTCGCCGTCGATCGA
>Ga0169931_10002860_pt1 | contig 27839 bp, 26 predicted proteins | sample Kivu_15m_20L_FD_129675 | JGI IMG/M metagenome (GOLD analysis project Ga0169931, IMG submission 129675) | Freshwater microbial communities from Lake Kivu, Western Province, Rwanda to study Microbial Dark Matter (Phase II) - Kivu_15m_20L... | ecosystem: Environmental > Aquatic > Freshwater > Lake...
CCAGTCTACCGGCCCCACATATTGCGCTTGCTCATTTTTAAATGCCAACATGGGCAAAAACAACCAAGGTAAAGCTCCGGCCAACCATTGGTCTTTGGCGGTGCGCAAGTTGAATGCCTTCGCAAGTTCAACGTTGATGATAACAAACACCAGCAAATTGACCCCGGGGACGAAAAGCAAAACAAACCAATACCACATGCGCCTGATGAGTTGAAGCATCGGGATGAATTGAACCACCGGGATATAGCCCATCCATGTTGCCTTATTAGCTTTCTTGAAAATAGCAGGTAGGCAAACAATGTACTCAATGAGCAACAGGATGAAAAGGATTTCTGGTATTGCGAATTTCATGGTTGAATAAGGTTTTTCATGGTAAAAACGCCTTTCTTGCCACGGCAAAATTCTGCCGCTAAAATGGCTCCGAGCGCAAATCCTTCACGATTGAAAGCTTCGTGGCTTAAAGTGATGCGGTCAGCGGACGATGTGTATGAAACATGGTGAGTGCCCGGCACTTCGTCAATGCGGTGGGTGGCAATGCCCAATATTTCATTGGCTGAGGGTTCGTTTTCTGCCCAGCCCGTCTTGGCGTCCAATTGGTGAATGATTTCTTCAGCCAAAGTGAGTGCAGTGCCACTTGGGCTGTCTTTTTTATGAATGTGGTGGATTTCTTCCACCGCGGGCTCGTAGTCCGGAAAGCGGTTCATCAGTTCCGCCAAACGGTTGTTTAGCATAAAGGTGATGTTCATACCGAGACTGAAATTGGAGCCGTAGAATAGGGTACCTCCGTGGGCTGCCACTTGGGCCTTCACTTCGTCCAAACGCTGAAACCAACCCGTGCTGCCTGTCACCACAGGTATGCCTTGCTCGATGCATTTTAGCACATTGGCCACTGCGCTGTGGGGAGATGTAAATTCGATAGCCACATCTGTGCGGGCCAAGTCCGCAGCGTCAAATGGATGCTGAGAGTCGGATTTAAACGAAATGGTGTGTCCCCGCTTCATTGCCACAGCCTCTATAGCTTGTCCCATTTTTCCATATCCAATCAGGCCTATTCTCATGCTGAGGCCAAAATTAGAATTTCAATATGAGCGAAATCCCACCTTTGTTTTGAGCGGACATTGGCAAGGACGGATGGATGGTCACTGACACATCTTCAGACACATCGAAAGTGAACAAATGAGCATCCACATGAGCATCAATTATTTGGAGCACATATACACCTGCCAATGCCAACATTGAAATGTCGCGCCATCTATGGTAAAACTCTTGTAATTCATCTAATTGTGAGGAATTATATCCCGTGTCATTGATGGTGTTGGGGTCTTCGTCCAAATCGGCTACCAAGGCTTTGCGGAAGCGTTGATAGCTCTTGTTGTTGGTTTGAATGAAGTATGCGGCAGTGCCCAATCCTGCGTAAACAATGGGTACTTTCCAGTATTTCTTGTTGTATACCTGTCCGGCACCGGGCAAAACGGCAGAATAGAGAGTGGCCTTTCGTGGCGAATGAGTTTTGGTCTCTGATGTTGCCAATGAATCAGCGGGTTGACTTTGTCCTACCATACGAAGGCAAGCCAAAAAACACGCTACCCAAAGGAACCTGCGCATCACAAATCGAGAAGTTCGATGATGTGGGCCAACTCGTCTTCGCTTCCGAATCTGATTTCGAGGCTGCCGCTGCCATCGTCTTTGCACTTCAGCTTGGCGCTGTGACCAAATTTGCTGCGGAGGTTTTTTTGCATGTTTTGTTGTTCAAATGAGAGAACCTCCGTTTTGCGATGAGCGCTTTGTTTGTCTGCCTCTGCTTTGACCAGTTCTTCGGTTTTTCGCACCGAGAGGTCGTTTTTAAGGATTAGATGGAAAAGGCTGATTTGACGCGCCTCGCTACCAGCATTAATCAGAGCGCGGGCGTGGCCCATACTGATTTTCCGCTCAATGATGCCAATCTGAATTTCGGCCGGCAGTTTAAGCAACCGCAGAAAATTGGTCACTGTCGTGCGGTCTTTTCCCACTTTTTTACCCAGTTCTTCTTGGGTTAGGCTGCACTCATCCATGAGTCGCTTATAGCTGATTGCGACTTCGATGGCGTCAAGATTTTCGCGCTGCACGTTTTCTACGATGGCCATTTCAAGCATGGCTTGGTCGTTGGCTTCGCGCACATAGGCCGGGATTTCTTCCAATCCTGCCATCTGCGATGCGCGAAATCTGCGCTCACCCGAAATGAGCTGAAACTTTGCTGCGGAAATTTTACGCACAGTCACCGGTTGGATGATGCCATGCACTTCAATGCTCTTCGCCAGTTCGGAGAGGGCATCTTTATCAAAATGGGTTCTTGGCTGAAATGGATTTGCCTCAATCTGCGAAATGCGCAATATGGCAATGTTTCCACCGGCAACTCTACCCAAAGAAGGCAATTCGTGCGGTTGAATATCGTGTGCGGTCTCTGTAGCGAATCCCTCTCTATGGCCCGCACTTTCAAGCAGCGCACTGAGGCCGCGGCCCAAGGCTCTTTTCTTCGTCATGGTCAAAAGTTCAAATACTTGTCTCTGTCGCTGATGCGGGTCATGTCGTTTTTCTGCAAAATCTCGCGAGCGAGGTTGAGATAGTTGATAGATCCCTTGCAAGTAGCGTCATGCAGAATAATGCTTTCGCCAAAACTGGGCGCCTCGCCCAAGCGCGTGTTGCGATGTATTAGCGTATCGAACACCAACTCACGGAAGTGAAGTTTTACCTCTTCCACCACTTGGTTGGCCAAACGCAAACGTGTGTCATACATGGTGAGCAAAATACCTTCAATACTCAATTCGGGATTGAGTTTGCTTTGGACTATTTTGATTGTATTGAGCAATTTTCCCAGTCCTTCCAATGCAAAATATTCGCATTGCACAGGTATGATAACCGAGTCTGAGGCAGTGAGTGCATTCACTGTAATCAATCCAAGCGAAGGCGAGCAGTCGATGATAATGAAGTCATATTCATCTCTCACCTTGGCCAATACCTGCTTCATCATGTATTCCCTGTTTGGCAAATTTATGAGTTCTATTTCCGCTCCCACCAAGTCGATGTGAGCAGGAACGAGATCCATATTGGGATTGTTGGTGGTGATGATGTTGTTCACCATATCCGATTCTCCAACCAGACATTCGTAGATGCCGGTTTTGACCAGTTTGGGGTCAACACCAACGCCCGAAGTGCTATTGGCCTGAGGGTCGGCATCGATGAGAAGGGTTTTGAATTCCAGCACACCCAGCGAGGCGGCCAGGTTGATGGCTGTGGTGGTTTTTCCTACTCCGCCTTTTTGGTTGGCTATTGTGATTATTTTTCCCATTGGATTGGTTGTGAGTGTCGTGTTGAGAGTTGTTTATGAGCGCACAAAAGATGCGATTTACAAAGTGATGCTTTCTCCTATTTTCATGCATATAAGCTCTTTGCCGCGCACTTCAAACATTCTTTGAGCTGCAAGAGTGTCTATTTTGATGTAGGGGAAGGTGTCGTAATGCATCCCGATAATCTTGTTGCAGTTTATCATTTCAGCACATCTGAGCGCATCTTCGGGTCCCATGGTGAAATTGTCGCCTATGGGCAAAAAAGCAAAGTCGAGGTCAAACTGCTCGCCAATGAGTTGCATATCGAGTGTGAGTGCTGTGTCCCCCGCGTAGTAGAAGGTGCGCTCTGACGCTACCACGAATCCGACAGGATTGCCACCCGGAGTGCCATCGGGCATCGTGCTGGAGTGCACGGCCTGAACGAGCTTGACTTTGCCCAAAGGTAATTTGATGTTTCCGCCAATATTCATTGGGTGTACATTGCTGATTCCTTTACCCTCAAACCAAGTGGTTATTTCGTAGTTTGCTATCAATTGGGCTCCACTTTGCTTGGCAATTGTCTGAGCATCAGCTAAGTGATCGCCATGTCCGTGCGTTATGAGGATATGGTCGGGTTTGATGATTGTAATGTCAATATCGACTGCGAGCGGATTGGGCGTAATGAACGGGTCAAACAGAACAGTTCCCGTGTTGGTTTCCACCATGAAACATGAATGACCGAAATAAGTGATTTTCATTAGCAGAGCCGCAGTTTCCCGTTGTTTCCGTGTGGGTCAAAGATAATTTTGCACCGTTGTGAAATGCTATGTTTCACACACGAAGTTTTACACAAAATATCGGCTTCGGGCGGTTGATTTCGGTCAAATGCCCATGATGACAAATTCGGTTCTGCGATTTTGGGCGCGGCCTTCGGGTGTTTTGTTTGTTACCATTGGTTTGCTCATACCATAGCCAACTGCTGTCAGGCGTTCGGGAGTGATTCCGCTTTTTTCCAGGTAGGCTTTTACCGCTTTTGCGCGACCCTCACTCAGTTTTTGATTGTCTACCTCTTTGCCCACATCATCGGTGTGACCGCCAATTTCCACGCGCAGGGTGGCATTGTTTTTCATAAAATCGGCCAGTTTATTCAGCTCGGCCTCTGATTCGGGCTTGAGTTCGGTCGAACCGGTGTCGAAAAATACATTGTTCAGAACCACTTTCTGTCCCACTTCTTGCTTGGCCAGCCTCACATCCAGTTGATAGGGCTCATTATTGGTATTGGCGGTCATGGCAAAGTGGTAAGAGTAAAACAGATAGCCCGGTCGGCTGACATTCAACGCATAATTCTTGCCTACAGGTAGACTCACCAAAAATTCACCGGTTAAGGGGTCGGAGAAGGATTGGATCACCTGCTTTCCGGTCTCAAGGTCAATAAGTTCAAACTTGGCTTCCAATTTTTTAAACGAAAGGGCATCCCTTACGGTGCCTTTGGCATAACTCACAGCCACAGGGCGAACGGCATCATGTAGTTCAAACCCATAGAGGTCAAGCCCGCCCATCCCACCCGGACGGTCGCTGGCGAAATAGGCGATATTGCCGGTAGGCCCAACCAGCAAAGAGTTTTCATCGGCTGCGGTATTGATGGGATAGCCCAGATTTACCGGGTCCGCCCATGACCCATCGGCCTCCATGTGGCTCACAAAAATGTCCATTCCACCGAAGCCCGGATGGCCGTTGGATGAAAAATACAGCGTTCGCCCGTCAGGGTGAATAAAAACGGATTCTTCTTCAAATGCGGTGTTCACTTCACCCATGATTTTGCGGGCTTTTGACCATTGACCGTTGTCGTCCAGTGTGCTCTGCCAGATGTCTTTGTCCACAATCCCGCGGGCCGAGCGCTTTCCGCGCACATAATAGAGTGTTTTGCCATCAGCCGAAAAAGAGGGTTGCGAGTCCCACTCACCGGAGTTGATGTTGGAGCCGAGATTTTTGGCCTGCGACCATTTAACACCGGTTTTTTGGCTGTAAAAAAGATCACAACTGCCCAGGCCTGTGCGAAGTGGTCCATAATCTCCGTCTGCGGCCTCACAGGCGGTGAAAATCAGGATTTGACCATCGGCCGACAGGGTAGGGGCGCCTTCGTTGGCTCCCGTGTTGATTTCTTTGACTGAAGTGCAAGGTATCCAAACATTGTCTTTGAGTTGGGACATAAAAAAGTCCTCTTGTTGATGGTCTTTGCGCTCATTGACCAACAACCGTGTGAACAATAACGTGGCTCCATCGGCCGTGAGTACCGGGTAGTATTCGTCAAACTCCGAATTGACTCCGGAGCCCAAATTGATAGGGGCGAATGGTACCGGATTTTCCAAGCCTTTCATGGCCATTGCAGCGGATCGAATACCCAAGTCTGCTTTAATCAAAATGAGTTGATCATTTTCGGGAAACTGCTTGAATACAGCATAGCAGCGCATCGCGTTCTTGTAGTCCGCTTTGAGAAAATAGAGCTCTCCCAAATAGAAATAATTGCGGAAATAATGGTTGGGGTATGTCTTGCTGACGTGTTCCAAATCCACTATGGCTTCATCGTATTTGCCGGTTTCCGCCAACATTTGTCCGCGCATCATGAAAGGCTCTGCAAACGTGGGATTCTTCGCTATCAACTTCCCGAGAATTTTCAGTGCTTCCTCGTTGTTACGCTGGTCATAGAGTTGCAATGCCTCCTCATATTGTTTAATCAGTTTTTTATCTTGGGTGCTATATTTGGCAGTCTGAGCATGAACCTGAGCAGATAAAATCAACATTGACAACAGAAGGATGTAACGCATTTTCAGAGAAATTGAAGTTGTGGGTTTTTTCCCAACAACCGCGCCTAAACTACTCAATCACCCAATCCTTTTTTTTCAATCTTGCACAAACAACCACCGGCCTGTTGTGAGCAGGTAAACCAAAAAACAGCAACAACATGGAATTTGCATATCTGGCTGTCGGCATCATCATAGGGGCTCTTGTGGGTTGGCTTTTAGCCAAGCTGCGCAGTGCGTCAACCATGGACCAAACTGACTTGACCTCAAAATACGTGGCCAAAGAGCGTTTTGACGACTTGACCGCCCGCTTGACGTTTACAGACGAAGAGATCAAAGAAGCCCGGCAATCTCTGATGCTAAAGACGGAGGAATCCGTCACTTGGCGTCAACGTCACGAGTCACTGCAACAGCGTCTAAACGAGCAAAAAGCCGAATTGGAAAACCTGCAAGAGCGTTTTAAGAATGACTTCAAAGTGCTGGCGGCCGAGGTACTGACGGCCACAGGCAAGACTTTCACCGATCAAAATCGCACTCAATTAGATACTCTTCTTATACCATTCAAGGAGAAGCTTGAAAACTTTGAAAAAAAAGTAGAAGAGACTTACGAGAAAGGACAGCGCGAGACCGTGAGTCTCAAAACCGAAGTGAAAATGCTCAGCGACCAAAGTGCCAAACTGAGCAAAGAGGCCGACAATCTGGCAAAAGCCCTCAAAGGTGATGTAAAAAGCCAGGGGAATTGGGGCGAAATGATTTTAGAACGCGTCTTGGAGCGAAGCGGATTGACCAAAAACCAAGAGTATTTCTTGCAAGAAAGCCACACCGATGCTGATGGCAAACGCTACCAAACGGATGTTCTGGTTCAACTGCCCGAAGGCAAAAAAATCATCATTGACTCCAAAGTTTCATTAGTGGCCTATGACCGATTCGTGACTGCTGACAATGCGGATGAGCAAGCCGCTGCGCTCAAAGAGTTGTCGCTATCAATGCGTGCCCATGTCAAAGGTCTGAGCGAAAAAGGTTATCAAACGTTGCAGGGACTGGACGGATTGGATTTTGTGCTGCTTTTTGTACCCATCGAAGGAGCATTTGCCGCGGCAGTGCAGTATGACAACACATTGTTCGAAGATGCATTCAGCAGAAATGTGGTCATTGTTTCCACTTCCACTTTGTTGGCCACATTGCGCACAATTGCCTCAGTGTGGAAGCAGCACAAGCAAACCGAAAATGCAGTAGAGATAGCTCGTCAAGCGGGTGATTTATATGACAAGTTCACGGCCTTTTCGGAGGACTTGGTCAAATTGGGCAATCAGATGCGCACCGCCACAACAACTTATGAAGAAAGCATGAAGAAGTTGTCTGAAGGAAAAGGCAACTTGGTTGGGAGGGCCGAAAAATTGCGCGAATTGGGTATCAAGACATCCAAGCAATTGGACCAGCGCTTAATTGACAGATCGGGTGATGCCTGAGCACATTCAGACTCGGTTGTAGCGCCAATTGGTTTTTTTCAAGACGACATAAGAGAGCAACCCCAGTGTTACGAAGTAAAGGAAATCATTCATCCACACCAAGTAGATTGGCTGTGGTAGGTATATTGTCATGAGCCATGAGAGGACCAAGTAAAGCACAATAGAAACCACCTCTATGTACAGCGCGGCTTTGGTGAGTCCGGAACCTTCCAGCGTGTTCAATAATATCGATGAAAATGCATGAATCATAACTGAAACCCACACCACGAGCATTGTTTTTTTTGTCAGTGCAATGGTCATTTCATCCAAAGTGAAAAGACCTGCCAGTGCTTCGGGGTAGAGTAGAAGCCCATGGCTCATAATTAAAACACCCAGCACATTTAGACCAATCAATCGCCTGATGGTGATGTTCAGTTCAGATTGTCTGTTTTGGCCTATCAAGGCGGAGATGTACGTCTTGGTGGTTTGTGCAAAACCAAATACCGGTACAAAGCAAAGGATATATAAACTGCGCATGATGTGGCTTACCTTGAGTTCGGTTTCACCAAGTTTTTCAACAAAAAAGAAAAACACCGTCCAGGTCATAACTGCCATTGTTTGCTGTCCGGCCAGCGGCAGACCGAGTTTTAAAATGGAACGGGTGTGGCGTATAGGAGGGTTGCCAAGCAGTTGAGTCAGACCCAACTCCCGGTTGAATCGGCTTTTGAAGGTGTAAACAACCATTACCAGTAACGAACAGAATTCTGCAATCACGCTTGCCAATGCGGCACCTCCTACACCCAAAGCAGGAAAACCCAATTCACCAAAAATGAGCACATAATTGAGTCCTATATTGGTAACCGACACAACCAAAGTGGTAACCAATAAAATCCGTGTCCTCGCTATTCCGACAAAGAAGGAATTGAATGCCAGAGAACAAGCATAAAACAAAAACCCCGGGCTGCGCATCTTCATGAACTCCGTCATGGAAGACGCAAGGGGAGCGCTGCTTACCCAATGACCCAACAAAAGAGGTAAAACGAAGTACATGAGCAAAGCCAGCGTGATGGCAATCAGGAGGGCAATCAATAGGGTGTTGATAAGTATTTCGCCCACTTCGCGCGTTTGGCCTTCACCGCTTCTGCGGGCTATCAGAATTTGAGCTCCGGAAGTGATGCCCACTGCGACCATGATAAGAGTGGCATAGATAAGCCCGCTGTTTCCCGCTGCATTCATAGCGTTGTCGCTGACTCTGCTCAAGAATAGATTGTCAGTGAACACTATAACAAACTGGACAAATGTGCCCATTGCAATAGGCAAAGCCACTTTCAAAATGGCTTGGGGTCTAATGTCCAATGGTTTGACTTGATTGTACACGTATCAGAATTGGGCCGAACGAAGAAGCTGATCGCTGCTTTTGACTACCAATTGCGCCCAAAGAAAACGCAATTCATCTTTTTCTCTTTCGGAAAGTTGCCATGCTATGTCCGAAATGCGCAATCGTGTAGTGAGTTCCGAAATAATAATGGCAGCAGCAACTGACAAGTTGAGGCTTTCAGTAAAACCCACGGTGGGGATGCTTACAAACGCATCGGCTCGAGACATTACCAGCGGTGAAATACCGGCCTTTTCGGTTCCGATCACAATAGCCGTTTTTTGGCTAAGGTCCAGATTGGCAGGCGTGAAACTTCCTGTGTGTGGAGTGGCAGCCACAATGCGATATCCTTGAGAGCGAAGGGCGTCCATGGCTTCTTGGGTGGGGTTGGCCGCTTGAAAGTGTTTGCGCAAGGAGAGCCATTTTACCGCTCCGCGGGTTACATGTCGACTTACTTCGTACGTGTTGCGGTCTTCGATAATATGCACGTCCTGTAGGCCAAAGCACTCGGCAGATCGCAATACTGCACTGGCATTATGAGGCTGATAGATATCTTCCATCAACAAAGTGAGATGCCTTGTGCGAGTCTCAAGTTTCTCTGCAATCAAGCGTTTTTTGTTGTCGGTGATGTATGGGGCCAGCAGTTCAAAACCTTTGTTGGGGTTCATTATGCAGATGGATTAAAAAAAAATCTCTCCCCGAATCGGAGAGAGATTTCTTTTGGTTTGATCCGTGTGGATTACTTCTTCTTGCCAACAGTAGTTGACAATTCAGCACCGGCTTTGAATTTTACCACTTTTTTAGCGGCAATTTTGATTTCTTTTCCGGTTTGTGGGTTGCGGCCTTTTCTTGCCGAACGATCAGACACCGAGAATGAACCGAAACCAACGAGAGAAACTCTGTCGTTTGATTTCAGTGCACCGGTGATGGTGCTGATTGTTGCTTCCAGCGCTTTTTTAGCATCAGCTTTTGACAAGCCTGCGCCTGATGCTACTGCATCGATAAGTTCTGCTTTGTTCATAATGGAAAAAAGATTTTTATGGGTTAAACAATAAATTTTTAGCCACAAGGCTTGAGCAAATGTAGACGGCTGACTTGTCTGCACAACTGAAAACCCGCGAAAACACTGCGTTTTGTTGAAAAATGAACTTCCGTGTTAATAAAGGCGGGCTTTTTTGGGGTGTTTTGCCTCTACTGCGCGGGTTTCCGAAGATTGAACACGGTCCTGACTCATGTCAGATGCAAGTTTTTCACCTGCTTATTTGAGCAAATTGATTATGTAAGAAGCGTCCTGGCGCTTGCGCACATCATCCCACCATTTTTCTTTTGTCACCTCGCCCTTTTCATCCAATAACACCAGACCGGGAGCAAATCCCGGAGTGCCCAAAGACGAAAGCGGAAACCGCGATGGGTAGCGCAAGGACAACTCAAATCGATTAGAAACTATGTGTCGGAAACGACCGCCCCGCGCCACACCAAATGGATTTCGACTTACAATAACTACGTTTTCGATCAAATCAACGGGCACTTCCTTTTCCAAAGCAGCCAGCATGGCAGCACAGTGCAAATCATCACTGCCTGTTACAAAAACTACGGCCGTCTTGCTGCTTTTGGTTGCTATCAGTTCTTTGAGCAAAAGACGATCTGCGGATGTAAGATGGGCTTTTGATTGAGCCAGAATGAATGTGTAGAGCAGCCAAAATGCCAGAGCGCTCAATGCCAAAAAAGGCAGATAGGCCTGCGGTTTACCGTTGAGTGCGATTTGCCCGGCCACAATCAGGTTCATCGCAAAACAAAACGCTCCGGTGAAGGTGCTTTCGATATCAATGTGCGTTGTGGGCCTGACTCGAAGATAGATGAAATAAAACATAGGAGCCAAACCCGCCAATCCGGCAGCCAAAAATTGCAACTCTGTGCGGTTGGTAGCAAACATCCCAACCGAAAAAAGGACCAACCCTATCCAAAATCCCGCAGCAATTCTCAGCACCCACATTTTTAGACTAGCCATTGTTCAGTCCGGTTTTTCTTTGCGGCAAAAGTAGGTCCGCATGAAACATAACTATCGCCAAGAAATCAGATTTTCGGACATTGACGCCCTCGGTCATGTCAACAATGCCGTTTATCTCAATTATTTCGAACAAGCGCGCGTTTCGTTCTTCAAAGAGATAAATGATGGCCCATGGGACTGGAGCAAGCAGGGTATTTTGTTGGCTCGAAATGAAGTAGATTATAAGGTCCCCGTTCTCTTCGGAGATGAAGTGGTGACTGAAGTGTGGGTGGAAAAAATCGGGACAAAGAGTTTTGTTCTGGCATATGATTTATTTAAAGTGATCAATGCGGAGAAAGTCAAATGCTCTTCGGGAGCTTCGGTGTTGGTGGCTTATGATTTTGAGGCCGGGCACAGCACGGTTATTCCGGAACTGTGGAAAAACAAGTTGAAAAAATGGCTAAACATGTCCAATTGAAGCTGTTATTCCCTTTCGATCGAACGCTTATATTTGTGACCATTCAAAAATATACCACAAATGAAAAAAATCTTACTTTCCCTTTTCAGTGCGTGTCTGTTCGCGGTTTCAATGGCGCAAACTATCTCCGTTGAAACAGTTCAGGTGCATACCGGTATGGTGGGAACCGTTAATCTTGCCGGTTACACCACTTACCGCGTTTATGTCAATTTTGACAACACTGAGGATTTCGTTTCGGCAGTTGGTGGTGATGCCAACCGTCCGTTTGAGTTGATATGTGATGGCACCGTATATCAGTCTGCCTTGGGTGGCAACTTGGGCAATGCCATCAATCCTGCCTTGTTTCCTTTTTTCCCCCATGAAGCCTTTGACTCTTGGTTGACTATAGATGTTGAAACCAACTCGGCCGCAAACACTTTTTTGGGGCAAGTGCAGGATAACACCCAGCCTTTCCTCACCACGTTCAATCAGCAAGGGTCATTTTTGATCAACACGGTTGTAGGTGGAGGTTGGTTCACACTGTTTCCTTCAATTAACGGATATGCCGGATCGGATTTGAAGGTGTTGTTGATGCAGATTACAACCAATGGCCCTTTCACAGGCTGCTGGAATGTGGATTATTTCCAAAATGGAGAGCAAGCCAACATGGTTCAAGCCAATAACATGTGCTTCTCTTCCAACCCGGCAGATATTTTTGGTTGTATGGATCCGGCTGCTTCCAACTATAACCCTGCGGCTACCCAGCAAGATTTCTCTTGTGAATTACCATGCGCATTAGATGCTTCCTATTCAATCACACCTACCGATTGTGCCGGTCAAAACAATGGTGCAATTACCGTGGACATCGATGGAGCTCAAGGAACTGCTTACTTGTCATGGAATGGTGGACCCTTCCAAGTGATTTATACCAAAACCGATTTGGCTGCGGGCAACTATACCGTTGAAATCGAGGATGGAAACGGGTGCACTTTCAGTGATGTAGTCACCATACCCGGACCGAGCCCAATTACAGGAACTCTATTTGTCAATTCGGGTTGCAATAACCAAGGAAATGCTTTCGTTACCGGTAATTTCTCCGGAGGAACCCCTCCATTCATGTTCGGATTGACCAACGGAAATTACACACAGTCTTCCCCTGTCTTTACAAATCTTTCCTCAGGCTTCTACACTGTTTTTGCGATTGACTCCAATGGTTGTACAGGTCAAACCTCACAAGCACAGGTTACCAATCCACCCAATATCAACATAGTTAACTTGAGTTCAACCAATGCTTCATGCAGTGGTTTGTCCAATGGTTCTATAAGTGGATTTGCTACCGGAGGTGTTGGCACTTTCACCTATAGTATCAATGGAATGGACTACCAAGATTCGGGCATGTTCAATGGAGTGGGCGTTGGCAGCTATGTTTTTTATGCTAAGGATTCCAACGGTTGCGTGAAAGAAAGCGACCCAATTTCAATAACAGCACTTACGGGCTACTCAATTTTTGCTTCAGTTGCAGAGCCTATTTCATGTAATGGAGGTTCTGACGGTTCTATCCAAATTGGTTTGGTAGGATCTACCACCGGAGTTGTTTCTTATGGGTTGGTCAATGGCGTTTACAACAATACCTCAGGAACGTTTAGTGATTTGGACGCAGGTAATTACACTGTTTTCGCAATTGATGAAGCCGGATGCCCTGCTGTTTCAGCTATCGTCAATTTGAGTGATCCTGCTGCATTGGGATTGTCCTTGTCGTCTACTGTGCTTTGTTTTGGTGACGACAACACCGACGGAATTGCTGCAGTTGTCAGCAATGCATTTGGAGCCGTCATGTATTCAATTGATGGTGGTGCATTCGAAAGCGGTGACGTTCTGGCAACTTTAGATTATGATTCTTATGATATTACTGCCATGGATGAAAACGGCTGTGTGGCTTCGGCCTCTATTGACTTCCAGGAGCCTGATGCAGTTGAATTGATTGCCACGTCAACCAACGTTCTGTGTTTTGACGATGCAAACGGAACCATTAGCATTGACGGTAATGGTGGTGTAGGTGATATCGTTTACTCTATAAACGGAGGCAGTGCCCAACCTTCAGGTACCTTCACCGGTTTGGCTGCAGGTTCATACACTGTGATGGTAATGGATTCAAATGGCTGTTCAACAGAAGACGAAGTGACCATTACAGAGCCTGAAGTTGTTACGCTGTCAACTTCTTCATCAAACGTTGCTTGTAATGGACAAAACAACGGTACCGTTACTGCTACGGCTGATGGTGGAACCGGTGCATTCAACTATACATTGAATGGAGGAACCCCCAACACTACCGGCAATTTCTCCGGTCTCGGTGCTAACACTTACACTGTAGTTGCTACTGATGCCAACGGATGCTCAGCTACTTCGACTGCTACGGTTTCTCAGCCCCAAGTATTGGCAGTAACCGGAGTAGCTACGGGTGACACATGGGGAGGAAACGGTGCTGTGAACATAACAGTAGCCGGTGGAACCGGTCCGTATACTTATGAATGGAGCAATGACGCTACCACGGAAGACCTCACCGGTCTGACAGGAGGTCCTTACTCTGTAACTGTAACGGATGCCAATGGCTGCACCGCTACTCAAAGTTTCAACGTCAGCGTTGGTGTATTTGAGTTGATTGCAGGTTTGAATGTTGCGATTTTCCCTAACCCATCGCAAGGTGAGTTCTTCTTGAATATCGAGGGCCTCAATGGTGAGAAACTCTTCTTGCAAGTTACTGATGCTCGCGGTCGCGTAGTATTGGGCGAGGAAATGTTTGACAACTCAGGTTCGGTTCGCACTTTGGTCAACTTGACCCAAGTTGCTGATGGAATGTACTTCTTGCACCTCAATGTTAATGGTGCAACAGGCACAATGAAACTGGTGAAGCACTGAGATTCAAAATCTCTGACTCAAAGGAAAGGGCTGCCCATTGTGCAGCCCTTTTTTTTCTCCTTGTATTGTTTGGAGGTTCTTCCAAAGATTGAGAATGGGTTGAACTCGGCTACAATACTTTTGCAGAAAAAAGCCTTGATGGCCACTTTGACAAACTGAACAAAACAGATTGGGACTGAAAGTAGATGGCCAAAAAAAAGCCCCCGTTTTGATGCGGAGGCTTCTAAAACTGTCTTGAGTAAAAATCAATGTCTTGGAGGACGGCTGTTGAAATCGCCTCGCGGTTTGAAGTTTGTCCTCTTTGGACGGCTTTCTCTTGGTTCAGCTTCTTTGACCACAATACGACTGTTGTCGTATTCTACGTCTTGAAGATCGTTGATGGCTTTTTTAGCTTCTTCTTCGATAGGCATTTCTACAAAGCCAAATCTTTTAGAGTTGCCTGTTTCACGATCCATGATAACTTTTGCAGAGTCTACTTGTCCGTACTCTTCAAAAAGTTCTTTGAGGTCCTCACTTGTGGTGGTGGCGCTCAGTTTTGCTACAAAAATTTGCATATAAATTAAAATTGAAAAAAAATTGCACTACAACTATCCCGCTATTCAATCCCTTTTCGATGAAAAAGTTCATGAAACGCTAAGACGGCCGCAAAGGAAAGGAAGAATTGTTTTCGTGCTCAGAAATCACTGAAATAATTACTAAAACATCTTGACAACTCCGACCTAAGCATTCGGTGCTGAAGGACTTTTGAGTTTTAGGAACCCATTATAAGCCAGAGAAACAATGAGCAAAACCCACGGCAGGCCGTGCATGAGGGCATCTCCCCAATCTATAGGCTTCATTCCAATTGCGCCCCCCGCTATCCATTTGATTTTACCCCACAGATGTGGTTCGGGAACAAAAGGAGCCAGTCCGATTGTCAAACTGCCTACCAGCCATAGCTTCCAGTTGAGCAATAACTGCTTCATGCAGGCAATTTGGGTTGGATGGCGGCATATAATGCCGATGCATTGGATACGCCCGATTGACGCCAAAGCTCTTTTCCGTCAGCGAAAAGCACTAAAGTGGGAATACTACGAATATTCAACTTAGAGGACAATTGGGGATTGGTCTCAGTGTTGATTTTAACGATTCGAAGTCGCTCGCCTGTTTTGTTTTTGAGCTCGGTAAGAATGGGCGGCATCATTTTGCAGGGTTGACACCAGTCCGCGTAGAAATCAATGAGCACCGGGGTGCTGCCCGAAATCAGTTCGTGAAACGTTCCGGATTGTGTTTGTGTGCTCATGGTTTAATGGTATTCGGCTACGGGGCCTTGCCAGTGGCTCATACCTCCGAGCATATTGGACACATCGGTGAAGCCCATAGACGCCATGGCTTGGCAGGCCGAAAGGCTTCGGCCTCCGCTTCGGCAAACAATGATGTAAGATTTGCCACGGTCCAAAGGTTCCAGTCGCGAAACGAATTGTGGATCCATGATGTTGATGGTGAGCGCACCCGGTATAATACCCTCGTTCCATTCCATGGGGGTTCTCACGTCTATCACTACATTTTCGGGATTTTGTTCAATACTCTCTTGAGCCGCTTGGGTTGAGATTTGTGCAATCATGTTTACAAATTGATGGACAAAATTAGGATTGCACACCAAAAGCAATGGTAACAAGTGTTACCACCCGACTAGAACTTCAAAACCTCTATGCTGCCTCGGTGTTGCTTTATAGACCCCACTTTTTCCAACTGCTTGAGGAGTCTGGAAACTACTACGCGAGAGGTATTGAGGTCGCGTGCAATCTCTTGGTGGGTGGTGGTAAGAAGGGCATTTCCGGTCACCTTGGTTTTGTCTGCCACATATTTTAGCAATCGCTCGTCCATGCGCATGAATGCTATGCTGTCGATGGCACTCAACATTTCTTCCAGCCTCAGGTTGTAAGATTGGAAGATAAAGTCGCGCCATGAGCGGTATTTCACAACCCATTCGTCCATCAACGGTGCCGGAATGAGGATTAACATCGCGTCTTCTTCAGCAATGGCCCTGATTTCGCTTTTTCTGCGCCCCATGCAGCAAGACAGTGAAAAGGCGCAGGTATCGCCTCGCTCTAAATAATAGAGCAAGATTTCTTGGCCGTGTTTATCTTCTCTGATGATTTTGATAGCGCCAGAAAGCAATAATGGTACATGGGAAATCACCTCTCCGATGTCCATTATGAAATCGCCTGTTCGGACTTTTTTGAACAAACCGTTCAATCTGATCTGCTCTAATACTTCAGCCTCAAGCAAGAAACCATAGTTCTCTTGTAATAGTTGGCCGGCATCGCTTTCGGGTTCGATCATTTCTTCAATCCGATTTCTATCAGTCGCTCATTCAAATATTCGCCTGCGGTAATGGGTTCATAACCGGGTTGATGACCGGGCGCTATGCAACCGGGCAAACAGTCCAAACGCATATCTGAACGAGGATGGAGGAAAAAGGGAATACTGTAGCGCGAGGTGCCCCATTTCTCGCGAGGAGGGTTGACCACGCGGTGGGTGGTGGACTTGAGTCTGTTGTTAGTGTGGCGTTGGAGCATATCCCCCACATTCACCACTATTGACTCGGGTAGGGCAGTGACGCTCACCCATTCACCTTGCTTGTTCAATACCTGCAGTCCTTCGGCCGATGCGCCAATCAACAGTGTGATAAGGTTGATGTCTTCATGTTGACCTGCACGAACGGAAGATGCCGGCTCAGAGGTGATAGGTGGATAATGAATGGGGCGCAAAATGCTATTCCCATTGTGAATCTTGTTATCGAAGTAGAACTCATCCAAGCCCAAAAACAGGGCGATGGCGCAAAGCATATAACGTCCGGTATTCTCTAAATCGTTGTATGCGCGCAGTCCAATGGTATTGAATTCAGGCAATTCTGAAACATCGATATTGTCAGGGTATTCGCTTTTAATCGGGTCCCCATCAGTGACTTCTTGGCCAAAATGCCAAAATTCTTTGAGATCATGGGCCGAACTGCCTTTGGCTCGCTCGCGTCCGAAAGAAGTATAACCGCGTTGACCTGCCAATTCGATGATTTCGTATTTCTTTTTGACGTCTTCGGGCAAGTCAAAAAAGCGCTTTACTTGTTTGTATAGCTCTTCGGTGGTTTTGTCTTCTATGAGGTGGTTTTTGACTGCTACAAAACCGATTTCCTCATAGGCACGGCCCAATTCTTCTACGAACTGTTTTTTCTCTTCGTGAGTGCCGTGGGTAAAAAGTCTGAGGTCAACTGTTGGGATCCCTGCTTGGTGGCTCATAGGTATTCGGTTTTTGTTATAAGGCCCGAAAATAGCAATCTCGGTCGGACTCCGATACCTGTTTGACCAAAATCAGCCCGGACTTAATGATTCTCTTTGTATAGAGTAATCACTTGTGTGTGATGGCTTTTGTTGCCGCACGAATCCGTGGCTGTCCATTTTCGGATGATTTGGTTGGCGCTTTCGGTTTCAACCAACTCCACTTTTGGTTTGAATCCGTTGTTGTCTGTGGTAAAAATCTCCGGAGCAGTGGGCATTTTTTCCCAAGCCACTTCATCCGAAGGGGTGGTGATAAAAACGGGTGGGGTAGTATCCACCAGTCTTACATACCGCTCGGCTTGGGCTTTGTTGCCGCATTCATCGGTGTAGTTGTAGGTGAGCACCAAAGTGCCTGCGCAGCCGCCTGACATGGTTTGTTCTTTCACTGTTACTGTCACTTGCCCGCATGGAGAAGTAGCCGCGGGGGCTTGAAGTTCGGACACTTTGTTGATGTCACTATCCACTTGGCGGGAATAATTGTCGATGGTGATTTGGCTCAAGCACACCAAGGGCAACGTAATGAAAAACAACAGAACTATTCTCATCAGATACGCGGTTAACGGGTGCAAAAATGGTCAAAAAACGAAGTGGGTCAGCGGCATTTTTTTTCTGCTTGACCCACTTCGATGCTATGAACAACTCAGGACGGGTAATTGACGAGTGCAACTGTCGAAGGTTGCTTAGGATGGCTCAGAAATCGAAGCTGATGCTGCCCATCAGCAGGCGCGGGGTGCCTGTTCTGATTCCCTGTGGTCTGCGCGATGCGATGTAGCGCTCGTCTGAAAGGTTTTTGGCCGAAAGTCTGAAGGTCAGGCCCGTCTTATGATGGTTGTACCACATGCCGGCATCCAACAGTGTGTAAGCTTCTATTTTGCCATCTCGGCCATCGGCAGTAGGGGTCTCGGTGTTGAGGATATCGGTGAATTGGGCTCCGGTGTGGCTCAGGCGGATATTGGCTCCCAGCCCCATCGGAAGTTCAAAAACCAACATACTATTCACCAAAAGCTCAGGTGCATAAGGAGTGCGGTTGTTTTTCACATTCACATTTTCTTCACCTACGGTGGCAAATCGGTTGTTACCCAATCGCGCGTCTACAAAAGTGGCGTTGGCCATCCATTGAAGAGTGAATTTTTGGTTGAGCATTTTGCCCAGGTCTGCGAGCATGGATACCTCAGCTCCGCGATGGATGGTTTGGCCGCCATTGACCAATCCCGCACCCGTGCCACCTGATGATTCGCTGACGGGAATAATCTGATTTTTGAAATCGAGCATAAACAGATTGACTTCAAAGTCAATGCGGGCCTTGGTTTGGGTGCGCACGCCCAATTCATAGTTGATGCTTTCTTCTGCTTTGAGTTCATAGACTTCGCCTTGGTTGGAAATGGCATCTTTGACTCTGGGTGGGGCAAATCCTTTGTGCAAGCCACCGAACAGGGTGGACTTTTGGCCCAAATTGAGATTGAATCCTGCACCGGGAATCAGTCCGAGGACTTGGCTGTGCTTGGTGATGTTGGTATCGCGCACCGAATTGTTGTAAGTGCCCCTTCTGATTTGGCGTTCATAATCAAAATGCTCAGCACGGACTCCGGCTGTGAGGCTAAACGCCTTGGTGATGTTGTGTTTGCCATGGACAAAAGCGCTCAGCCCGCGGCCCGTGCGCACTTCATCTTCGGCCAGTGAGCCCGAATCGTAGAATGGGCGGGTGCCATTGATGCGCTGCTCCAATGCTTTTTCGGTCACTTGTCTCAGGCCTGCGCTGTATTCGCCTTTGTTGGTGGTGAGCGAGATTTTGCTTTCGGCTCCGGCCACGGCAAATTGGCGGTCGCGGTTGCCGGTACGATTGCGCATGTAGATAGCGCCTCCGGCTATGGATTCATCGCCCCAAGTTACTCCGCTGAAGTCAGCGGGTTTGGGTTTGAGATTGCCTTCGCTGTCGAAACTGTTTGAGACAAAATCTTGCCTTTTCCAATTCCTATCGGTGGTGTAGGCAAAAAGGGTGTTGGTCCATTTGAGTTGTTTGGTAAAAAAGTGATTGGCCGACAAACTGCCCGACACGCGTTGGACATTCAGGCGGTCTTCGGGGGTCATGACTGTGAAATACTCCCCACGGTCATACATGCTTTGTGTGAGGCCGATGTAGGTGCTGTTTGACACTTCGCGGTAATAGCCCAGCTTGAGCCCCACGGAGGTGTTTTCACCTGCGGCAAATTTCACTTTGCCCACAAAATCATCTGAGTTGAAATCCAAAGTGCCGATTTGATTGGCTTGTTTGTGCTGATAATTGACCAAAAATCCCGTGCCGCCCAAGGTGTTGCCATAGGAAAGATGTGTGCTGAAGAAATCGCCTGTGCCGCCTTTGAGTTCGATGTTTCCTTTGCTTTCAGCGGGCGGGTCGGCTGTGATATAGTTGACCACACCGCCAATGGTCTGAGGGCCAAACAGGATGGAGCCGCTTCCTTTGAGCACTTCCACGCGTTCCATGCGGTCAATGGAGGGTGTGTAATACAGTTCGGGCTCGCCATAGGGAGCCAGCGCCACGGGAATTCCATCTTCAAGAACCAGCACACTGCGGCTGCGATCGGGGTCGAGGCCGCGAATGCCCAAGTTCATGCGCAGTCCCGCACCTTCTTCGTCCACCACGTGCACACCGGCTATGGATTTGAAAGCTTCGTTGCCGGTGAATGGTGCCATGTGGCGCAGGGTTTCGGCACTCACTTCGCCCACTGAGCCGGGCGTGCGGCTGAACACGGTTTCTTTTTCGCCCACCACCTCGGCTCGGGGCATTTCGTGCAGTTGGGATTTGAGCGTGATGGTCAGCGGAGCGGAACTTTCATTGAGATTGTAGGCCACTGAGGTGGTGACATAGCCGATGCTCGACACAATGAGATTGCCCACGGGTTGGTTTTTGACTTCCAAAGAAAATTGGCCGGTGGCATCGGTGGCGGTGCCGGCATTGGCGCGCAACAGTTGTACCGTGGCGCCTTCGAGGGCGGCACCATCTGCATCGGTAACTTTTCCTTTGACTAAATTGGTTTGGGCAGAGGTGGTGGCAATCCCCATCAGACTTGCCAGGGTGAGTACATATATTTGTATAGACTTCATTTGGTTTTTTTATTTAGAACTAATCTTAATTGTGGGGCAAAAGTGTGGTTGACATGCAATACCGGCAATCGCATGATTATGGTATTCGACCGGAAATTCATCAACATTCGTGACGTTAGTAAGTCCATTCCTACTCTTCTTGGTCCACCCAAAAAAAAACCGGCATTGGCCGGGTTTTTACTTCACTAACGCGGGCTCATCGACCCATGCCTTTCAGAAGCTCTTCCACTGCTTTTTCCAGTTGCATGTCTCGACCGGCCGCCACTGCTTCGGGTGTGGGATAGACCAAAATGTCCGGCATCAACTCTTGGTTTTCCAAATATTTGCCGCGATTGTCCACCACGCCCACTTGTGGAATTCCGAAAACAATGGAGGGATTAATTAAATTTTCCCACCAAACAGCGGTTGCAGTTCCGGGCACAGGGCTGCCCACCAGTTTTCCTATGCCTTGTTCTTTGTACACAAATGGAAAGAAATGTGCATCAGAGTAATTGCCCTTCATTTCTCTTTTGCATAAACTGCATCATGTCCATGGCTGCTCGGGCTGCGCGCAATGCGTGGTCGGGCGTGGCTACCGGCAGTCCGCTCACGGCCATGTAGGCATCCCCGATGGTTTTGATTTTTTCCACCCCATGCAAGGTGCAGATGCGGTCAAATGCGCTGAAGCAGGTGTCCACTTCGGCCACCAGTTCTTCGGGGGTCATGCGTGCGCTCTCCTCGGTGAATGATTTGAAATCGGTGAAAATGACCGTCACATTGTTGTGGTGTTTGGCGGCTGCCTTTCCGGTTTTCTTTAGTTCGGATGCCACTTCTTTGGGCAAAATATTCAGGAGCAATCGTTCGCTTTTGCGCTTGCCCCCATAGATGACATAGGCCAGCAAAAGCACCAACAACAAGATGCCGGCAGCAGACAGGAGTCCGATGCGCTGTTGTTGCAATCGGGTATTGGTTTTGGCCAAACGCAGGTCTTGCAATTCGCGCTCTTTGGCAAATTCCAAACTGTCGCTCAGGCGCATCCGCTCATAGTCCATTTTGAATTTTTCTTGGAGCAGTTGGCGGGCATTTTCTGTGTTTTGGATGGAGTCTTCAGCCGCAATTTTTATTTCGAGCATCTCCAGTGATTCTCTCACCATTCCTGCATCTCGATAGGCTTCATACAGCCTGTTGGATGCTGTCCTCAGCTCGTAGGTACTGCCCGTTTTTTTGGCCAACTCCAGTGCTTTTTGGCCCAGCTCAATGGCTTTTCCTTTGTTTTTTTTCAGGCTTTCAATGTCTGAAGCCACTGCATAAATACCGGCCATACCGCCCAACTCGGAGATGGGTTTTCGATAGGCAAAGCAAAGGGTGATGTATTTCTCTGCTGAGTCGGGTATGCTCATTTTGACAAAAATGCCGGCAATGTTGAGACACACATTGGCCTTTTGCCTTGGGTCCGGGCTGTTTTTGCGCAGGTCAAATGAGCGTTTGTAATAGTAAAGGGCTGAATCGTTTTTGGCCGTCAATTCCATGAGTCCGCCCATGCCATTATAGATTCTGTCCAGCGCACTGTTATCATCCGAGTCCACAGAAGCTTGCAGGGCTTGTCTGTAATAGTCGGCTGATGCTTCGGTGAATTGGGTGTTTTGATAGAGCAAGGCCAAATTGACGAGCAGGTTGATTTCTTGGTCTTGCCAGTCTAATTGTCTGGCAATTTCGAGGCTCTCTTTATAGTACTTGAGCGCTGCTTCGGTGTGGCCTTGCTTTTTGAAATAGACGCCCATATTGTTCAGAACGGTCATGGCTCCCTCGGGGTCATCATGCTTTTGCCTGATATCGAGGGCTTCTTTGTAAAGTTTGATGGCATCTTCCGGGTCAATGAGCTTTTCAGCTACTATACCCAAATTGTTCAGTGCTGTGGCTTTGAGCAGTTGCAGTCTGCGCGCCTCTTCCGGGTTGGGCGCAATGGCCTCTTTCAGGTAGTCCAGAGATTTTCTCCAGAGCATTTGGGCCGAGTCGGGTTTGGTCTTGTAGAGTTGGGTGCCCCAATCTATGTGCAGTCGGGCCAGCACTGTGTCTCGGTGTTCTGATTGGATGGCACTGCGCAGACTGTCTGCCACCACGGTTTGAGCCGGAGCACGGCCCGAGCCGATGCTCAGCAGCAATCACACCCATGCGAGGCGCAAGTCCCGGGAGGTAAGTAGTCTATACATATATTTGTGTAGCCGCCACCATGTGGTGGCAGTGAACGCATCGAGAGTTATTCGGCCGGTTCGGGTTTCACCGGAAGCCCGATGAATTTGCGCGTTCGGGTGTCATAGCTCATTCCTTTTGCCAGCACGTGCACACGCATATTTTCTATGCTAATGGGTGTATGTTCCGCCACATCGGCAATGTTGTTATAACGAATGTCGTGACCGTCAAAAATGATTACAAGTCCCGACCCGATGGTTTTGATTTGGTGTCCATTCAGTATGAGAACGCCCGTATCTTCCCCTAATCCCAATCCGAGCTGAGAAGGATTGCCGGCTACTGCCGTGGCTAACCGCCCGAAACGCCCGCGCTTGACGAAATGTGAGTCAATAATAATATCGCGCACAAAACCCAATCCGGTGGTCATCCCGACTTCTCCTTTTATCAATGCTTCAGAGCCCGCGCCTTTGTAAATCATATTTGCCGACATGGCCATAGCCCCCGCACTGGTTCCGGCAATAACAAAACCTTCTTCGTTCATGTAGCGCTCGTGAAGAATTTCCAGTATTTCGCTTCCACCGAACACTTGAGTCAGGCGCATTTGATTTCCACCGGTAAACATTACTCCGTCTGCTTTTCGGATGCGCTCTATGTATGCAGGGTCACGCACGTCATCGCGGTCGCGGATATGCATCAGCCCAACATTGGTGTCGCCTATTTTAGCAAATGCCGAGAGATAATTCTCACCCACTTCTTCAGGAATCCCGCTGGCTGTAGTGATAACCTCTACGCGTGCTTCGGCTTTCGATATCTCTTTCCGCACATGACTCAGTATCTGCAACTCAAAAAAGTGCAGGTTCTGAGGCCGTTGAAAGCCAGTTTCTTCGTCAGTTCCTTTGTCTTCCGCCCCCCCGATTGGTATCAGTTTGCCCTTCGGTATCATTATTTTACTTATTTGCGCACAAACTACGGGATTTCGGATTGAAGAAATCCTAAATTTCACCAGTGAAATCTTAACCTGTTATCAACCATATTTAGCATCGAGACCTTATGAAAATTAGAGAAATCAAAGCAATGATGGGCCCCAACTTGTGGTCAATCAGACGTCACAAGTTGATTGTAATGTTGTTGGACCTCGAAGACATGGAGAACAAGCCAACCGATAAAATTCCCGGATTCAGACAGAGGTTGGAAAAAGTATTTCCCGGAATGCAAAGCCACCGTTGTTCCTATGACCACGAGGGTGGATTTTTTAAAAGAATTGAAGAAGGTACATGGATGGGCCATGTGATAGAGCACATCGCACTTGAGATTCAAACTTCGGCCGGAATGGACTGTGGATTTGGGCGCACTCGCAGCAACGGTGAGCACGGTGTTTATAATGTGGTGTTCGACTATATGGAGGCTGAAGCCGGAAAGTATGCTGCCGAAGCATCCGTGCGCATTGCACAACAAATAGCCGATGGAAAAGAGCCCGACCTGAGCGATGACATCCAAACGCTGCGCGAAATTCGTGAACGCGAACGTCTGGGGCCCAGCACCGGTTCACTGGTGGACGAAGCGGCAAAGCGCGGCATACCATATATCCGTCTCAACCGCCACTCTCTTGTTCAATTGGGATATGGCGTCAACCAAAAACGTGTTCAAGCCACTGTGGCGAGCACCACAGGCAACATTGCCGTGGAAATTGCTTGCGACAAAGAAGAAACCAAAGAGCTACTGGATGCTGCCAACATACCCGTGCCTAAAGGTATGCTGGTGTATGACGAAGAGGATTTGGAAATAGCAGTGCGCAGATTGGGCTATCCTTTGGTGACAAAACCCAAAGATGGGAATCACGGACGCGGAGCCACCATCAATATTAAGAATTGGGAAGAAGCCTTGGCGGGACTTGAGGCTGCGAAGAAGATCTCCCGAAGGGTGATTGTAGAAAAATTCATCACTGGTTTTGACCATCGTTTGCTGGTAATCGATTACCAATTTGTGGCGGGAGCTCTCCGCACCCCGGCTGCCGTTACGGGTGATGGCCAACATTCCATTCGTCAGTTGGTGGAAATCACCAACAGGGACCCCCGTAGAGGCTATGGTCACGAAAAAGTTCTGACTGAAATCACCATCGATTCCATGTCTGAAAAGATGATTGCCGAAATGGGATATACCTTGGATTCGGTGCCCAAAAAGGACGAAATCATCTACCTCAAAACCACAGCCAATTTGAGCACCGGTGGTACATCCGAAGATGTGACAGATGTCGTTCACCCTTTCAATGTTTTCATGGCGGAGCGCATTGCCCGTATTATCGGACTGGACATATGCGGTATAGACATCCTTACCAATGATATCAGCCTTCCATTGTATGAAACAGGAGGTGCGGTTATCGAAGTCAATGCCGGCCCCGGTTTCCGAATGCACTTAGCACCCGCCAAAGGCATAGGTCGAAACGTGGCCGAACCGGTGATAGATATGCTTTTCCCACCCGGAAGCACTGCGCGGATTCCCATTATAGCCGTCACTGGAACAAACGGAAAAACCACCACCACTCGTCTCACTGCTCACATTATGAAGACAGTGGGGCGCAAAGTAGGCTTCACCACCACAGATGGAATCTACATCCAGAATCGCATGGTGCAAGCAGGTGACTGCACCGGTCCTGTCAGTTCGGAGTTTGTCCTGAAAGATCCCACGGTGGATTTTGCTGTGCTGGAATGTGCCCGGGGAGGAATTTTGCGCGCGGGTTTGGGTTTTCACAAGTGCGATATCGCCATTGTAACCAACGTTGCAGCCGATCACTTGGGACTCAAAGGAATCAATACCGTGGAAGAAATGGCCAGGGTGAAAAGCGTGGTGCCTGAAACGGTGATGCCCGAAGGATACGCCATCCTCAATGCCGATGACGACTTGGTCTATGGCATGCGCAAGAATCTCAAATGCAACGTAGGGCTGTTTTCAATGGACGAGCACAACCCTCGAATCGTTCAGCACACTCGAAGAGGTGGCCTTGCGGCAGTAGCTGAGAACGGCTATGTCACAATCATGAAAGGTGAGTGGAAAATCAGAATTGAGAAAATCACCAACATCCCGCTTACCCTCTCGGGAAAGGCGGCCTTCATGACTCAAAATGTGTTGCCTGCAATCCTGGCCGCCTTTATTCGCGGGGTCAAAACCGAAGAAATGAAGTTGGCATTGGACACATTCATCCCATCGCCCACCCAAACTCCCGGACGTATGAATATGTTCCAATTCAAGGACTATACTGTAGTGCTTGACTATGCTCACAATACTGCCGGTTTCCAAGCTATGAGCAACTTCTTGGAAAAAATAGAAGCAAAGCCAAAAGTGGGCATTATTGCTGGTGTGGGTGACAGGCGTGATGAAGACATTCGCGATTTGGGCCGAGTAGCGGCAAGTATGTTTGACGAAATCATCATTCGTCAAGACAAAAACCTCCGAGGTCGATCGGAGGATGAGCTCATACATTTGATGCATGAGGGAATCAACGAAGTGAGCCCCGGTAAATTTGTCAAAGTGATTCAGAAAGAAAGCGATGCCATACACTATGCCTTGGGCAATGCGGTTAAAGACTCGTTCATCGTCATCTGCTCAGACGTCATCCCTGACGCTTTGAATTTGGTGATGTCATACAAAGAGAAAGAAGACCAAGCCAATCTCACCCCAAGCCAAGGCGCCTGAATCTGATTTTGAATTTGTTTGTGAAAGGCCTTTTTTTTCCGTAGAAAAGGCCTTTTTCTTTTTTCTCGTTCCTGCGCTGAGGGAATGGTGAACCTCATATTAGGCAAGGAAAAAGAAATCCGTCAGATGTGCATGATGGCTATCAGATTGAGGTAGGCGGTTTTCGGCCATCCACAATTTGATCCTCGGCATGGACCGGTGCGAAACAGTGATTTAAACAACGACCAAGCTTAGTTCCATCCGCTAAGCACCTGCTTAACGGGTTACTTTGCATTTCTTGAGCAGGTTTTCCAATTGTCTACCCGTGGATGAAGCAACATTTTTCTCTTCATCCACTGATGAACTGGCGGAGATAGAAAAACCTGCATCCGTGCTCAATGACCTCGTTGACTTCGGTCCCAATTGTTGAATTGTTTCTTTTTTCTCCATTAATATGGTCGAGGTGGGTTCCACATTGGAATTGCTAAACGAAGAAGAAGGCATATCAAAGTTTTCAGGTGATTCGGTTTTTTCGTCAGCGCTGATTGTTTCAGTGCGACTTGGTTGTTCGTCCTTATTCTTAAAACTTGCTGAAACATCTTCGTTCTCTGCAAATGACAATGGACTGCTTTCCACGGGCTCATCGAGTGTTTCATTCAAATCTTCAGCGATAGCAACAGAAGGTACTTTTTCTTCAATGGCTGCGGTTTTCGTAGTTTCTGTTTCTGCTTCATCGGCTGAAAAAAGAGTGTCCGTCCTTTCTTCTTCGGCAGATTTGTTTTCGGCCAAAAGTTGGGGTTTATCCTGGCGCAAGAGCAGGGGAGTGGCAATCAACGCGATGATAAGCAGGGCTAATGCTATCCTCATCCCTGTGTTTTCGGTGCTGTACCATGGGCTGAGTTTAAAAAGTCCAAGCCAACCGCTTCGACCGGTCGATGCCGAACCGTGTTTGGCTCTAAAGGCAGCCATGGCGCGGTTTTTCATTTCGGGACTTGGTTCCAAGGTGTCTCTACGGTCAGTGGTAAGCCTCAGATAAAGCCCTCTCAGCGACTCATATTCAGCACATGAGGCAATATGCTTAAGTGCAAAAGCCTGTTCCTCCGGCAACAGCTCATCAAATGATTTTTCACGCAGCAGCGTTTCCAAATCTTCGGGCTCGTATGGTTCGAAAGTGTCCATGTTTTCAGTGCCAATTAGATGTTATCAAAATGCCCAACACAGAAATGATTCCTTTGAAATCAATCAATTGCTCGCGCAGAGATTGGAGTGTGTAAAAGATGCGAGACTTCACAGTTC
>Ga0169931_10002861_pt1 | contig 27837 bp, 35 predicted proteins | sample Kivu_15m_20L_FD_129675 | JGI IMG/M metagenome (GOLD analysis project Ga0169931, IMG submission 129675) | Freshwater microbial communities from Lake Kivu, Western Province, Rwanda to study Microbial Dark Matter (Phase II) - Kivu_15m_20L... | ecosystem: Environmental > Aquatic > Freshwater > Lake...
GCATGGACAACTTCTACATCAAATGTATACAGTAATCCAAAATTTATTAAATCTATTAGAGTAGAAGCCGTAACCCCATCAGCAGCTGCAGTCATGGCTGTAACAGAAGTTTCTGCAAGATGGATTAAAGATATAACAGACTCAATGGTTATGTTAAGCATAACCAAAGAATCGTCTTCCTCATCGGAAGACATTCTTCCAGTAGGTAAAATATCTGCAAATACACTAACCTCTTCTTTGTCTAACTATAATCAGGATCAGCTTATGATTGTTCCATATAATAGATCTAGTGGATGGAATACTGGTTCTGGCGTTACAGAATTTGATTTTATGTATATGGTTAAAAATGCAGAAATTAAACCATACTTTAAAATAACTGGAGCTACTAAAACCCACGAAGTTCCACAAGGAACATATTACGCAGATAGCTGGCAAATAGATCAATATGGAAACACATCATTAAATGCTCTTGACGGCTCAAAATATTTAATGGAAGTAATTCCTCCAAATCTATTACTAGAAAGATATTCTGCAACAGCAATTATAAGAATTATTTTAGACTCCGTAGGTTTTACAAACTATAATATTAATATGCTTACATCAATTTCTGGTGGGCAAGTTCAATCTACAGACGCATCTATACCCACAATTCAATATTGGTGGACGGATGAAACAAGAACGGTATGGGAAATTCTTCAAGAACTATGTAGAGATATACAAATGAATGCTTTCTTTGACGAAAACAATATCCTTCAATTTTATTCTAGAGATAAAATATACTCTGTTTCAAATTCTACTTTATGGAATTTTTATGAAAAACCAGAAGGAGAAACTCTGCCTAATATAGTAGGACTAACTCAAACTGAGATATCTTCTGCAAATCAAACAAAGGTTATTTACACTCCTATAGTTCCAACCGAATATTTAGGAGATGCGGAGGCTCTTGCACAATCCCCAACATCATTTTTAGCAGCAGGAGGATTGGCGTACCCAATAGAAGCTGAGACAGTTGCAGAAAATACAATTCTTATATTAAATAATTCAACTATGGACGAGTACGGAGCCAGCCCAGTAATTACAAGCTTTGCTGGTTATTTTTTAATAGATGATGAAATTATAGAATATGATGCAGTAGAGTACGAATATGTAGATAGAAATTCAAACAGGTTTTCTGTATGGATATCTTCACAAGCAGATGTTGACAGGTATTTAGCACTATCAAAACCAGGTGCTGCTGATTTAAATAATTATGCAAAGACGGCATACTTTAAGCCAAGCGGTAGATATAGAGTAAAAACTAGAGGTGCGCTTGGTACAAAGCCTGCAGCACATAAAGTTGTTCCAAACGATATTATATATTCAGCAGGATGGTCAGAAAGGTTGATGATTTTATCATGAGTAGACCATATGTTATTATAGACGGTGGCGGCGGAATAACAACAGGCCTTGATATAATTTACAATCCAATAGTTGCAGACTTTCCAATAGCTGGGGAAACAGGTGTATCTGTTCTGGTGTCAGTAGACGAACTAGATATGTCAATAGATCCAGTAGGATACATAGTTAAGTATCAGCTCTACGCCTTAGACAATGAAACCCTAGAAGGTGCTGTTAGCCCAGAGCAAGTATTTTATAAAAATGTAAACGTAACCTCAGTAAATTGTTCAGGCACCACCATAGTATATACAGCAACAGGACATCCATTTAATGTTGGAGACTATGTAACAATTCAAGGCTCTGCCCTACTCAGATTTAATGTTACTAGCAGAAGAGTAACAGCAGTGTCTGCTAATACATTTACAATACAACGAAATTCAGAAGGCGTGACAGCAGGAGCATTAAACACGTCTGCCACGGCAAAACATTTAATGGTAATTAAAAATTTGGGCTCTGGAAGAAAGTATGACTTTTTTATACAGGCATTTAGCCCAACTCCCAATTTATCAGCAAATAGGGGAACTGTTGCTTCTTATTATAATTACATAACCAAGATATTAAATAAGGCTACTCAAAATAAAACCTCTTCAATTGATCCAAATAAGAAAACAATTGGTAAGTCTTATTTGCAAATAACAAACGACAGTAAAACTAAAACCAGTTTTCAAATTGCTTATAAAGATTTTGATTTAGAAATTCCTTTAATATCTCAAGTTTCAACATCTGGGCTTAAAAAAGGATCTACAACTATAACTAAAACTATAAATGGTTTTGACACATCTTATTATGCATTTGGAACTTCAATGATGATATCAAATGCCGAGCAGGGTAAGGAGCAGTCTCAAATAGGAAGAGGCGGCGGCGGTATAGGATTCTTTTTATCCAACTCAGCAGAAACTGGATACTTTGTAATATTAGATTCAGGAGCCCTTGCAGCAGACTTACGAGAAAACGATTTGCGAGTTGTAAAAACAAATGGAAAAGAAATGAGGGTTTTGGCAGACACCCAGAATTCAGTTTTAAGAAATAAAGCTGGGAAAGCTACTTCAATCAAAGGAGATAAGACTGCTGGAACTTTAGCAAATATTCAAGGCGGGCAAATATATAATATTGCAGTAAGAGTAAAAGTAACACCTAAACAATTACAAATGATAGTTGATGTTAATGGTTTTAGGGTAAATGTTTATGACAGTATTGATTATGCATTAAAGTTGCCTACAATAATTCCTCCATCAAAAGGCGTAGGTTTATTTTCCACAATGGGCAAGGTTATGTTTGATTATGTATATGCCAGAAAAATAGAAGATACAGAATTTAACAAATTTACTTTTGAAAAAGATATTTATGCTGGGCAATTCTCAAACGACTATTTGGATGCAGCATATGGAGATCTTGTTTATAATCAAAACTTTGGTCAAAATGATATAGACTTTGTCGACAAAAAGCCTTCAGCAGTAGAAGAATTTGGAACAACGGCTAGAGAGATATATAAATTTAATTCTAGGTTTGAAGGTCCTTCTAAACCAAGCGGATTTTTTGCGGGCACCAGTAAAAACATATCAACGCTCTCTACCAAGATAAGTAATTTTGACGCAGAAGTATATGTTATGAATAACACATCTGCTACAGTACCAATGGAAAATGCTTTTATTTATGGAAACAAGGTTCAAAGAGGGGAGCCTCAAGAATATACAACGGTCAACGATACCGACTTCCAGTACCTAGAGCCAATTACATTTGCCTCATCATGGATTCAAACAGAAGAAGATGCCAAGCTTTTGGCCAACTGGATTAAACAGTCTGTAATTAATAAGGGTAAAGTTGTTGAAATGGAAGTTTTTGGAAACCCGCTAATCACTGTTGGCGATGTAGTTTCTATCAAATATGTATATCAAGGAATTCTTGGAACAGAAAAGTTTATTGTTACAAAAGTTCAACATGAGTTTAATCAAGGGCTGGTGACGAATTTAACCTGTCGAACACTATAGTCGACTAAATGGTATAATAAAAAATATGACAACAGTAAATGGACAAGATAAAAGTAGACAGCCAGCAATTCCTGCGAATAGCCCTCTGATTACTGCTGGCATTCTTAATCCAAATAAAGTCCGTGTTTTTGATCCAGAGACTGGCGAGTTTGAATATTTTGTTAGCTCAGTTCCTTTATATACGCCTAGGTCAGTAAGTCCTGGAGCAACTGGCGCAACGGGAGACACGGGGGCTACAGGAGTTACTGGTGCAACTGGAGTAGTAATAATTGAAAAAGACCTAGTTCAGTTAACAGATATAGAGTCTGTAACTTTTGAAGAATACGAAGATCCAATAACTAAATTTGTTAAAATTAGAGCGTTTATAAAAGTAAGAAATGGAAGTCTTACTCCAACAAATGTTGAAGGAGTAGATGTAAGAATATTTGATGACTCTAAAGAGGATACAAGATTTAAAAATCCTTATGTAGTTGTTACTTCAAGTGGAGCTAAATTTACAACACCAACCCCAACTACTCCAGTAGTTAAATTTGATAGAACAGGAACTGCTATAGCATGGGGATGGAATAACGTTTCTGGACTTGGATCCTACAGCTCTGTATACTATGAATGGATTATTAGTAAAACCGATAAGAAAAACGCTGCTTCATTGAATTATGGAACAAAACAATATACATCAACAGAAAATTTGCAGGTAGGAAACAGTGGAGTTTATAAAAAGTATAGAGTAAGTTCGGCACAAGGCGACACTCCAGCAACCTCATCTGCAAGATGGCTTAGAGCTAGAGCTGTTGTTGTTGGGACCGATGGCAAAAATTATTATTCGGAGTACTCAAAACCAATTTAGGAGACATATGATAAAGGGAACATATATAGTATACGAAGACGGCAAAGAAATAGCCCGTAACAATAATGCTATTACTAAATTTGGTAAAAGATTTTTGACTAATTATATTGCTGGATCTATTGGTTCATTTACAAAAGATATGGCTTTTGGCGTAGACAGAAAAGAAGTTGAGGTAACAGCAGCATCTGCAACAGGTGGAATTATTACTTACACAGGACTAAACTATTTTGTAGCAGGAGACATTGTCAGCGTTACAGGGCTATCGACAGAAGACTTTAATTTAATTAATGCTACCGTTGCTGCGGCAAATTCTACACAATTCACAGTAACTAGTGCAATAACTGGAACAGCAGTTTCTAATTCAACAACTGGGCGAGCATACAGAGTAGCCTCAGAAAATGATAGTAGACTAGGTTTTGAATTCTATAGAATGCCTATAGACATATATAGCACAGATATACAAACACAAGAATCATCAACATCATATGCTGTAATATATAAGGCAACTATTCCTCAAGAGATTTCTGGGATTATCTCAGAGGTTGGAATATTCCCATCAAATAGGACATCTAGAAATAACTTTGATAGTAAATCTATATCTAATTTTTCTGATAACTTTGCATGGCTATCGGATGTTCAGAGTAATCCAGAATTCTCAACAGTAGGAGCTAGGATAGGGGATAATGTAATAACATTTACATCTGGTTCTGGAGTGTCAAGAACATATAATTCTGATATTCCAAATATTGATCTTTCTGGATATAGCGCTAATGATACCGTATCTTTTGCCTACTATAAAAATGATAATAATTTAAGTAAGGTTAGAATCAAGTTTCAAAGCACAACCAGCGATTATTTCTGGGCAGATATAACCCCACAATCTGGAATCGGATATAAGATAACCCCAGATATATCAATGGCAACATTTTTTAATAATCAGGTAGGAGTGCCAGATAAAACAAATATTGATTTTGTTTCTATAGAAATTCATCCAACAACTGGCAATACAACTTCTATTGGAGCAGATGGATTAAGAGTAAATGACGAAGATACTTTTGATCCAACATATGGACTTGTAAGCAGGTCTACATTTGAAACGCCTCTTGTTAAATATACTGGAAGGACTGTAAGCGTAGAATATAGACTGGAGCTGAACTTTTAATGGCATATGAGGATCTACTAAAAGATACTTCCGCTTCTTTTGAAGACGGTAATTATTTTGTAGTTACAGTCCCAGACCTAACACCAGGAACTATATATCCTCTTGAGTTTAGATGGAAATATAAAGACGGAACATTTTCTGAGTGGGGTTGCGTAAAAACAATAGTAGCTCCCTTGGCGTCCACCCCAGCAAGACCAGGATTTTCTCAAGGAGATCTTTCTTATTTTCAAGGAATACTAACTGTAACTTGGTCTGGACAAGATTTTAATAATTCAAGTTATGGAGCAACATTTGATAGAGTAGATGTTTATGTTGCAAGCGATGCAAACCCTGCTGTGTTTACAGTTCGTGGATCAATTAGAGTTCCTGGCGGAAAACTAGACATTCCAGTAGAGCCTGGAACATACCATGTCAAGCTTAAAACAATTTTTAAACCAGACAACCAATCTATATTTTCAACAAATACTTTTTCTATAACATGTAAAGCAGATGCTCCTGCGGGCCCAACAGCAATTTCTGCTTCTTGGTCTGGCACAGACTTTAATGTTTCTTTTTCACACGATTCTTCGGCAACATCAAATAAATATTTTAGCTATTATAGAATATCTTTAACTGCAGGAAGCACAACTAGAACTTTTAATCTTACTCCAGTATCTGGACTATCGCAATTGTTTGCTTTAAGTTTGGCCAAAAATAGAGCAGCATTTGGAGTTCCGCAAACTTCTTTTTCTGGTTCAGTTTCTTCTGTAGACACATACGGAAACTCTAGTCTTCCTGTGTCTTTTGGATCGACTACTTATGTAAACTCATTAGCGGCACCAATAATATCTGCAACCGAAATACAGCAAGGATATAGCATATCTTATACCACACCGACCTCTGCTACTTATGATCATATTGAAATTGAAGAAGTTGAATCTAACGCTGGAACTGCACCTTCTACTGGATATTCTGTTATATTTTCTGGCGTAGCAAATCCAGCCCCAATTATTCGACCAAACCAAAATAAAAGATGGGTCAGGGCAAGATTTGCAGACAACATAGGATCATTTAGTGCATATAGCACTGCTATTGCAGCTACCCCACTATCCCCAGTAACAGTAGACAATGTTCCTCCCGCAGCACCTCCTTCTGGAACAGTAACTGCTGGAGTTGATAATTCTGCTGGTGCCACTGTTGGTTTTAACGCTTACTTAAATATATCTTGGACCGCTGTAGCAGATTCAACTTTGCGTGGGTACAGAATTAGGTTTAGAGAAAATGGAACATCTGGTCCTTATTCATATGTAGATTCTCCTGGAACTGGAACTACATTTAGACTTAACGGATTGTCTATTGGAACAACATATGAAGTTGCAATAGCATCATATGATGAGTATAACAACACATCATCAGCGTATACATCAATAGGAACTGCAACGGCAACTGGAACTCCATTTATAGGAACGAATGTAACAACCGTAGGATATTTCGGGGCATCCGCTACAGGAGATACTGGTACATTTAAATTTGGTTATGGTGTTCAAGATAGTGGCGGAACTAAAAGAGGTTTAGTTTTTAATCCAAACAACTACTGGTACATAGACTCGGCACAATCAGCTTTATTTAAATTGGGTGGAGACACAGATAATTACATTTCTTGGGATGGCGCCACGTTTATTGTACAAGGAGATCTTCGTGCAAAGAAAGGAAACTTTTCTGGCAATGTTGAAATTCAACTTGGAGGATCTTTATATTCTGGAGCCTTAACCCAGGCTGGAGATTTATCTGGTGCAGGATTTATTTTAAACAAAAATGGTTTAACTTTTAATTCTACAGGTGTAAATGGCATAACAACCATAAATGGAACAACTGGTCTTCTTACTACTAAATCTGCAAATATAGGTGGATGGGACGTTGACTCATCTTCAATAAAAAGAACAAGCAACAGTGGAACAATTACTTTAAATTCAACTAATGCACAAATAGTTGCATCAAGCACAAGCTATCAGGCAGGCATTGCCACCCCAGACACAAACTCTGGAAGCGATATAGTTTTTTGGGCTGGCGGAGCCAGAAATACCTCAGCTAATTTCTATGTAAGAGCAGACGGAACAGTTGTTATGGGATCTGCAACAATTACTGGATACGCAACTAGCGGTCAACTTACAACAACAAATAACAATTTAACAACAACAAATAACAATTTAACAACAACAAATAACAATTTAACAGCAACTAACGCAACGGTTGCAACTAAAGTCGGAGCCTCAGAAGTAACAAATCATATTGGCGGGCAGAACGTAACAACAATTACTGGAAATAAAATTTCAACAGGATCCATCCAGTCTCAAACACTTAATGGTACAACAAATGGATCTACCTATACCAACAATGGAGTTGTTATAAATTTAAATGGAAATGGATATATTGCTTCTCCTAATTTTTATATAAATACATCTGGATCTGCGTTCTTTAGAGGTTCTGTAATAGCTCAAGGGTTTGCCTTATCCGATACCAGCGGAGATTACTGGAGCATAACTCCTGGATCAACTTCTACTGGATTTAGATTTGGAGGGGCTAATGGAATTCAATTTTCTGGCGGAAAAATAACCCTTGGTACAAATACTGAAATTTATGGAGACCTTGCTTTAAATTCGTATAACTACTGGAAACCTTCCAACAATACATTTAATGTTGGCGACTCAAGTAAATATATTAATTTTAATGGCAGTACGCTAACAGTCGCTGGAAAAATTATTGCTGACAGTGGGAATATTGGTGGTTGGGTAATTAATAGTAATGGATCTATTAGCAATGGAACAACGTATTTTTTTGGTTCAAGCACCGACCCAATTCAAAATGCTAATGGATGGGCAATTTTTGATACTAGTAAAAATGCATACTTTAATACATACCTGTCTGGATCTGGAGGATATCAAGCAACTACTGGGGGCTTTATAACAACCTCTGGAAGTATTAACACTATAAATGGAAACATTTCAACAGGAATTGCTGCCATAATTCTGTATTCAGACGGAACTATTTATGCAAATAGTCTTGGAGTATACTCTGGAGCATCCGCATTAGCAATTAGACAAGTTCAACCTGCTGCAACTGGAACAAATTCGCAAACTGGATTTTTAAGAGTTAATGCTTCTTCTAGGAGATTTAAAAAAGATATAGTTTCATTAGAAGAAGGTATATATTTAGATCTAATAACAGGGCTTAATCCAGTTTCATTTGTTGATAAAAATGAAAACTTAGATGCTCCAAGAGCCATAGGACTAATAGCCGAAGAAGTTGCTGAGATAGAAGAATTTACAGATGCCCTTGTTCCTAAAGATGAGAATGGAGATCCATTTGCAATAAATTATCCTATAATTGGAGTAGTATCTATAATGGCTTTAAAAGAAATAAAAACAGCAATTAATTCAATAAAGAGTAGGCTTGACGCTTTGGAAGGAATATAGTAAAATACAAATATGAAATGTGATTTTTGTGATAATGTTAGTTGGTCAACAATAAACAATTTAAACTATTGCTTTCAGTGTAATAATAAATTTATTGAAGATCTCAATAAAAAAATAAAAGAAATAAAAGATAAGGAACAAGGTATATAATGGCAGAAAAAGTAGAACTAGTTATTACGGCCCTACAGCAGAGAATAGGAGAACTTGTTTCTAACTATGAAACTCAGATTGCAATTCTTCGGGCAGAAATTACTCAGCTTATGGAAAAGAATGCTGAAGAAGCACCAGCCGAAAACAGTAAGTAGTCCAACATCCTTTCCTTCTGGCCTAGCCGTTAAGACAGATAAGGCGACTTACTGGATTAAAGATAACAAAAGATACAAATTGATATCTGCTAGGGCAGAAAAAAGTTGGTCTTTCCCAACAGTGTTAGCCACAGAAAATGCGGTGGCTCAGATAAGGTTAATAGGCAAACTAGGATTCAGAGACGGATCCTTGATAAAGAACATTGCGGATGGTAAAATATACTTAATCTCGCAAAACAAGCGCAGACATATAGTGGACCCAGATGTATTCGATAGGTATGGATTAAACAAATCTAATATAATCGAAGTAAGCGAGGCGGAAACAAATATGCATGAACAAGGAGAAGACCTGTGACATCAGTAGTAATTAAGCCAGTGTTGTTCCAAGAAGGAGCACCACTAGACCCAAATGAATTAAATAAACTGTATGACAATATTAATCAGGTCTATCAGCTTGCTAATCAGATCCAAAATGCAACAGTTAACCAAGGACAAACGGTAAAGCGTCTTCCAGTTATTGACTCTGGACGTCTGCTTGTTGAAGGTGGGTTAAAGGCAAAAGAGCCTAAGTTAGTTGATATTAATATTAACTCAAGTTTATTTTCTGAATTTCTAACATCTAAAGAAAACTACCCAATAATTACTGCAAGCGTAAGCGGCGGAGACGGAACTTCTAAAAAGCACATAGGGGTCACAGTTGTTCATTCAGCAAGCCCCAAAATTTATTTATATGCAGATACAGCAGTCACATTTGATTTCTATGTTAATTGGATTGCCGTAGCATTTAAGGCTCTGTAGCCTATTGACAACCCGCACAAATATGTTACAATTTGTTTGTAACATCAAAGTCATGACCCCGTGACTTTTTTAGTATAAGGATTTAAATGACAAATGATTTAAAGTGGATGCTATCATCTGATCAGCAGTTCCCATATCAAGATGACAAAATGATCAAACTATGGTTTGAGGTTATGAAATGGTGGAAGCCAGATGTAGTAGATATTCTTGGCGACACCGACGACCAAGCATGTTATAGCAGATTTACTGAAGGCCGCTCTGCAGAATTCCTACGCATGCATAAGGATCAAAATGGCGCAGCAATTGTGCCTTTGATGCAGCATGAAGCAAAAGGCGCAAGAGAATTTTATGCAAAGAATAGAGAAGTGGCGGGAAAGAATGCAGAGCTATTTACCGCTTTAGGTAATCATGACATCAGAGTATTTAAATATATCGATGCAAAGATCCCAGACTATTTAAATATAGTTACCCCAGAGTCTTTATGGAACCTAGATTCCCTTGGATTTGATTATATCTATTATGATGAACTGCCAAAAAAGCGATACGGCGATATCCACGTACACCATGGAATATCTGTTGCCTATACTGGTGCAGTAAGAAAAGATATGGAAGATTTACAGGTATCCTTAATTCGTGGACACTCGCACAGAATGGCAGCGCATTTTCAAACTTATGAACTTAGAAATAAGGGCAAGGGCGAAACAATTCGTGGCTATGAAATTGGACACATGTGTGATCCAAGATCTGACGGTATGAAATATTCCCAGCATCATGATTGGCAAAAAGGATTTGCGGTAGCTCATATTGAAAATGGAAAGTGGCCACATATACAATTAATTGAGGTTTCTAATGATTACTCATGCGTAGTAGATGGGAAATTGTTTAAGATATGATGAGTTGTCAGCGTTGCGGTGGACGAGTATTTATTGATCGTGTATTTTCTCAAAAACTGCATATAGAGCTATTCTGTATTATGTGTGGTAGACGCTGGATGTTGAATAAGGATACGAATAAACTAGGAAGATGGCTAGAAAAAAGAGACGAGCAGTACAGAAAAAATTCTTATATTTCTTCCTAAACGGGAAGGCTCATAAGACTATTCGTACACACCGTGGCAAAGATGAATTGGTTGCTTGGTGCTATTCAGACAAGAAGCGTGTGCTTTACGCATATTCTCTGGTTGAAAAATACGCAGAGATGGCATATAGCATTAAACAGGTTGGAGAAATTCTAAATAGGCATAAGGTTACTATTGAGAATTATATTTTAGACGGCAAGATTAAAGAGCCAGAAAAGATATATCCAATTAGTAATCCGCAGTCTAAATGGACTAAATTTATGTTTAGCCAAAAAGATATAATAGATTTGCATGAATTTTTACTTGAGGGTGGGTATAGCCATACCCTTCCAAGTAAAACAGAATTGCAGGGTATTCTCAAACACAATTTAATATTGTATACTAAGACCACTGAAGGTAACTTCGTACCCGTATGGAAGGCGGAATAATGCAAAAGGGCAAAGTAGCCATTTGTGATATTTGTAATAAAGAGATAGAAGTTCGTTGGGGCATATTCGCACACGACACATTAAGCAGACATAGAAAGGCGGAACACAAGTGACAGAGACAAAGGTAAAGGTAGATCTTTCTTTTACTAGAAATCTTGGTAACTATGAGAGTATTAAAATAGGCATAGGTATAGAAGACTTTGTTAGACAAGGTGAGTCTGCTGATGCTGCAACTGAGCGTGTTTATAAATTTGTAGAAGATAAGCTTATTCAAAAAACTCGTGAGGTGGAAGAAGAGTTAAAGCGTGGCTGAGCAAAAACTCCCTTATATTCTTATTGGCATATACCAGTATCTTTATACTGAGAGGTATGGTAAAAAGCCACGTATTAATAAATATAGAGAGAAGTGGGCTATGCAAGATGTAATTGATAGTGTAGGGTATGAACGTGCTAAAGAACTTATTGAGTATTATTTTAAGACTGGCAAGCCAGGACACCCGCTCAATTTTTTTTACTACAACTTTGATAAGATAGATCAAATGAAGCACGATATAGATGTTGATAAGGTTAATAGAGAAAGACTCAGAGAACAAACAAAGAGAATGGTTGAAGGCGAAGAATGAATATAGAAGCAGTAGTAATCTCGGCGGTATGCAAAAATAAAGATATAAGTACTCTGCTTGCCGACAATGTTGACGAGCTATTTACTTCGCATAGAGATATTTGGGAAAGCCTAAAGTCGTATTACTATAAGTTCAAAGCCGTACCAGACGTGGGTGTTCTAATGGAACGCCATAAAGATTTTGAACCAGCAGAGATTAAAGCCGAAACTGGATACTACCTAGATAGACTAAAAAATGATTTTATATCAAATAAGATTAAGGCTATCATGTTGCGTAGTGGGTCTTCGCTAAAAGAAAATGCCCCATCTAGAGTATTGGCACAAATGCAAAGTGATTTAGCCAACCTTTCTAGATATACAAACAATGTACGAGACTTAGATGTTATTGATGTTGAATCCGCAGTAAGGCATTTTGAAGCGGTTAAGGATAGGTCTGCAATTATGGGCGGAAGTCCAGGCATCCTTACAGGCTTTGATGCTATCGATAAAGCATATCCTACAGGTATGGCACCAGGACATTTAATTGTTGCTATTGGTTGGCCAGGAAAAGGTAAGACATGGTTCACATCATATCTTGCATGCAAAGCATGGGAGCAAGGCTTTAAGCCAATGATTGTGTCTTTAGAAATGTCACCAGAAAATATGCGTGACCGTATATACACAATGCTTGGGTCTGGTATCTTCCGTGCCAGCGATTTGTCTAAGGGTGTTGTAGATATTGATGACTTCCGATCATGGGGTAAAAAGAGATTTGATAACAAGAATAGTTTTGTTCTTGTTGCTAATGAAGGCATGGGGGAGATTACGCCAGCCACAGTTCAAGGCAAGATTGATCAACATAAGCCAGATATAGTTATCCTTGACTACCACCAGCTTTTTAATGATAACAAGCGAAGCCACTCTGAGGTAGAGCGTAACCGTAATATTTCTCGTGAGTTTAAATTGCTTGCTGTAACAAATAATATTCCGATTGTTGATATTACCGCTGCAACGGCAGACGACATATCGGACCAAGATGAACCGCCAATGATGAGCCAAGTTGCTTGGTCAAAGGCTATTGAGTATGATGCGGACATGGCTATGGCTATTCACAAATATCCAAATACAAATATGATTGAAGTGGTTAGCCGAAAGAATCGTCATGGACATGATTTTGATTTCTATCTTGACTGGGATATTAATCGTGGTATCGTAAAAGAGATTTACGAGAATTTGCCAAACATGAAGAATGACTCATCGTCAAATTAAAAGATTTCAAATTAATGTAGAGTTCTTGGATGACTCAGACATCATAAGAATAAAGCATCAGTATGAAAGCCTGTTGACTCACCAAATGAGGGACAAGGGTTATGTGAGAGTACTTGACATAGACCCTGCTTTTTCGGTAGAATTCACGGGTGAGACATGGAAGTTCTTAATGACTCTTCATGGTATATATGTGGGAAAGAAGAAGGCATGGCAATTAGAGGGCATAACACAAGGGAAGCAAGTTCCACGAAATATGCGCCAGACCATATCAAGTCTGTAATAAGATCAACTGGCATTAATGTTGCTGGCGAAACAAATTCGGAGATAGCTTTCTATTGCCCATTTCATAATAATACACATAGTCCTAGTTGTAGTATAAGCAAAGAAACTGGTGCATGGCTATGCTTCAATCCAGCATGCGGGGAATCTGGAACTATTGTAGACTTAATCAAAAAAGTTTTACATAAGAATGACTTTGAAGCAATAAGGATAGTTGCTTCTAAAGAAAATGAGATACTAGACAACTTTGATCAAGCTTTGGCGGAAGCATTAGAAGACAAGCCAGACTTTGAAGAGTTCTCTCAAGAAACACTAGACAACCTGTATTCAGAATTAGCAAACTCAAAAGAAGCTTTAGATTACTTTAAGTCTAGGGGTATTAACGAGGAGGCAGTTCATCATTTTAAATTAGGATATTCCAATAAACAAAGCATGGTAATTGTCCCAGTGCATAGCCCAGACGGAATTCCAGTGGGACTAGTTGGAAGATCTATTACAGATAAAAGATTTAAGAATAGCACAAACCTACCACGCAGTAAGACTATGTTTAATATACACAGGGCTAAGCGTGTTGGAGACCATGCAATAATTGTAGAGTCATCATTTGATGCTATCCGTGTGCATCAGGCTGGATTCCCAAATGTCGTTGCAACTTTAGGCGGTCATATATCTCCAGTCAATATTGCTTTATTAAATAGATATTTCAACAAGATAACAATTATGACGGATTCGGACGTGGCAGGTAGAGATTTAGGTCTTCATATTGCTAATAAACTTCGTAATAAAAACATCTTGTGGGCTTCGCATGAATATGGTAAGATATATCCACACAACGCAAAAGATGCAGGAGATATGACCGACCAAGAGATTACCGCCTGTATTAAGAATGCAGTTTCCGATATCGAATATCGATCTTGGAACCCATGATATAATAAAAAAACAGACGGATCTATACCGTCAACTACAAAGGAGAAATACATATGGGTATCGTAAAAGGTCTAAAAGACCTAAACAAAGCACTAGACAAGCCGTCATATTCTGGCGGAGACGAAAACAAAGGCCGTTGGCTAAAGATTGAAGACGGCGAAAGCGTAAAGATTAGGTTCCTACAAGAACTTGATCCAGATTCACCTAGTTATAATGACAAGCTCGGTTGCGGGTTTATCGCATTAGAGCACACTAACCCAAAAGATTATCGTCGCAAAGCTCTAGATACAATGGAGACAGAAGGACGTGATTGGGCAAATGAACAACATCGTAAGGATCCAAAGGCTGGCTGGAAGGCTAGAGCACGTCTTTATATCAACGTCTTGGTAGATGATGGTAAGGAAGATCCATATGTAGCAATTCTTTCACAAGGCACAAGTGGTAAAACAATTACACCTACCTTAATTGAATATGCTGGCGAAATGGGAAGCATCACAAACTTGATGTGGAGAATTAAGCGCAATGGTTCAAAAACAGACACAAGTTATACAATTATTCCATTGGCAAAGGATGAAACCCCATTTGGTTTCTCTGCTCTAGAGTTGTATGACCTAGAAAAAACCGCAGTACGTCATGTTCCATATGCAGAGCAAGAAGCTTTCTATATGGGTGAAGGTGGTAGTGCAGAAGAGTCTTCTGCTTCATCTAGCAGCGTAGACTGGTAACATAAGGTTAAGGGCGGAGAGTTAATGTCATTTACACACTTACATGTGCATTCCTACTATTCATTAATGGATGGCCTTAACTCTCCTGCCGAATTAGCGCAGGCTGCAAAGGATGCAGGACAAACAGCGTTAGCAATTACAGATCATGGTACATTGGCATCACACCGTGATATGCAGATAGCCTGTAAAGAACTTGGGATAAAGCCTATTCTTGGCGTAGAAGCATACATTTCGCCAACAGATAGATTTGATAGATCTTCTAAAACAGATAAATCGATTCAGGCCTATAACCATATTATTCTGTTGGCTAAGAATCAAACAGGATTAAATAACATTCATGCATTACAGGAATTAGCGTGGAACGAAGGCTTTTATCATAAGCCAAGAATCGATAGAGAGATATTAAAAGAATATGCGGAAGGTATTATTGTACTTAGCGGATGTCTTAATGGCATTATTAGTAAATGTATTGAACGCCAGGAGTTCTCAGAAGCAAAACTTATACTCAAAGACTTTAAACAAACTTTTGGCGAAGACTTTTACGTTGAGGTACAATCTCACAACCCGCCAGAAATAAATAGCAAGCTTCTTGAATTAGCAGACGAATTAAAAATTAAGGCGGTGGCAACAGGAGATGCCCATTTTGCTAAAGGTGAAGACAAGGTATTAGAAGAGGCTATGCTCATTTTATCTACCAACCCTAAATCAGACAAAGAATCAGACTTTGAGATGTCCAGACAAATTAAGAATATGATGGACAGATTTGACTACCTGTACCCCGATAGAAAAATATCGTTTAAAGACTATAATTTATTTATTCAATCTAGGGCAGAAATTGAGGCGGACTTTAAGCAGGCTGGGGTAAATAGGACAGATATATTTGACAACACAGTAGAGATAGGCAATAAAATTGGAGAATACGATTTCCACAGGGGTCTAGACCTTCTCCCTGTCCCCAAGACCAATGCTGACCAGAAACTCGCCCAGATGGCCTCTGAAGGCCTTAAAAGGCTATCTCTGGACAAGGACCAGGTCTACTTGGACAGGCTCCAGGAAGAATTATCTGTAATTAAAGATAAGAAATTTGCGTCCTATTTCTTGGTTGTTGCCGATATGATTAATTGGTCTAAGGAGAACGGCATTTTGGTGGGGCCAGGACGTGGTTCGGCAGCAGGCTCGTTGGTCTGCTATGCCCTAGGAATTACAGATGTTGACCCAATTAAATATGATTTACTGTTCTTCCGTTTTATTAACCCTGAGCGTAACGACTTTCCAGACATTGATACAGATTTTGAGGATCGCCGCCGCAAAGAGGTTAAAGAATATTTGAAGAAGAAGTTCAAGCATGTTGCATCTATTTCTACATTTACTTATTTTAAAGATAAGGGTGTGGTTCGTGATGCTGCTCGTGTATTTATGATTCCTTTATCTGATGTTAACCGTGCATTAAAACAGGTAGATACGTTTGAAGACTATCTTGAGTCTCCAAATACAAAAGAGTTTAGAATGAAATATCCTGAAGTCACATGGCTTGCAGAAAGACTACGTGGAAAGATTAGAAGCGTAGGCGTACACGCTGCAGGTGTTGTTGTTGCAAAAGATGACATCCGTAAGTATGCACCAATGGAGTCTCGTGAAGATGCACAAGATAAGGTATCTGGTCGCATTCCAGTTGTTGCGTACGATATGGATACGGTTGCCGATATTGGATTAATTAAGATTGATGCTCTTGGACTTAAGTCTTTATCTGTTATTAAGGATACCCTTGATGCAGTTAAAAAGCGTACTGGCAAGGAAATAGTTTTGTCAGATTTAGATTTAGAAGACCCAAGTATATATAAACTACTTAATGAAGGATATACAAAAGGAGTATTTCAGGCTGAAGCAACTCCATATACCAATCTTTTAATTAAGATGGGAGTTAGTAAGTTTGAAGATTTAGCGGCATCAAATGCTCTTGTTAGACCTGGAGCTATGAATACCGTAGGTGCTTCTTATATTAAAAGAAAGAATGGTTTAGAGGCTGTTAAGTTTGTGCACCCAATCATGCAGCCATTCACTCAAAATACGTACGGGGTTGTTATTTATCAGGAGCAGGTCATGCAGGCTTGCGTACACCTAGGAGGAATGACTTGGTCTGAAGCGGACAAGGTACGTAAAATTATCGGAAAGAAAAAAGATGCAAGAGAGTTCGATCAGTTCAGGGATAAATTCATTGAAGGAGCTTCTAAGCATATTAGCAAAAAACAAGCCGAAGATCTCTGGCACACATTTGAAGCACATGCTGGATACTCGTTCAATCGTAGTCATGCCGTTGCTTATTCTATGCTTTCTTATTATACCGCTTGGCTTAAGTATTATTATCCTTTGGAGTTTATGTTTTCCGTCCTCAAAAACGAAGGAGATAAAGACGCCAGAACAGAATATTTAATTGAAGCAAAGCGACTTGGGCTAAAGATTAAGTTACCACATATCAATGAGTCTGATGTTTATTTTTCTCTCAAAGAAGATTCAATTAGATTCGGGTTGGCTGAGGTTAAATTTATATCTGATAGTATTGCTAATAAGATCATAGAGCGCAGGCCATTTAATGGCTATGCAGATTTTATAGACAAGGCTTCTAAAAAAGGAAGCGGCATAAACAGCAGAGCAGTCTCAGCGTTAAATGCAATTGGCGGAGCAGCATTTGACGATAATCCTAGACAGGGTAACGAAAAAGATAATTATTACGAGTATTTGGGAATACCTACATTTAATTTAGATTTGCCTCCAAGAATTAAAACACAGGCTAGGCCTATTGAAGAGTTTGACGACCTAGGAGCATTTCCGATGTTTGGTATGGTTAAGAATATTAAGCGGGGAACTGGATGGGCAAGAGTAGAACTTGTAGATGAAACTGGTTCAATTGGATTATTTCACCATGAGCAGACTCAAATTGAAACTGGGCAAATGTATTTTATATTGGTAGGAGATAACCGTATTGCTAGATACATTAAAGTCGGCGACATAGATCCAAATGGCTCAGACCTATTTGTAGATTATCTATATCGTAAGCAATATGATTTACAAGAAGAAGAAAGATTAGTTATTAGCTTTACGCCATATCAAACTAAGGCAGGCAAGATGATGGCGCATATAGTATTTACAGATAAGGATAAAAACCTTACACGAGCCATTGCGTTTCCAGCGCTATATAAAATAGCATTGGCTAAAATGCGAGAGGGCATGGTCTGTAAGCCAGGATTATCCAAATTGGATGATGGCACATTGATGATAAAGGAAATCAAATGACAGAAGAACTAGTTGCTCAAATGAGTACTAATAAAGTTCTTGTAGCAATTCTAGAGACATTAGGTAAGGTAACTGTTCCAACTTTGACCTTTATCGATGCTGCGAATTCTGACAAAGAACTAGTAATTGATTACAACGAAGAACCCCCTTCGTTTGTATTTAGCTTAAGGGATAAAAATGGAAACCAAGATAATGACTGAATATGGTCTTGACGCCTTGGCAGCCATTTTACATGAGATAGCCAAGGATAAAGGATTTTGGGAAGGCGATCACACAGATGATAAATTTGGAATGAAGCTTGCCCTAATACATTCTGAGGTCACAGAAATTCTTGAGGCCATGAGAAAATCTCACGGATCAGAAAAAATTGTAGAAGAAATAGCAGATGTAATTATTAGATTGCTTGATGTTTATGCTGCTATGAGAAATGAAGAATTGGTTTTGCATAGTCTTGATGAAATATTGCAAAATAAAATTGATAAAAATAAAGAGCGTCCACCACTTCACGGCAACCGATTTTAATGATATAATAGTACAAAAGAAAGAGTATAAATGACAATTGTAATAGATGAAATATTAGCAAAACTAGATCCAAAAACTAGATCAAGAGTACAGTCTGCAGTCGATGTTCAGGTAGAAAGACAAAAGACTCCAAGCATAGGGCTTAACCTTGCCTTAAAAGGTGGACTTGGATTCGGTAGACAGGTTCTCGTATGGGGCAACAAGTCTGCTGGCAAATCTTCATTTTGTTTACAGATGATTGCAGAGGCACAAAAAAATGGAAAGACGTGTGCCTGGATCGATGCAGAAGCCTCCTATGATAAAGGGTGGGCAGAAAAGCTAGGCGTAGATTCATCTAAACTCATATACTCCTCAGCAAAAACTATTAATGATATGGTAGATGTTGCTACGCAATTGATGGAAGCAAATGTCGATATAATTGTTGTAGATTCAATTTCTGCTTTGCTACCAGCAATCTATTTTGAAAAAGATAGCACAGAACTTAAAAAGCTTGAGGACACAAAACAAATTGGTGCTGAAGCAAAAGATATGACACATGCAGTTAAAATGCTTAACTACGCAAACAAGAACACACTTCTTGTCCTTATATCGCAACAGAGAAATCAGTTTGGGTCTATGCATGCTTCGCACATTCCGACTGGTGGAATGGCTGTTAAATTCTTTTCGTCTACCGTTATTAAGCTCTGGAGTTCTGAGGCTGAAGCGAATGCGATCAAGGCTGGCGTACAAGTTGGCGATAAGGTGCTTGAGCAAAAAGTAGGAAGACCAGTAAATTGGATAATTGATTACAATAAGTTGGGTCCTCCAAACAGGTCTGGCCTGTATGATTTTTATTATCAAGGAGAAACACTTGGTATTGATAAGGTAGGAGAAATTTTAGATGTTGCAGAAATGTGCGGGCTCGTGGAAAAAGGTGGCGCTTGGTACACAGTGGATGGGCAAAGATTACAAGGACGGGCTAAAGCCGTGCAGTACCTTCGTGAGAATCCAAAAATAGTTAACAAACTAGAGAAAGAAATTTATGCCAAATATTAATGAATTCTTTCACAAGCCAGAAAGAATTCCAGCAGCAGAACTTCAATCTATTTCTGGCATCAAGCCGTGCTCTAAGTGTGATAAAAATGCAGCAGAAGGGTTTTGGGATCCAGTAACTATGCAACTTCAATGGACCTGTCCAGATGGTCACAAAACTATTCATCAGGTGGGCTAATGACTGAACGTGGTGAAATAAAAAGAGATGGTGCTAAAGCACAAAAGAATTCTGGGCGGGGAAAGTACCAAAAGGGTGATGCTCAATGGTTTTCTTTTGTGGTAGATTATAAAGAGGCTGCCAGGTCGTTTACTATGAATCAAGAGATTTGGGCAAAGATATGCACAGATACTTTTGCAGTAAATAGAAATATGCACCCAGCATTAAAAGTTATTATTGGAGAAGATCCAAAGGTAAGGCTAGGCATAGTCGAATGGTCTATGTTAGAAGAGTTGATAGAATTTTGGGAGGAAAACAATGTCCAGCGGTAAATTAAAAGTAAGACGTAGATTTAATAAGACACAAATAAAGAATGGCAGAATTGTAAGGCTTCGTAAAGACGGGACCGTAAAGGCGGATCTTGGCCCATATCCAAAAGAAAAGAGAAAGTAATGACAACCATGGCAATATTTTTAATGGGAATAGGAATAGGATTTGTAATTGGATATCCAGTTGGATTGTTTATTGATAAACTAGACAAGAGGTATAAAGATGGCGGAAGATAAAAATACCCTTGAGTTAATTAATTCTATAACAGAGTTTAATGACCTTCATGAGTATATGAAGGATGAACAATTAGATCGTGCATTAGCTATTATTGTTAAGTTGCTTATGAACCCAGATGTTCCAGCAGCAAAAGCACCATTACTTATAATTGAATTGCAGGCTATGTCAACCAAGTTTGCTATGATGGCATCTGTATATTCAACTATTGCTAAAGATAAAGCTGGCACTGCAAATAACAATAAGAAGAATATTTATTATTCGGCAAAGGAGTCGATAGATAAACTTGTGGATGCCCTCAAGTATGTCGTTCGTTATAATGGCTAGAGAAATAGTTAACAACTTAAAATTTAAAAAGTCTACGGGTAATTTTAATCCTGAATCTTTTGCCAAGATGCTAAATGATGCATACATGGCTAGTAAAAGGGCAGACGGCAAGACAACCAAAACTTCATTTAGCCCCAGCTCATTTGGTTATGGACACGGTAATTGTCCAAGATATTGGTATCTGGCATTTACTGGAGCAATATTTATAGACAACAACGATGCTGTCTCTGTGGCCAATATGGCTAATGGCACAAGCGCCCATGAAAGAATACAGAAGTTAATTAAGACTATGGGTATTCTAAAGCATGAAGAGTTTGAGGTTGTAAATGAATATCCACCTATTCGTGGATTCATGGACGTAATTTTAGACTGGAATAGCGAAGAAGTTATTGGGGAAATAAAGACGGCAAAGCAAGAAATTTGGGATACTTATAAATCAAAGATGTCTCCTTCTGCCAACCACCTTCTTCAGTTGATAACCTATATGAAATTACGTGATGTAAAAGAAGGATTTTTCTTGTATGAAAATAAAAATACTCAAGAGATGCTGATCATTCCTATTCAAATGAATGATAAAAACAAGAAAATAGTTGAAGAGTTATTTGAATGGCTATGTGGAGTATATGATAATTTTAGAAACGGCGATTTGCCAACTCGTCCATTTATAAAAACAAGTTATCAGTGTAAGAATTGTCCAGTTAAAAAAGAATGTTGGAGTGGAGAACCAGGACTAATAGACATACCCGCATATGAGGTTCCAAGGGTATGATTTGTGGAAATGCAGTATGCAAGAAAGAGTTTGAGCCTAAGACTCACAACCAGAAGTATTGCTCAGATGAATGCTGCCGCATTGCTACAAATAAACGTATCATGGAAAAGTATTACGAAAAAAAAGCAATACGAAGCGGTAAGTTTAGGCCATGTAAAAAATGTAATGCTCCGCTAAGCAGATATAACCAATCTGTAATATGTTCTGTTTGTGAAAAAAATGTGGGGTTAAAAAATAGAAACACTATATTAGGGATGATAGATGAGATTAGCTGAGTTAGTTAAGACTAAAGCAAATAGAGTTTTAGGTATAGATGCCTCTACAAATTCAGTTGCTTTTTGCCTTATGGAAAACGACAAGCCCATTAAGTGGGGTAAGATAGATTTAACTGGATCGGATATCTATGAAAAGATTCATGATGCAAAAGTTAAGGTTCATGCAATGCTAGGGGAACTAAAGTCTGATTATATTGTAGTTGAAGGGGCCGTGTTTGTTAAATCCCCAGACGCAGTAATTAAATTATCTTATGTGTACGGAGTGGTCATAGCAGAACTTATGTCTAGCGGAGCTAGCGTTATTACTATATCCCCAACATCATGGCAATCCTATATAGGAAATAAAAACCCAACTAAGTTTGAGAAAGATAAACTAAGGTTAGAAAATCCAGGACACGCTGATTCATGGTATAAGGCAAAGATGCGGGAGATTAGAAAACAACGAACAGTCGATTATTTTAACAGCAAGTATGATCTATCTCTAGATGATTTTGATGTAGCAGATGCATTTGGTATTGCACATTATTCTAATACGGTGTTAACAGAGCGATGAAACTTTATCAAAGCAAAGATTGGTTGTATAGGAGGTATGTAGTTCAACGCAAGACTGTAACTCAAATAGCGGAAGAATGTAAGGTTTCTGCTATGACAATACAGAGATATCTTGAGCAATTTGAACTTATAAAAAAACGATGAACCTAAATAAATTATGTTATAAAATTTTTCATATACCAGGGTATAATGACCAGGATAATGTTAGAGAAAGACTTTTTAATGAATTAGATTCATATCTTGAAGGTAAAATTGCTAGGCTTGACACCCCTACAATACTTATAAGTAATCAAGAGCAGTATGACATTTTTTGTTTAAGCCACCATCAATTAAACCCTAAAAACAAATTTAAGTGGGGCGAGCTTGGAATATGGGCAAGCAACACATTGGCAATGAAAAACTTTTTAAATGCTGATTATGAGTATTTGATGCTTATGGAAGACGATATTTATGTAGAAAACAAAGACAGATTTCTTGAATTACTCTCAGAGTACATGGATCAATTACCAGAAGACTGGGAAATATTTAGTTATTTTGTGCCAGAAGATCAATATTCAAAATATTATTTAAAAAGAGAAAAAAGTTTTGCCAATGGGTTCGGCTTAGAGACATCAATTACATACAGAGGCATAGACGAAAATATTCCAGGAGGATATTTATCCTATCCAAGAGAAGACCATAAGGGTGTAGTAAAGTCTTACCAAGATTGGTCTATGTTATGTTATATTGTAAATAGGAAAACTGTTGAAAAAATATTAAAAGATGTTATTGAAAATGGGATATATGAACCTATTGACTGGTACGTATTTAATGTTATATACTTAGACAATAGAATTCCTATAGAGAAATCTACGCTCCAAAAGTATGGACAAGATGGTGTCATTGTTGGAAACGGAACTATCAAAATAGACAGATTCAGAACATATACAATAACGCCAGAAGCAGAAAAAGGTTGTAGTCTTTTTAAAACAGAATCAACTTATCAACTAAGAGAAGTTGAAAATATAATAGAATAAGGTGGGTATGCTAGAACCAGTATTTCCAGATGTAAAAGAATTTAGATGTGATGATTTATATTTGCTTACAGTAGGAACAGAAGCAGGTAGCCAAATTTGGCATACCTGCCATGAAATTGCACACATGCTAATTAAGAAAAATATTGCCTACGGCAATTCAGCCCTTGAACCTGTGCGTATATTTTCAAAGGCGGGACCAAGAGAACAACTACATGTCCGTATTGATGATAAATTAAATAGATTAATGAAGGGTACAGATTATCCAGGCGATAACGATATCGATGATTTAATTGGATATTTAGTGCTCCTTAAAATAGCAAAGGCCAAATCTTCCGAATCTTAGTCAACTAAGATGGTATAATATCTACATATGGACATTGAATTAGCTGATCATTATGATCGCATGAATAAGGTCGTTTCAGAACTTCTCAAGGGTAGCACACCAACTCAGATTGCCACAATAACGGGTTTTAAACGTGCAGAGGTTGTAGAGTATATAGACGAATGGAAACAGGTCGTTAGAAACGATTCTACGGCTCGTGAGAGGGCAAAGGAGGCCATCTCTGGTGCAGACCAACATTACGCTATGCTTATTAAAGAGGCCTGGAAGACCGTAGACGACGCTGACCAAGCGGCACAATTAAATGTAAAAGCGACGGCCCTTAAATTAATTGCAGATATTGAAGGCAAAAGAATTAATATGTTGCAAGAGGTTGGCCTATTAGACAATCAAGAATTGGCATCACAAGTTGCGGACACAGAGAGAAAGCAAGATATCCTTGTAAAGATATTAAAAGAAGTTACAGCAACATGTCCTAAGTGTAAGTTAGAGGTGGCAAAGCGCCTTTCTCAAATTACTGGAATTGTAGAGCCAGTTGTAATCAATGAGGAGCAAAATGAAACGGTTGTTATTGAGTAAACCAGCCATATTTATATATGGATTTATAACTGGGTGGATGTGCTATATGGTTGTATTGGTTGTGGCAATGAGGGCTTTTCCGTAATGGATCTTAACTTTAATGATCTCATTGATATTCTAGATGGAGAGGAATTTGATGAAAGACCAGTCGATTTACGAACATTTGTTACGGGACAAGATTACCTTGCACTGCCTCCGCTTTCGGAGCACCAGTATACACTCATTGAGAAAAGCAGCCAGATCTACAAAGAGTCAACACTCATAAAATTATTTGGTGAAGAAGAAGGCCGACGTCGTTATAAACAAACATGCAATGAAGTAATTGCACAGCTTGGAAAAGGAAGCGGGAAGGACTATTGCTCTACCATATCAGTATCGTATATAGTTTATTTATTATTATGCCTAAAAGATCCTGCTACATATTATGGCAAACCACCTGGAGACTCAATAGATATTCTTAATATTGCTATTAACGCACAGCAAGCAAACAATGTTTTCTTTAAAGGATTTAAAACACGTATAGATAGATCCCCATGGTTTGTTGGCAGATATGAACCAAAGGCATCAGAAATTAAATTTGATAAAAGTATTACAGTCCATTCTGGCCACTCGGAGCGTGAGGCCTGGGAAGGATATAACGTAATCGCTGTTGTGCTTGATGAAATATCTGGATTCGCCACAGAAAATACTACTGGTCATGATCAAGCTAAGACAGCAGATGCAATATATGATATGTATCGTGGATCTGTTGTATCTCGTTTCCCAGACTATGGAAAAATTATTCTTCTTTCGTTTCCCCGATTTAAAAATGATCCAATACAAAAATTTTATGATTCTGTAATTGCAGAAAAAGAAACTGTAGTTAGAAATAAAATTATGAAAATGGACAACGACCTACCAGACGGAACAGAAGGTAATGAAATAACAGTTGAATGGGAAGAGGACCATATCCTTTCATATCTTATACCAAAAGTTTATGCGCTGAAAAGACCAACATGGGAAATAAATCCAACAAAAAAGATTGAAGATTTTAAGGTAGAGTTTTATAAGAATATGCCAGACGCCCTTGGCCGCTTTGCCTGTATGCCACCAGAAGCAGTAGATGCATTTTTCAAATCTCGTGAAAAAATAGAAAAAGCTTTTAACAATATGTCTTTGGCAGTAGATCAATTTGGAAGACTTGAGACTTGGTTTATACCAGACCCAGATAAAGAATACTTTCTTCATGTGACTTAGCGCAAAAGCATGACCACTGTGCAGTTTCTATGGCACATGTTCAAAAATGGGTTAATGTAAAGGTTACTGATACCTATTCTCAGCCTGCACCAATAGTAGAAATAGATGCAGTTAGATACTGGACGCCTACTGCAGATAAATCTGTTGACTTTACCGAAGTTAAAGATTATATATTAGGACTAAGATCTGCTGGATTTAATATAAGGGTGTGTACATTTGACCGATGGAATTCACACGACATGATGCAACAATTAAAACAATACGGGATTAACACAGAAACTTTATCGGTGGCAAAGAAACATTATGACGATATGGCCATGGTAGTTTTAGAAGAAAGATTGCATGGACCACATATTCCTCTACTAATAGACGAATTACTTCAGTTAAAGATAATGAAGGACAAGGTTGATCACCCAAGAAAAGGATCAAAAGACTTGGCTGACGCCGTTTGTGGATCTGTATATAATGCAATAAGCAGAAGCAAGTTTGACATATATGGTGAGGTAGAAATTCACACATACGACTCTTACAATAGAGATGATAAAGAAGAAGAGTTTGTCCAGAATATGATACGAGCACCTAGAATGCCACAAGAGTTAGCAGATGCATTGGATAGAATGGAAGTATTATGAGCATATACCAAGAAAAAGCTAAGGCTTGTAAATGTTGTGGAAAACATGTACCACTACCAACTGTACTAAAAGAATATAACGGTATATTCTTATGCCCTACAACGTTTGCAAATGTGATAGAATATAAGAGAATATGGACAGCATCAGGCAAAAGGCCACCAGGAAATATAAGAAAGCACTTCTCTGATTACGTGCAGCAATTAGTAGAAGAAACTATTGACAAAAAAGAAGACGGTACGTTACAATAAATACTTGGCAACAGTAGCCAAGTTGGTTAAGGCCCCGAACTCATAATTCGGATATCGTAGGTTCAAGTCCTACCTGTTGCACAGAAAGGTTATTATGGATAATAATGACAATCAAAATCTTGACTACTATATGAGTATTGGAGCCATAGAGGTTGCTGGAATAGATAATGACGGTGAATTTATATACGAAATAACCGAACGGGCTAGGGAGGTCGCCCCAGAACTATGGTTGGCACATGAACAGCATATTGACAGCTCTTTAGTTAGAATGTTCGAAATGGGCTTAGTAAATGTAACTTATGATGAAAATCTAGAGGCTCATTTGGAATTAAGCGAAGAGGGTAAAAAAAGGTCAAAAGAATTTGGCATAATTGAAATGGACAGAAAAAATCTGCCAAATGATTAAAGTTTTGCTATAATATATGTGGGCTGCCATTAGGGGCCCACAAATTAACTTATTCGCTTAAAGGAGGAATAAAATGGTAACAACATTTGCTATGGATCTCTTTAGGGATCCTTTTTTTATCGGTTTCAACCGTGAGGTAGAAAGACTCAACAATATCCATCGTGAGGCTACGGCCCAATCATTTCCACCATACAACATCGTAAAGTTAGACGAAGACTCATTTCGTGTATCTTTGGCGGTGGCTGGATTTGATAAAAAAGATATTGAGGTCTCAGTAGATAATTCCACCCTTATCGTTAAGGGAGAAACGGCTACAGAAGAGACTGGAGAGGTGCTTCATAAAGGAATCGCTACCCGTAAATTCACACGCACATTTGCGCTTGGTGAATATATGGAAGTGATTGGAGCTGAGTTCAAGAACGGTATGCTACATATTGATGTAGATCGTATTGTTCCTGAAGAGAAAAAGCCTAAGACAATCAAAATTAAATAAGGTATAATAGTAACCTGGGCAACTGCCTAGGATCCGCCTGAGCATGCGGCTAAACTGCTCATTAAAATTTAAGGAGAGTTATGTTTGAATATAGAGTAAAGC
>Ga0169931_10002862_pt1 | contig 27829 bp, 26 predicted proteins | sample Kivu_15m_20L_FD_129675 | JGI IMG/M metagenome (GOLD analysis project Ga0169931, IMG submission 129675) | Freshwater microbial communities from Lake Kivu, Western Province, Rwanda to study Microbial Dark Matter (Phase II) - Kivu_15m_20L... | ecosystem: Environmental > Aquatic > Freshwater > Lake...
AACTTATATAAAACAAAATGAAAAAAACAAAATTACTGCTGTTGTTGTCATTCATGACAGCGTTTATGGGGGCACAGGCCCAAATTAATCCACAATTTATTGGTAGGTATTCAACAGGGATTTACGACAAAGCTGCAGCGGAGATATCTGCATACGATGAAGTATCCAAAAGAATGTTTGTTACTAATGGTCCTGATACAACCATCAGGGTAGTAGACATCAGCAAACCTGCTAATCCTGTTCAAATCAACACCATTTCCATCAAACCTTATGGAATTGACTTGACCTCAGTTGCTTGCATGAATGGAGTTTTGGCTGCTACAGTCATTAATAATCTGGGAAAAACCGAAAATGGTCATGTGGTGTTTTTCAATGCTTCTACATTGGCATTCATAAGTAAGGTAGATGTTGGTGCCAACCCAGATATGCTCACTTTTTCACCTGATGGTAAAATGGTGTTGGTAGCAAATGAAGGAGAGCCTAACAGCGATTATACTATCGACAAAGAAGGCTCAATCAGTATTATCGACATTTCCAAAGGCGTTTCAACATTAACACAAAATGATGTAAAAACTGCGGGCTTTACTGATTTTAACGGAACTAGTATTGACTGGAAAATTAAAATTACAGGCAAGATTCAATCCGGTGGAACTTTTTTGCGCAACTCTACCATTGCTGAAGATTTGGAGCCGGAATACATTACCGTATCGGACGATTCAAAAACTGCCTGGGCCACTTGTCAGGAGAACAATTGCATTGCAGAAATTGATTTAACAACAGCCAAGGTGACCAAATTAATACCTTTAGGATTTAAGAACCATAATTTAACCGGAAACGGTTTGGATGCTTCAGACAATGGAGCTACTATCAATATTAGAAATTTTCCGGTATTTGGTATGTACATGCCTGATGCGATTGCAAGTTATAAAATTGGCGACACCACATTTTTGGTAACCGCAAATGAGGGCGATGCCAGAGCTGATTGGGGTGCTGCCAACAATGAAGAAATTAGATTTGGAAACGCTGCATATGTGGTAGATACTGCAAAATTTGGTGGTGCAACCAATGTAGGTGCGCTTAAAGCATTAACATCCATGGGCAGATTGAATCTTACCCGTGCCTTTGGCGATTTCAACAAAGATGGCAAATATGATTCAGCATTCTGTTACGGAGCCAGGTCTTTCTCGGTTTGGAATTCAGTAACCGGCAAACTGGCATGGGATAGTAAGGATCAATTTGAGCAAAGATTGGCAGTAATATATCCTGCCAACTTTAATGCAAGTCATACGAGCAATACAATAGATAACAGAAGTGATGACAAAGGCCCTGAGCCTGAAGCTGTAGTTGTAGGCAAAATACTGGATTCTACTTATGCATTTGTTGGTTTGGAGAGAATTGGCGGTGTTATGATATACAATATCACAAACCCCAACAAACCCTATTTTGTAAACTATATCAATACCCGTAAATTTTCTGTAACCCCCAGCTTAGGCAATTTGTCCACAGTGGGTGATTTGGGGCCTGAAGGTCTTGTTTTCATCCCAAAATCAAAAAGCCCAAATGGACAAGATTTACTTTTGGTTTCCAATGAAATTTCCGGATCAGTTGCCATTATTCAGCTAAATGGAAAGAGTACATTCCAGATGCAGATATTGCATTCTTCTGATATGGAAAGTGGTGTAGCCGCAGTTGTTGATGCTCCAAATTATGCGGCCGTTGTTGACAAACTGGAGGATTTACATACCAACACATTGATTTTGTCATCCGGTGACAATGTACTTCCTGGTCCATTTTTATCGGCAGGTGAAGATCCATCGTTACAAACACCATTGAGATCCACAGCATCCTCTTATTACAAAGGAACTCAGGCACAAAGACCGGCATTAGGTCGCCCTGACATTGCCATAATGAATATTATCGGTTTCAATGCTTCAGCTTTTGGTAATCACGAATTTGATTTAGGTACCAGTGATTTGAACGGACAAATTGGAGTAGACATAAGAAGCAGCGGCGCTGATAAGAGATGGTTGGGTGCACAGTTTCCATTCGTAAGTTCTAACCTTGACTTTAGTAAAGATGTTAACTTGAATTATTTGTTCACAAATCAAATTTTAAGAGATACGGCATTTAGAACGCCGGTTAATATTACTGCCAATTCTCAGAAAAAAGGCATTGCACCTTCTGTTATCATTGAACGAAACGGTGAGAAAATAGGACTTGTTGGTGCTACTACACAAGTTTTGGCAAAGATATCTTCGCCAGGCTTTACTTCAGTTAAAGGGCCTCAGGTGGATGACATGCCGGCACTTGCAGGCATATTGCAACCGGTTATTGATTCGCTGATAGCAAAAGAAGGTGTCAATAAAATTGTGCTACTTGCACACTTACAACAAATTGCCAATGAGAAAGCACTAGCCCCATTATTGAATAATGTCGATATCATTATTTCCGGTGGAAACCATGCATATACTGCTGATGGAAATGATAGATTGATGGCAGGCCACAAAGCCACCGAAAGATATCCGATTCTAACCAAAAGCAAGTCAAACGACCCAATGGTTATTCTTAACACCACCAGTGAATGGAAATATGTTGGTCGTTTTGTTTGCGACTTTGATGTCAACGGCAAATTGTTGGTTGAAAAACTTGATTCTATTGTAAACGGTGTTTATGCTTCGGACTCAATTACAGTAAAAGCGCTTTGGGGAAATACAGCCAGTGCCTTTGCTACTGGTACAAAAGGGGCTAATGTTTCAACTTTGTGCAAGGCGGTTGGTTTAGTTATTTCGTCTAAAGATGGAAATATCTTAGGCAAATCCAATGTGTTTCTAGAAGGAAGAAGAAATTTTGTCAGAACGGAGGAGACAAATCTAGGTAATGTAACTTCTGATGCCAATCTGTGGTATGCCAAAAAGTATGATTCAAAAGTATCCATCTCACTGAAAAATGGTGGAGGTATTCGTTCTGCCATTGGTTATGTTAATTCTGTTGGAAGCGATGTTAAATTAGAAAAAACGCAATCCAATCCTTCTGCAGGAAAATCTGCTGGTGATATATCCCAACTGGATGTAGAAAACTCTTTGAGATTTAACAACAGTCTTGTAATTGTAACCGTATCTGCGGCAGGCGTTAAACGACTAATTGAACACGGAATATCTGCAACCAAGCCCGGTGTAACCCCCGGCCAGTTTCCACAGGTAGGCGGCATTTCGTTTAGTTATGACACAACCAAGGCAAGCAACAACAAAATTTGGTCTATGGTAACCATTGACACCCTTGGCAAACACATTGATACCATTGTTAAATATGGTAAACTGGTTGGAGACACTTCAAGAACCTTCAAAATAGTGACTTTGAATTTCCTTGCAAACCCCTCTTTTGCTGGCTCAAGTGTTGGCGGAGATAATTATCCTTTCCCAGCAGTAGTTAAAGCAAGAGTTGATCTGGACACGGCGATTAAAACCGCGGGCACTTCCTCTTTCTCAGCCATAGGAAGAGAGCAAGATGCCTTTGCTGAATATATGCTGGCAAAACACAATACAACCTCAAAAGCTTATAATGTCAGAGATACTTCACTGGCTGGTGATACGAGAATTCTATTGTTGAACGCTAGGCCAGATGCCATTATCCCCAGACTTTCACCCTTTGTATTGAAGACGCCTGTTAATAATGCCCGCGTTGTAGTTAAAGATGCAGACCCAACCCCGATTACTATTACTTGGGATAGAGCTACTGGTGCTACCCGTTATGTATGGCTCCTGGACTTACCAAGCGGTGACTTTAAGAAACCACTTTTAACCTTACAATCAAATAACAGCGGAAAGAACAACGATTTAACATTAACTTCCGGTGCCGTTAGCAGTGCTTTGGCCGGTTTTGGGGTTGAACTTGGGGATTCAATTAATTTGAAATGGATAGTTAAAGCCTATCAGGAAAACCATGATTCAATTTCTGCTGTATCATCATTCAATATCAAGTTTGTTCGTTTCAAAGAAATATCAAATGTTGAATCCTTGAATTTTGCCAATAATATTAAAATCTATCCAAACCCGGTTACCGATTACCTATACCTGAAGAATACTACCGGTAAAAATTTAGATTTTCAAATTATAGATTTAAAGGGTCAGAAATTGCTTGAAGGAAAAGTAGCGGAAAACACTAAAATAGATGTGAATAAATTAAAATCCGGTGTGCACATAATCAACCTTTACAACGAAAAGGAATCCATTCACCAACTATTTTTGAAGTCAAACTAAATTCACTGAAATCATTAAAAAAGGTTGGCTAAAAGCCAACCTTTTTTGTTTTAATTATGTTGAAGTAAATTTAAGTTGACTGCCTTGATTATTTATAAAAAAAATGGAAACATTAGCCCTTTTCCCAAATATTTCTTCGTTTCCATTTTACGCTTACTGCCGATCCCTGTGCAAGAATAACAGACGAAGGCGTGTCATTGTTCAGAAAAGCAAAATCGGGGCCGTACATGGCTTTAAAATCGCATTGGATGCGGTATTTATTTACGGCATGTATGTGCCAACGCGGGTGCTGTACTTCATACTCCTGCGTTTGGTTTGGGCTGATGCGCGTGTAGCCGTAGTAATGTTCAAAAATGAACTCTTCGTGGCTGCCGGGTTGCATTTCTTCAGTTTGAGTGGCTGCAGTTACCTTGATTTGATTCCAGTTGCCGTTTGTCTTCCATTCATACTGAATGTGTTTTTCTTCTCCGAGTTCGGAAATGCGATGTCTTGTGGGAATGGAGGTGTAATGCTCTTTATACAATTTATTGGCCAGCCAGGCCACGGGTTTGTAGGGCACGGTTTCGTTCACAAACACCACTCCCCTGCGGGTTTCGCCATTTTCTATTCGTTTTACATAAAAGCGCAGGTTAATTTCCTCAAACGAGCCCATGAATGGAATGGGAATGCCGAACAGGCGGGTGTTTTTGAACATAAATCCCACCAAACTGACGAATGCTTTGCCATCAAACAAATCAAGCTCCACGCCGGCCGGCAGATAGGGTTTCAGCACCTCAGGCGGCACCGAATAATTGGCCATGATGAGGTTTTCCCAGCGGGCGGTGAGGAAAGTTTTGGGCATTCGTAAATAATTCAATTTTCTTCCGTTACCAAATCTGATTCTGTATGTCTGGCAGACTGGCTCTCATATTTGTTATAAATAATGAGCAATAAAAGGCCAAACACTATAGCGGCAGCAATGAGAAGGGTATTTAACAATCCCTCCACCGAAAAAGACAACCTGATAAGTATGGTTGAAATAATAAATCCGGAATTTCTGATAATCTTGTGAAATTCATCGGTATGAAAAAAAGAAAAAAGCAATAGTACAACGTCCACTACAATAAGAATGGTAAAAAATTGTTCGAAGAAAACATTATTTATATTCCTGAATGCATTCATCCCACCGCCGTCATGGGTGCCCAGGGCAATCCACAGCCAGTTTATCAATGAATAAACAGACACAATAAAAATGAGCGGTATTAACAAGGATGCGATAGATTTTTTAATTTTAATAAATCTCAACAAACCTTCAGATTCGGCCACAGACAATTTTTTATTGCTGTACCTTTTCAACCCTTCTTTTCGGAATAAATATATCAAAAAGAACAACACCAGTGCAGCTATAATATCGTAGGTGAATTGCAAATCATACTTTATTTTGAACCAATCCGGGGTGATGGAGAGTGATGAAAAATCCTTGAATAATCTTCTGATAATTATAAGAACAATAATTTCATATTGCTTGCTGATATAGGTAGTAAATGATTTGGGCAAATAGAATATTAACAAATAAACTTCATAAATAAGAATGAAGGAGAATGGGGTATAGATGGCGGCTATGGGGCTAGATAGCAGTTCATTACCTATACCAACATGTAAAATTCCAAAATCAGAAAGAAAAATTAATAAGAGATGGGTTACAAAACTTAAAATGGCAACATTGAGGATAATTCTCTCGCTTTTTTTCCTGCTATTTTCTGAAAGTAAATAACCTGAAAGTTGATTAAAAGCATTTATGTTTGACATTATACACCAACAAACAATTAAACAAAATGTTTGGTTTTCAGCGATTTACAAATTGTAAACGTTTCAATCCAAATTCAGGCCCCAGTTGGCCAACTCTTCCTCACTCCACAAACCGGGGAAGAAAATGCGTTTCTGGTATTTGGGATGCATGTATTTCTGCCAGTCGCTGCCGCCGGTAGCTTCAGCATTGCCCAGGTATTTGCGGGCAGCGTTCAGGTGCGCCATTACCCAGGTCACATTGACGGTATAATCATAGTGCCGCATGGCTTTCACCAGGGTTTCGTTGACGCGTTCGCTTTCCGGCAATGATTTGAAAATATGCCAAAGGTTTCCGCTTCGGTTCTTATCTATCACCTCCAAAAACTCGGCCTTATATTTTTTCTCAAAATTGCTCAGCAATGCATTTTTTTGTCCTGTGTGATAATTTTTACCTGCCGCCTGCCAGTACAAATGCTCATAGGCATTTTCGGTATTTGAAGCATCAAAACCCGCACGGTAGCGTCCATCCACCAGATTGATTACATCTGTGCTGGCAAATTCAATAAGTCGGTACTGTGCACTCTGAAATCCGCTGGCGGGTGTGAGCGTGTCGCGAAACTTCATGTATTGCTCTTTTTCCATGCCATCGCCCATGATGCTGAAGGATTGCGAGAGCATATCGAAATAGCGGCTGATTCTGTCCAAATGCACTGCAAATTTTGCGGTGGTCAAACCGGGTTCTTTCACCTGCCCTATTTCCCACAGCACCATTTTAAACAGCAGTTCATTGATTTGGTGATACATGATAAACACCATTTCATCGGGCAGGTTGGTGCGCTTTATTTGCAATCCCAGCAAGGCTTCCACCTGAATATAATCCCAATAGGTTATGGGTTCTGCATGCAATAAACCACTCAAATGCACATCGGGGTTTTGCCCTATGGCTTGGTATTTTTCATCAATGGCTTTGAGCAGTTCTTCGCGGTTCATGGCCATTAGTTTAGGGATATTTTAGGCAGGCCTATTTCTGCCATATTGTAAAACATCAGATCGTAAATTTTCGGCCTCAGATAGGGCATAATGGGCATTTGGGCCAAAATCTCCATCACCTCCGCCTCGTCTTCGGCCTCAATATGGCACCACCAGCGAGTTCTGTCTTCACTGACTGCATACAATAAGATCTTTTCTTCTGAGAATAAGCGCTGAACAATATCCATGTGCTGTGGAATAAGCCGCATAAATGCCGGTGTTAATTCAGGAATATCGCTTTCTACTATAAATACTGCCATGTATTATGCCCTTAATGTAAACTGCTGCAAAATATCTGTAACATGGGTTTGTCCGGTTACGTTGTCGGCAAAATTTTTTATCTCATTAACCAAATAGCCCTGAAGTTCTTGTTTTTCCCCGACTGAAAGCACATCCAGGTTATCCAGCACCTGTTGGGCAACATTATATTGCGGCCCCATGCGGCCGTCGTCTATTTTTATGCAAATGCCGAGACCTTTTTGCGGAATGGCCATGCTGTAAACGCCGTCAGCACCTGTTTTGCCAATTACTTTACCCTTGGTAACACGCATGAGATCGGTGCAGTAGCGTTTGGTACCTGCCACCATTTCGGGGTAAGTGGTAACGGCCTCACGAATGAGTGCACAGGCCCGATTTAGGTTTTCGTCGCCAAATTTTTCGGGGAAAAGCAGGTTTTTATAGGCAATGGCCTGATTCAAAACCGGCATGGCGAAAATGGGTGCTGAGCAACCGTCAAGCCCTGTTACAAGTTTAGACTCGTCAATTTCATGAAACAGAGCGGTTATGCGTTTTATTTCTTTGTGCAAAGGGTGTTCAGCCGATAAATAATCTTCGGTTGGTGCATTGTTGAACTTACACCAGGCCAAAAAACCGCTGTGCTTGCCACTGCAGTTGTTGTGTATAGCTCCGGGTTCCAGATTGGCTTTTATCAACGCCACAAAATCCTTTTTGTGTGTGGGCTGTTGGGTACCGCAACCCAGTTTCTCCTCTCCCAGCCCGATCTTGGCAAGAATTCCCCGTGCTATTTCCACATGCATCGCTTCGCCATTGTGGCTGCCACACATCAGGGCAAGTTCTTTAAGGGTAAATCCAAAATAATCGAAGGCACCGGAGGTAATTAGCGGAATATGCTGAAACAACTTGAGCGCTGAACGCGGATAGCAAACCTGCTGCACATCGCCCACAGCAGTAACGATGCTGCCTTTTTTATCTACTATGCACACCACGCCGCGGTGAAAACTCTCTACGATACCACCACGGGTATGATTGACTAAAACAGGATTGGTTTCCAAACTCACGATTTGCTTTGCTCTAACTGATGTTGCGCCAGCAGATACAACACTGCCATGCGCACGGACACACCATTTTCTACTTGTTGTAAGATGATACTGTTGTTGCCATCGGCTACCTCGCTGCTGATTTCTACGCCCCTGTTGATGGGCCCGGGGTGCATAATGACAATCTCTTTATCCAGCTGATTCAGTATGTTTTGGGTTAATCCAAACTGCATGCTGTATTCTCTCAGGCTTGGGAAATACTTAATATCCTGCCTCTCCAACTGTATGCGCAGCATGTTGGCCACATCGCACCACTGCAGCGCATTCTGGAGGTTGTGCTCCACTTTCACGCCCAGCTCTGCAATGTGCCGTGGAATAAGGGTTTTGGGACCACATACCATCACATCAGCGCCCAGTTTTTGCAGGCAAAAAATATTGCTGAGGGCCACACGGCTGTGCAGAATATCGCCCACAATCACCACTTTCTTGCCGTATACCGAGCCCAGTTTTTCACGGATGGAATAAGCGTCGAGAAGAGCCTGTGTGGGATGTTCGTGGGTTCCGTCGCCGGCGTTTACAATCTGCGCATTCACATGACGGGCCAGAAACATGCAAGCCCCGGGGGCGGGATGCCGCATCACCAGCATATCCACCTTCATACTGAGGATGTTATTTACAGTATCAATGAGGGTTTCACCCTTTTTCACGGATGAAGTGGAGCTTGAAAAGTTAACGATATCTGCACCCAGACGTTTTTCGGCCAGTTCGAAGGAAACCCGCGTGCGGGTTGAGTTTTCGAAGAAAAGGTTGGCAACTGTAAAATCGCGCAGTGACGGCGTTTTCTTCACCGGACTGTTGAGCAGTTGTTTAAAATTGTCGGCCGTTTCAAAAATCTGCTGTATGCTTTCTTCCGAGAGCCCTTTTATTCCGAGGAGATGTTTGAGTGTTGCGGGCATCGTTTATCCTTTATTGGGCAAAAGCCAGGTTTGATTTTGGTTGGGGTTCCATTCTACTTTCACATGTTCGCCTGTGCTGCGGCTGTCAACCACCACGCCGCAATAATCTGCGGCAATAGGGAGTTCGCGGTTGTAGCGTCTGTCTACCAGCACCATCAGTTCTACTCGGGCGGGTCTGCCAAAGTTTATAAGTGCATCAATGCCGGCGCGTATGCTGCGGCCTGTGAAGAGCACATCATCCACCAGGATTATGTTGAGGTTTTCAGTGCTAAAATCAATCTTACTGGGGCGGGGCATATGAATTTCACCGCGGCGAATATCATCGCGGAAGAAGGTATTGTCCAGTTCGCCGTAGCGGACTTTGTGGCCTGGTTTCAGTTCATTCAGTTTTTGAATGAGAATTCTGGATAGTTCCACACCACGGGGCTGTAGCCCAATAATGGCGCAGTTTTCAAGATCGCCATGCTGCTCGGTCAACTGCAATACAAACCTTCTGATGATGAGCTCGGTTTGTCGGTGGTTGATGAGTATTCTGGCTTCCATTAATTTTCTGACAGCGAAAGTATGATATTGAATTCTTCTTTGCTAAGTTTTATTACAGAAAGTCGGCTTTGTTTGATGAGCCCAATCTGCGATAGCCTGGAATCAGCCTTAATTTGCGCCAGTGTAACCGTATTTTTGAATTTGCTGTGCGGTTTCACATCCACCACTACCCATTGGGTTTCGTCGGTTGTTGGGTCCTGGTAATGTTCTTTGATTACTTCGGCAATTCCCACCACTTCCTTGCCCTCATTGCTGTGGTAAAAAAGGCATAAATCGCCCTTTTTCATATCGCGAAGATTGTTTCTTGCCTGAAAATTACGGACACCATCCCAGAAAGTGGATTGGTCTTTTTCGAATTGTGACCAGCTGTATTTGAAAGGTTCAGACTTTATAAGCCAGTGATTCACTGTGGCAAAGATACAAAATTACCCCAATATTTATTTTGTTTGGGCATAATTAAAGGTTATTGAAAAAATATTTTGCTTTTTTTAGTCATGTTTCTTGACAAATTAAAAAACCATTGTTAATTTAACCGCCCAAAACTTGATACGTTTTTTAACAACATACTTTGTTTGCGATTGTTGACATAGAAACCACCGGCGGAAACCCACTATATTCGGGGGTTACAGAAATTTGCGCAGTCATCACCGATGGCAATAAGGTCGTGCAGGTATATGAAACACTGCTAAATCCGGGTTACGCTATACCAAGAAATATAACCGCACTTACCGGAATATCGCAATCTATGACCGACAAAGCGCCTATGTTTGCTGAGATAGCGGCTCAACTTCACCATTTGCTGCACGATAAAATCTTTGTAGCCCATAACGTCAACTTTGACCTAGGGTTTATCCGGAATGAATTTTCAAAAGCCGGTTTTTCATTTCACCCTCCGAAACTCTGTACCGTTAAACTTTCAAGAAAGGCTTTTCCGGGCAGACGCAGTTACAGTCTTGGTAATATCTGCAGCGAATTGGGAATTGGCATTCAAAACCGCCACAGGGCCGGCGGTGATGCTTTTGCCACCGGCGAACTGTTCCATCAGTGCCTGAATCAGCTGGGCCATGCTGAGGTGCTGAAAATGGCAAAATCCACCCAAAGGAAAATCACAGTACCGCCCGCACTCAATGAGGAGGAAATCAACAAACTGCCGGATGCTGCCGGGGTTTATTTTTTCAGAGACCAAACCGGTAAAATCCTTTACATCGGCAAAGCCAACAATATTCAAAAACGGGTTTGGCAACATTTTGATGTAAAACGCGGCAAAACTGCATTGCAACTGGAACGCATACACAAAATTGACTACCAGCTTTGTGGAAATGAGCTGCTATCGTTGCTTACAGAAGCCCATGTAATACATTCACATTGGCCGGAATGGAATGTGAGTGGCAAGCACGTGGGAAACCGATATGCCATATACCGCTTTCCAACCCAAAGCGGTTATATGCGCCTGCAAACCGAAAAATTCCGCAAAGGCAGTTTATCAGGTATCCCATTTCCCAGATTCAGGGATGCCAAACAAACACTGGGCAGAATGCTGCATGAGCACAATATTTGTCCGGTGCTGGCTCGCAGTCAGGGACAATGCCATATTCCAGGCTGCTACTGCGAAACCCTTACAGAAGAATCATTAGCTACACATAACAAACGTGTGGAAGAAGCCATCATAAGCCTGCAGGAGCATAAAAACCGCATACTGGTAAAAGGCGAAGGACGCAAAACCGGCGAAAAAGCGGTTATCCTCATTGAAAATGGTGCCGTAGCAGGATGGGGCTTCACCGAAGAACACCAACCGGAAAGAGATATGGTCGCTTGCATAGAACCCAAACCGGACATCCCTGAAACCCGTGCCATCATTGCCGGTTTCCTGCGACAGGCAAAAACTGAAAATAAAATACCCTATCAAATCATTTCCCTAAACTGAATTAAATGTAATTATTATGAATACGTATCTAAAAGAAAACATTAAACTGTTAAGAAAAAGACGCAAACGCAGCCAGGAAGAAGTAGCCAAGTCATTGAGCATAACCCGATCAGCCTACAACAGCTATGAAAATGGCGTGGCCGAGCCCGGAATAAATTTATTACTGAAACTATCTGAATTTTTTCAAATCAACCTGGATAAACTGGTTCGCATGGATTTAGCGGCCTTGCCTGAAAGCCAGATAAGCCAGCTGGAGAAAGGTATGGATTTGGATTTGAACGGAACACGCCTCAGGGTGCTGGCCACTACGGTGAATGAGGAAAATGAAGAAAATGTGGAACTGGTTCCGCTGAAAGCCAAAGCCGGCTATACCACAGGTTTTGCCGACCCTGAATTTATCAGGGTACTCCCCTCTTTCAACATGCCCTTCTTGAGTGCCAACCGAAAGTACCGAGCTTTTCAAATTAGTGGAGACAGTATGCCGCCCGTAGTGGATGGCGCGTTGGTTACCGGAGAATACGTACAGGACTGGAACACCATTAAAAACGGCAATCCTTATATCATCGTCACCCAAGATGAAGGAATTGTTTTCAAAGTAGTTTACAACCATATCTATCAGGACGGCTCATTGCTGCTGTGCAGTACCAATACGGCTTATGAACCCTATCCGGTGAAGATTTCAGAGGTGCTGGAAGTCTGGAAATTCGTTAATTACATTAACCCCAAATTCATGGAGCCAAAAAGTCAGGACATGGACGATATCGGACCGGCACTGCGGGTAATTCAGCGCGAAGTGGGCATGATTAAAGAAAAGGTGAAAAGCATTGAAGAAAAATTGTAGGCCATGAAGACCAGTAATAATGAACCTAAAACGATTGCTGAACTGATAAAAATTGTTCTCCAAGAGCATGCCTTAATGGGTTAAAAGCCCTACTGCAGTTTAAACGGGAATTCTTATCTTTGCAGCTCAAAATGGGTCAGACCGCAACTATGAATTTTACCAAAGAACAATACCTGCAGTGGTATAAAACCATGATGCTGGTGCGCAGATTTGAAGAAAAGGCCGCTCAGCTGTATGGTCAGCAAAAAATAAAAGGCTTTTGCCACCTTTATATTGGCCAGGAAGCCATTGTGGCAGGCATGATTACCGGTACCACCAAAGATGACAAATTCATCACTGCATATCGCGATCATGGACATGCACTTGCACTGGGTGTTTCAGCCAATGCCGTAATGGCAGAACTTTATGGTAAAGCCACGGGTTGCAGCGGCGGTAAAGGCGGCAGTATGCACATGTTCAGCAAAGAACACAATTTTGTGGGAGGTCATGGCATCGTAGGCGGACAAATTCCTCTGGGTGCAGGTATTGCCCTGGCTGAACAATACAACGGTACTAAAAATGTATGCCTCTGCTTCTTCGGCGATGGTGCTGTAAGGCAAGGTGCTTTGCACGAAACGTTTAACATGGCCATGCTATGGAAATTACCTGTTATTTTCATTTGCGAAAACAATGAGTACGCCATGGGAACCAGCGTTGCACGCACCACCAATGTACTAGACATTTATAAAATTGGTGCAGCTTACGACATGCCCAGCTACCAGGTAGATGGCATGAAATGCGAAACTGTTCACGATGCCATTTATGAAGCATCTGAAAAAGCGCGCAATGGTGAAGGTCCAACTTTCCTGGAAATTAAAACGTACCGTTACAGAGGCCACAGTATGAGCGATCCTGCTACTTACAGAAGCAAGGAAGAAGTTGCCGATTACAAGAAAATCGATCCAATTGAAACCACCAAAGCAACCATCATTCAAAAGGGCTATGCTACCGAAGCCGAACTGGACAAACTAGAAGCGGACATCATGGCAGAGGTAGATGAATCGGTTATATTTTCAGAGAATTCACCCTATCCCGATCCGGCAGGATTATTCCAACATGTGTATGTGGAAGATGATTATCCCTACATCACGGATTAATGACGCTTGTCTTTCCATGAATTTTAAGTAATTTTGCACTTTCACAATAAAAATGGCCTTCTCATTTAACAGAGCATCGTTAAACACATTCTACTCAGGAAACAGAAAAGTTGTAACCCTGTCAGGAATCACCATACTCAGCGTTGTAAGTATTTCTTCATTCTGGAGTTCATACTGGCATCCTCAGCGCGAATCAGAAGCAGCAGCAAAACTGGCTCCGCTCCATCATTATTTCGACAAAGATTCTTTCAATGTTGTTCTGAAAGGCATTAAAGGCAAAAAAATGATGACCGCCCCTGAAATTGCAGATAGCTATTTCTTAACAGATAAAGGCAAAGAAGCTGCTATGATGGCCGGCATTGCTTACATGCAAACTGGAAAATTCGATAAAGCTATTACCTACCTTGATAAAGCAAACCCCAACGATCAATTCTTAAGCGCAGGTGTACTTGGTGCCAAAGCTGCATGCTATGCCGAATTGGGCAAACTTGAAAAGGCAGCAGATATTTATGCTGAAGCGGGCTCAAAATCCGAGAGTGATTTTTCGGCTCAATATTGGAAAAATGCCGGCATGCATTACGAAATGGCTGAGTCATACGGAAAAGCCCTCGAATGTTACGAGAAAATCAAGAACGAGTTCAGTGCTTCTTCTGAGGCCTCTGACATCGATAAGTTAATTTACAAAGTGAAGGCCCTGCAAGGCGACTTCAATCCTTAAGCCATAGTGGCGACTGCATCATTTTCTCGAGGACCGTTTCCCTACAACTTACAACCGGAAAATTTGAAAATCGGGGTTGTTGTTGCCGAATGGAATAAGCATATCACAGAAAAATTGTTGCAGGGAGCTTTAGACACCCTATCGCAATATCAAATTCGAAAAGAGCAAATTTTAATATTCCATGTTCCTGGGTCATTCGAACTTCCACTCGGTGCCCAACTGTTATTTGAAAAAACCTGTGATGCTGTCATTTGCCTGGGTTGCGTAATTCAAGGCGATACCCCGCATTTTGACTATGTATGCCAAGCAGCGGCTGACGGCATATTGCAGGTTGGGCTATCTACCGGAAAACCCTGTGTTTTTGGTGTTATCACCACCAATAATGAGGAACAGGCACAAGCGAGAGCCGGTGGAAAACATGGGAATAAAGGTGCTGAAGCAGCATTGACAGCATGCTGGATGATTGCCGGAAAACAAAGTCTGAATCAATAATTTTATATTTAATCCTGTAAAAACTTGGAACACCAACAAGAAAATGAAGCATTGCCCGCAAAGAAAGTCGAGAACCTTCCGGCGGAAAATTACGATGCACAACTAAACGTTGCAGAGCAGCTTATCGACCATTCAGAAGAAGCCCATGAAGACCACACCGATTATTCGGAACTGGAAAAATCGGAAATTCTGAAAAAGGCCGAAGAGCTCATCTACAGCCCTGATGTTCGTAAAGCCCAGGAGACGCTGAACAGGCTTAGAGACGCCATGGATGCAAAAATCCTTGCGGAGAGACCTGAGCAGATCAAAGCGTGGGTTGATGAAGGAAATGATGCCCGAGATTTCAAGCCCGCTCCCGATGAAGCAAAGAAAGCATTGAACAGCGTTTTTCAAAAGTTTAAGGAACGTCGTGAAGAAGAGCGCAAACGTGCTGAAGAAGAAAAACTTGCCAACCTGAAGAAAAAGCAGGCTGTACTGGAAGACATTCGCGAGCTGGCAGAATCAGAAGAACAAGCCAATTCGCTGAACAAAATGCGCGACCTAATGAAGATGTGGCGCGAAATCAGGCAGGTGCCGAAAGAGTTTCAGGATGAACTATATACCCGTTATAAGTTCTACGTTGATAAATTTTATGACAACCTTTCCCTTTACAACGAATTAAAGGAACTTGACCGGGAAAAGAACCTGGAATTTAAAATTGAGCTGATTAAAAAGACAGAGGCCCTTGGAGAAGAAAAAGACATCCGCAAGGCACTCAATACGCTAAATAAAATTCATGAAGACTGGCGCAATGCAGGCCCGGTAAGAAGAGAAATAAGCGATGAACTTTGGCATCGTTTTAAAAACGTAAGTGACGTCATCATTCAGCGCAACAAAGAACGGCAGGAAGAACTGGACCGCAAGCGTCAGGAAAATCTCAACATCAAACAATTGCTGGTAGAAAAATCGGAAGCGGCCATCGCTGTGTGGCCAACAGCCGGTAAAGATTGGTCTTCTTTGGGCAAGGAACTTGATACCCTGCTGGAACAGTGGAAGAAAACAGGTGCTGTGCCTGCCCAAAAAAATCAGGAAATATGGGATCGGTTCTCATCTGCCAGACAACAGTTTTTCGCTACACGACGTGAATTTTTTAAGAATATCAACGCTGGCAGAGAAGAAAACCTGAAACGTAAAATTGAACTTTGTGAAAAAGCAGAAGCGCTCATAAATAATGAGCAGTTTCAGGAAACTTCTGATAAGCTTAACGAACTACAGGAGCAATGGAAGAAAACCGGTCCGGTGCCGGAAGCCAAAAACGATGAAGTTTGGAAACGTTTCCGTGCAGCGTTTGATCATTTCTATGACAGAAAAAATGCATGGTTGAAACAGCGTCGTGAAGATGACAAAATCGGTATTGCCGTTAAGGAAGCCATCATTGCCGACATGAAAAAACTGCTGGAAATAGAAAATGCGGATAGTGTTTTCCCTAAACTTAAGGAATGTCAGCAACGCTGGGCAGGCAGTGGTTTTGTGAGTGGCAAAGCCTATTTCAACCTGCAAAAGGAATACCGTGAAATAGGAGATGTGTTGTTTGCCAAATTCAAACGCAACAGCGACAACATGAAACAGCAGGTCATGAAAGAGCACTACGCCGGTGTAGCTGGACGCTCCGATGGGAAAAACCAACTGCAATCAGAAGAACGCAAGGTTAAGGATCGCATTAAAAAGGCTCAGGAAGAACTGGCTACCATTGAAAATAACAAGAGTTTCTTCGCCCTGAGTAAAAATGCCGAGGCAGTTTTGAAACAATTTGATACCAACATTCAGAAACTTCAGGAACAGATTGCTCGCTTGGAAAAAGAACTTGCCGTAATTCGCAATACCAAACCCGGTAATGCTCAATGAGCTTTACAGAACCCTTGACTTTCTAGAGTACCTGCTGGTTTCAGACACGCGGCATGGTACCCACTCCCCGTTCGTATACGGGCTGCTGGAAGATGTACTTTATGCAAAGAACTCAAATCCGGCATGGGATGCAATTGAGCAAATCCGCAAGGAAATGTTGCAGTCTAAATCCCACATAGAATTATTAGACATGGGAAGTGGCAACCGCAGCGGATTGCGAAAACTAAGCGAAATTACCCATAGAACGGCCAGAGGCGCTAAATATGGCAGGCTGTTGCACCGCCTTATTGCATCACTTCAGCCACAAAACTGTATAGAACTTGGTACGGGAACAGGGATAACCGCTCTTTACCAGGCTTCGGCATTTCAGCATGGCCAGGTGTTGCACACCATAGAAGGTTCGCCTGCATTGTGCGAAATCGCATCGTTTAATGCACAGCGACTTGGCATTGCTGATCAAATTGAATTCCTTGAAGGAAATTTTACAAATAAACTACCGGAACTGTTGCAAAAATTGCAACACGTAGATTACGCATATATTGACGGAAATCATACCTATGATGCGACTACCCAATACTTCACGCAGCTCCTACCCCACCTGCACACACAAAGCGTGCTCATATTTGACGATATTTACTGGAATGAAGAAATGAGAAATGCTTGGACGTTTATCAAAAATCATGCTTCTGTTACCGTTACCATTGATATATTTGCATTTGGACTTGTGTTTTTCCGTCCCGAACAAGCCAAAGAGCATTTTAGAATCAGATATTGAGTCTTCAATTTGAACATAGTATACGTGTGCGTTATGCAGAATGCGACCGCATGGGATTTGTGCATCACAGTGCCTATGTGCTGTATTTTGAGGAAGCCCGCACAGAAGCCATGCGCAGCATGGGTTTAAATTATAAAGAAATGGAGGATGCCGGAATTATTATGCCGGTAAGGGCTTTCAATATAGAATTTAAAAAGGCGGGGCGATATGATGATTTGCTCAAAATCATTGTTAAGATAACCGAAAAACCGGCAATTCGATGCCATTTTGAATACCATACATACAATCAATCCGGAGAACACCTGAATTCAGGGTTTACTGAATTATTCTTCGTAAAAAAAGACAGCCTCAGACCCACGCCACTCCCTGCCTTTTTCGCCAACGTAATCGATAAACATTTTGAGCCATGAGTCGATTTTACCGAAACTATACCAAAGAGGAGCAAACTGAAGATGACTATCAGGAAAATCCGGTAGTCGCTTCAGACGGCAGAATTATTCGCTGGCTAAAGAATAAAACCATCAGAGGGTTTGAAGGACATAATCTGTATGATGTAGGCAAATACTTTTTAAACAGCTTATTTAAGGAAGATCTTAACCTTCGCGCATCGAGCCTTAGTTTCAACTTTTTTCTTTCATTATTTCCTACCCTTATTTTTATCCTTACGCTGATTGCAGCCCTTCCGGTGAAAGGTGTAAAATCAAGGCTCATAACTGAATTGCGCCTCTTACTCCCTGAAAGCACTTGGAAAGAAATCTCCTCCACTATTTACGAGCTGCTCAACAACCAAAACAGCGGATTATTGTCACTTGGCTTTATCATGGCACTCTATTTCTCAAGCAATGCCTTTCACTCACTAATCAACAGTTTTAACCGCAGGTTGCCTGAAAAAGTAAAACGCAACTGGCTGCAAAACCGCCTTCAGGCTGTGGGGCTTACATTGCTTGTAGGCACTATAGTAATAGCAGCGCTGATATTTCTGACATGGATGTTTCAACTGGGTGTTTACATGCAAAAGCACCATTGGTTTGGTCTGCCGCTATGGATGTTTCTAATATCAATCATCGAATATACCTTGCTGGCGGGTCTTATATTTACTGTGATTAGCAGCTTCTATCATTTTGGACCTGCCCACAAACATAAATGGCATTTTATTTCACCCGGCAGCGTATTTGCAGGCACTCTAAGTATACTGAGTACCTATTTTTTTAGCTTGTATGTAAATAACTTTGATGCCTACAATAAAATTTACGGGTCAATCGGTGCCATTATTGCCCTGATGGTGCTGATTTATATCAACTGCCTGGTGGTGATTGTGGGTTTTGAACTTAATACCAGTATTGATAAAGCGCGCATTACCAAAAAAAGAAATCAAACAGAGGCCGGAGCTATTTAATAAAAATCTTTTCTACAGAACCAGCTCCCAGCTCAGTATTAATGGCCTCCAGCAACATAGACCTTCGATAAAACATTTCGTTTTTCAAGGGAGCATTATCGAAAGTCACATACAAAGTTTTATTAACAAGCTTTATCTCCGATGTATGATTTGCAATCAGCGGACCTGTAATTTTCTCCCATGCACCTACTAGTTTTACCTCCGTGATTTTTTGTGTAAGCCGGTATTTCTTAAACATGGCCTCAATCACTGATGATATGTTGTTTTCTTTCTTATCCACGGGCTAGTTTACTCTTCTTGTATCCGTATGCAAAATAAACCAACAGACCAATTCCAAACCAAATAAAAAACCAAAACCAATTATTGGGTGTCATTCCCGTTAGCAAATAACCACAGGTAGCCAAACCAAGTACAGGTATAAGATTCCAGTTTTTAATTAAACTAAATGATGCCATCGAAACCATCAGCGCCCAGTATGTAATAATAATGGGGTCATTAAATTGATTAAGGAAAAATTCAGGAGAAAAAATATAAATCAACAATTGCACTGCCACTATGATTAGGGGAAAATAGACAGGTTTTATAAAAGGCAGATGAAAAGCCCCTTTTTGTTTTTCTTTGGTTGGCAACAGTAACACACCGCCGCACACCAGTACAAAAGCAAATAAAGTTCCAATACTGGTAAAATCCAGCACAAAGTTTTCATCGGTAAACAGGATGGGAATACCAACGACCAAACCTGTAATAATGGTGCTGAAAGCAGGGGTTTTGAATTTGGGATGAACCTCGGAAAACTTCTTAGGAAGTAAACCGTCGCGGCTCATGCTCATCCATATTCGGGGCTGGCCCATTTGAAAAACAAGCAGTACGCTGGCCATAGCTACAACCGCGCTGATACTTACCAGATACTCAAGCCATACAATGCCTTTATACTGCAAAACAGTAGCCAGCGGATCATCTACACCTAGCTTTTCATAAGGCATCATTCCTGTTAGCACCAATGATATCAGCACATACAGAACTGTACAAATGAGCAAGGAATAAAACATTCCCCTTGGCAAATTTCGTTGAGGGTCTTTGGTTTCTTCGGCCATGGTACTAACTGCATCAAAACCAATAAACGTAAAAAAAACTGCAGAAACACCCAGCATAACGCCGCCAAATCCTTCTGGCATAAAAGGTTTTAAGTTTGCTGTATCTACATAAAAAAAACCAACCCCAATTACCAAAACTATCACAATCAGTTTGATTGCCACCATGATATTGGATGCGTTGCGACTCTCTTTAACACCGGTATAAACCAACCAGGTTATCAAAAAATTAATGAGCAATGCAGGCAAATCCAGTATAATGCGCAGTCCCATAAAAACCGGTGCACTATTCCAGGCCAGCATTTCATGGGATTGCAAGTCAGGTGTCTTGAGCTTGGCGGCAGCCGAACAGGATGCATAATCGGTAGTAATCCATGCAGGCATGTGAAATCCAAGATTTTCCATGAGATGCGTAAAATATCCCGACCAGCTGAATGCCACGTAAATATTGCCTATACTGTATTCCATCAGCAATGCCCAACCGATTATCCAGGCGAAAAGCTCACCAAATGATGCATACGCGTAAGTATAGGCGCTGCCTGCAACCGGTATGCGCGATGAGAATTCAGCGTAGCACAGGGCAGCAAAACCACAGGCAATGGCACAAAGTATAAAAAGAAAAATCACACCAGGGCCACCCGCTGCACAAGCTTTGCCTACAGAACTAAAAATCCCCCCGCCTATAATGGCGGCAATTCCCAGCAATGTTAAATCTCTCGCTCCCAAAACACGGTGCAGTACATGTCCTTCTTCCTGCGAAAAATCGCGCTTGGTACGCCTGATATTCTGCCAGAATTGCTGTAACATCTTCTGCTGCGATATTACCTCTAAAATTCGGGTATTCGTATTAGGAAATATGATTTTTTTTGAGTATATTCGTGGTAAGGTGCGCAGTCTGTTTGCATGGTCTTTTGCTTTGCTGATGCTATTAAGCAGTGGCAGTTTGCAGCTCGTTTTGCACAGCTGTCCCGGAACTGGTGTCTTTGTTTTCTCGGACTGTGGCATGCATGATCAGGTTGAAAAATCTGATATACCGGAATGCTGCAGAAAGAAATTATCTGCCAAAACAAAACAACAAAATTGCGGTAATTGTGAAGAATATTTTGTTTTTAGCATAACCCCTAAATTTGGCAGTATCAACATAGCAAATACCGGTGAACCGCCGGTTATTTTCATTGAAAAAAACCTTTATTCTGGTGACTTAAAATTAGACTTAAAGTCCAACGTATTGTGGCAAAGCCGCAAAGAATTATCACCCAAATTATTAAATATTAATACGTTAAACTGTTCCTGGCTTATATAGAACTTCATTCTTTTTAATGGTTTCCCGCGAAGCGGGATTGAATATGTAATTACCCCAAAAACCAAAGAATGAAAAACATGAAAAAACTATTTATAATCACCATCGCTGCCATGGCTATGTCCTTTGGCAAGCCACCCAAATACGAGACCATCTCTTTTACTGTAGAAGGAACTTGCTCTATGTGCAAAGATCGCATAGAACGAGCCCTGGATAAACGCGGAATTCGCAAAGCCACATATAATCCGGATGAAAAAACCTTAACCGTAACATATAATCCTAAAAAACTGGAAGAAATACAGCTGCACAACCTGGTAGCTATTGCCGGACATGACACTGAACTGGTGAATGCAAGTAATGCCGCATACATGGCGCTGCCGGATTGCTGCCATTACAGGGAGGAGGCCAAATGCGACCACTAATAGGATTCCTTCTGTTATTTGCCGCCACCCATTCAGACTTCATTTTCGCCCAAACAGACACAACCCGTCCCAAAAACGAGGTAGAAATAACGGGAGATAAAAAAGGCGTTATCAGTGGCAAAGGCATTCAAAAATCAGAGATACTCACAGAAACTGAATTCAAAAAAGCTGCCTGTTGTACCCTGAGTGAAAGTTTTGAAACCACAAACACGCTCGAAGTCAGTAATGCAGATGGAGTGAGCGGAATAAGGCAAATTGAAATGCTGGGATTGGCAGGGAAATATGTGCAAATGAGTCAGCTGAATATGCCTGTGGTGCGAGGCTTATCCGTGCTAACAGGGCTCAGCCACATTCCAGGCCCCATGGTCACTGCCGTCCACCTTTCCAAAGGCACAGGCAGCGTTACAGAAGGCTTTGAAGGCTTAACCGGCGGAATTAATTACGCACTAAAACAGGATCCTACCGAACCTAAGCTTTTTTTGAATGCCTACCTAAACAACCAGTGGCGGGGGGAAGTAAACCTGATTTCCAAACAACGCATCAACCACCGAACTTTCAACCATTCTTTTTTGCATTATGGAGGGCAGTGGAAGACCATGGATTTCGGCGGTGATGGTTTTACCGACATGCCCCTCTCCAACCTTATTTTTCTTGGCAATCAGGTATCGCGGTTCAATGATAAAAATGAATGGATTTTGGGGTTTACGCATGTAAATGATGAAAAACGCGGTGGCGATTTACATTACTTTATGCACAGGGAACCAGGGAACAATGTCTTTCATTTTAACATGAAAGAACAAAAAACAGATGTGTGGGGCAAATTTGGTGTTTTCCTGAATAAAGAAGCAACACGCAGTATCGGACAAATTCTTCACATCAACCGCCATCAAACCCATTCTTTGCTGAATAACCTGAGAAACAGGCATTATGAAGGTAAGCAGTTAAGCTTGTTTTACAGCGCCATCTACGCCACGCCCGACAAAAAACCCATCAGCACTCGAAGTGGTGTAAACATTATGATTGACAAGGTGAATGAAACACTTACAGATTCCGGCAACGTGCTCTTTAACCCCTCAAGGAATGAACAAAACTTCGGTGCCTTTTCAGAATGGGTGTTTAAATCCGGTGAAAGCAGCCTGGTATTGGGGCTCAGATCTGATTATAACAACCTGTTTGGCTGGTTAATAACACCCAGGATCCATGCCAAATGGGAAATAGACGAGAAAGGCAAAATGCTGCATTTCCAGTCCGGGCGAGGCGTTCGCACACCTTGGGTACTTGCAGAGAATCTACCCTTGTTTATAAGCAACCGCATCATCAGCATTAAAGATTACAGCAATGGCGGCGCTTACGGACAGCAGCGCGAAGATGCCATCAATACCGGGGTAAGCCTCACCCTGCCTTTCAGGTTGTTTGGATACCCTGCTAAATTCATTACGGATGCATTTCACACCCGTTTTCTCCATCTGATTGGCGCAGACCGTGATATAAAACCAGACCTGATTGTAATTGGCCAAATTGACCAAAGCCGCTACAATGCCATACAGACTGACCTGCAACTGCAACCGCACCGAAGAGTAGAATTGAGGTTGAGTTACCGCTATATAGAGAACCAGCTGTGGCTGGGTGGCAACATGCGCCAACAGCCATTGCTTTCAAAACACCGTTTTGTGGGTGTGGTGAGCATAAAGAATCGTAAGAAATGGCAAATTGACGCTATATTTCAGTGGAACAGCCCAAAAAGGTTACCGGAAACCATCAGCCTGCCGGAAAAGGATCAGATGCCGGTATGGAGTCCTGCCTATGCCATTGTGAATCTTCAAATCAGAAAGGATATTGGTAAACAATGGGAGTGGTATGCAGGAGGTGAAAATCTGTTGAACGTTGTTCAGAAAAATCCGGTGCTTTCTGCGTCAAATCCTAACCAACCCTGGTTTGATGCTGCCTATGCATGGGGGCCCGTAAACGGGGCTAATGCCTATATGGGATTTCGGTTAAAAATCAGATAAAATCAATCACTCCAGGTTCTTCTGTACCTTCTCGCATTGGGGGTTTTTACCGTAAATGTAATAATCTATCCAGTTGCGAATCAGCTCCGAAAGATATTCATCCACAATTACCCGGAAACGCTCCCTGTTCTTATCAGACATTGGGCTTGCCCCCTGAACATTCAGAATCTCTGATTTATCAAAGATGCCATTTTTAAAGGTAACTCTTGCCATGGCCACATCATCCCCAATGGTGGCATAGAAATGATTGGGAGTCTTATCTGACGGGAATAAACAAACCTCAAGACCTCTGTATTCAAGCAACGAAATTCTGGAGGTTTTGACAACAGTTGCCGTAGTATCCATATGATTGTCTAAAGAATAAATACCGTATCAAAGGTAAATTATTTTTTAAACAAAATGTATAATTTTGAATTTATTTTTTAAACAAAACAGGTATTGCGGCGGAGATTTCACGGTATAAATGCTGCAATTCGGGGTTGTTTTTCAGCATTTCTGCCTGCATTTGAATACTATTTAAATCTTCGCGTATAGCTGGCCCTGTCTGTGCATCCTTCGCACTGACATGGTTTAATTTTTCGACCGTTTGGTGTATAATTGGCAATAACAAATCAGAATCAAGGTTGCGTGTAGCCAATACATCGGCGGCAAATGCGAACATGGCATTGCTGAAATTATTGGCAATTACTGCTGCTAGATGGGCTGTTTGGCGTTCTTTCAGACCTGAAACCAGTGTTTTCGCGCCCAATTTACCGAAGAAATTGGTTAAAAAATCCAACAAATCAGTGTTGCTTGCTTCAATAAACACAGGAACATTATTCCACACCGATGGCACATCCGCTGAAAATGTTTGCATGGGCCAGCAAACAGCATTGCAGGAAGCAAACAACGGTTGCATACCGCTACAGTGCACCACTGCCGAAAAACGCTGCTTAAGCTCAATAGCAGTTGTTTCAATAAAACGATCCGGAATACACAGAAAAACGCCTGCACCGGGATCGGCATATGTTTCAATATTGAACACCGGTGAAACATCAACATCAGATGAATTGCGGCTAAGCCATCCTCCGAATTCAATTTCAGTTGAAGCTTGCAGTAATTCACCGAGCGCCCTGCCCAGGTTACCGGTGCCTGCAATATACCATTTATGCGGCAGCATTTTGTTTAACCCGATATACCACTGCCATGGCAAATCCGATTACCATGATAATGGTGCCGGCCCATACGAGGTTTATCCAGGGAAATTCGATGGCTTTGATAACGATATAATTTTTCTGGGGACTTCTCTCACCGGTTTTAATCAGAAACCTTACTTTATCGGAAGATTGCCCGGGTTCCGGCACTTCAATATTCACAATATCTGCAATTACACCAAGTTCTGAACTCATTGCAGGAATAGATGAAAAATTATTTTGGGAAGTATTTACGATAAACCTGGGAAATAATACCGCAGAATCTTGCAGCCGAATGGCGGTAATACCCAGCTGCACACCGGCACCTTCTTCACTGCTAAAACGGCTTACACTATCAATACGCAGCTTCACCTTACCCGATGCAGTAAGGATCGTTTCTCCGGGGGCGGCAACGGTTTCCTGGAAATCGCTGAATGGCTCTTTCTTTTCCAAACTGCTTTCATAATTTACATGCGTAAAGATATCCCTGCTTATAAAATGACGGGTACTGGGTTCAGCCAGCAGTCCCATTTTTGGGTTGTTTTGGGTTTTCGGATATAAAGTAAATGAATCTGCTATTGTTCCGTCCTTATTTAGCCGGGTAAAAAACACTCTGAAATATTTGTCGATGGTGTCATTGCCTTTACCCTGTATTACTTCCTGAAAGGATGCTGTGAATTCACCAAGCTGCACAGGCTGTTTTTGATACAGAATAACATTCTCACGGTTGAATTTAACCGCTTTCTCATCTACTTTCCCGTCTTTGTTAAGTTCTGAGGCAAATCGTATTCCTTCGGTAGATGAAAGTATTTTTTGGTTTACCGAAGAAACCAATACCCCCACCAGGAGAATTCCAAAGCCGGCATGCGCAACGCTTCCACCCCAGGCCAGCCAAACTGGCTTTCGCTGCTGACGCAGGTACATTACATTGGCTACAAACAACATAACTCCCAATAGTAAAAACAACATGTATTTGGGTTGGCTGATGCCGAAAATCAAATTAACAAGACCTGAAACCACCAAACCAATTCCAAGTACCCAAAGTAACTGTTTTCCCAGCACTTTTGCATCCGTATCGCGCCAGCGAAAATACTGGCCTACGGCCATGAGCAGCATGACAGGCATGGCCAGCCACAATTGAAAACCATTGTATTCCTCAGGTTTGGGTGGTGCTTTGCTAAAACCAAAAAGTTTGTTGAATACAGGAATTGATGTAGCGGAAAAGACCTGCACCAATGAGAGGATAAGAAACATGGCCCCGATAAACATCCACATTTCACGGCTCAGCCAGCGCTCGTCTTCCTGTTGAGTTTTGGTGCGGGAATACAATTGGTAAATAAACCATGAAAACACACCGGTAAAAACTATCACACCGGTCCATTTCATGATTTGGGTTAGTTGTTCCTGATTCTTCTTTCCACCATACAAGGTAAGCAGGCTAAACACCAGCACCAGGGCAACAAAGCCTATAATCACCGACCAGCGCCATTTTGCATTTTGCAAGGCAGACAGCACGCTTAACATCATCAGCGACAACAGCAAAATCAGCAGTTGTCCACTTAATCCCAAATCGGTAAATGAATGCACACTGGCTTCGCCCAAAATGCCGCTGCGGGTAAGGAATGTGGCGTATAACACCAGCCAGAAACTGAGCTGAACCAGCAAATGAGCAGTAAACAAATGACGGCCTGTACTTTTTGATATCAGCAGCATATGGGATGCTGAAGCCATTATCAGCCAGGGCATTAAACTGGCGTTTTCTACCGGATCCCAGGCCCAGTAACCGCCAAATGAAAGACTTTCATAGGCCCAGAAACCCCCCATGATTATACCGGCACCCAGAATTCCTACACACACAAGACTCCACGTAATAGCCGGTGAAATCCAGCCGCGGTCGTTGTTTTTCCATAAACCGGCAATGCTGTAGGCAAAGGGTACCATGGCAGTAGCAAAGCCCAAAAACAACGTAGGCGGATGTATTACCATCCAGTAGTTTTGCAGCAATTGATTAAGCCCGTTTCCATCTTTAAATATCTGAAGATAATTGGCCGGTCCACCAATAGTTCCCATTACTGGAATTTGCAGAAAATCGGGTCTTTGGTCACGCAGCAGATCAAACGGGCTGCTACCTATGTGAATAGACCATTCTGCCGCACCCTGCCCAAGACCAAGTAACATGGTACTTAAACCCAGCTGCACAAATGAGACTACTGCCATAACAGGACTTTCCCACTGACCGGCTTTGCGTAGCAAAATCAATCCGAGAACTGCATTCCAGAACATCCATAGCAGAAAACTTCCCTCCTGACCTTCCCAAAAACAGGAAATCATATAATACACCGGCAGTGCATTGCTGCTATGGCGCCATGCATAATAATATTCGTATCGGTGTTTGAATATTATCCAAAAAAGAATAGTGAAAATGGCCAGTACAGAAAATGCCTGTACATAAAACAATCTGCGTGCCCAGCGCCTGTCTAAATCTTCCTCTTTATTGGCTGAGCGAAAATAAAACCAGGCTGCACCCAAACACGCTACCGTGCATAATACAATGAAAAACTGCCCCAGGTTACCTGGCCATAGTATTTCACCATTAAACTGAATCTTTTCCAAGTTTTAGCGGTTGTTTACGGGTTCGTCTTCATATTTACTCGGACACTTACTGAGTATGGAATTGGCCCTGAAATAATCTTTCTCCTGAAAACCAATCAGCACAATTTTTTGACTGCGTTCCATGTCCTGTGGCTTTGGCTTTCCAAATACCACTTTCATTTCCTTGCCCAAACTATCTATCGCCCAGAATTCAAGGTAATTCGGATCTTTCTGCGGATTGTATAAAAT
>Ga0169931_10002863_pt1 | contig 27816 bp, 22 predicted proteins | sample Kivu_15m_20L_FD_129675 | JGI IMG/M metagenome (GOLD analysis project Ga0169931, IMG submission 129675) | Freshwater microbial communities from Lake Kivu, Western Province, Rwanda to study Microbial Dark Matter (Phase II) - Kivu_15m_20L... | ecosystem: Environmental > Aquatic > Freshwater > Lake...
GGAATTACCCAAAGTTAGGGTTCTGGGATTTCCGGCCTCATCGTCCCGCTGACTCTGGAAATTTTGCAGCGTAAGGGTCTTGCTGTTGGTATTGAGGCTACCTTTTACAAGGATCAGATCGAGTTCAACTTCGAGTTCATCCTGCATTATCCACTCGCCAGATCCATTGAAATAGAGGTCTTTATTAAATTTTTGCGTTGCGGTGGTAATGTTGTTGCCCGAACTATTGCCCTCAAAAAGCACGTCGCCGAGGATGTTCCAGTTCATAGCTGCTATCAATTTCATCGACCCAAAGAGATGCAGAAATTGTAGCTCAGAACCGGCAAACACGGGATTTCCCATGGATCCGGTCCAATCCATAGATCGGCAGTAGGCGTTTTCTACATTCAAGGAAACTGTTCCACCAGTGGGTGGAAAACTGTTCGCATCGAAGTACACATCGTCCCCTGCAGTGGGAATACAGGTACCAGGTGCGCCTCCGGAAGTGCTGGACCAATGCATAGGGTCATACCAGTTCCCAGTCCCTCCTACCCAGAAGCGCTTATTGTCCGGTTTTGGTGCGATGGTCCACCCACTGTTATTTCCCAAATCGGCACTATTGCTAGCGGTGAATGTTGCCCCCCCGGAAGCACGAACGTCTCTTAAAATCATGTAGTCTCCGGAAATGGAACCGGATACGGCAAGGAATTGGGTTTGAATCCCTGCAGATTCACTGAAAAGTTGAATGGGATTTGCACAATCTCCTGAAGCTACAAGATGGCGAAGTCGGTAGTTTTTAGCTTCTTGGAATCGGTAAGTCCTGCCCTTAGCTAGCACCAGGGTATCCATGGTTAGTACACCACGGGTGTTGGTTTCGGACCGAAGTTGATAACTACCCAACAGCACACTGTCCACCTCAACCCGACCCTTGCCAAGAGACGAACTAAGTACCAGACGACCCCATCGCAGGCCACCTACCCCCTTTACTTGAAAAAGTACTTGGTTGGCGCTGCAGTCTATGGTGCTTCCCAAGCCGGAAAATTTCCCTGCCTGGTATTGTATCAGAGCAGAAGGAATTTCATTATAAATATTGCTGTTGATGAGAAAGGGGGCTCCCCGAACAGTCACCAAAGATCCATCAAGATTTACCTCAGCGCGCGCTTGGCTAAGTCTAAGGTCAAGATATTTCGTACCAATCGGATATCCTTTGGAACGGAAAATTCCCCCTTCAAAAATCAGCAGGCTATCCACTTCCAAACTACCACCCAACTGAATAGATCCAATATTATCGCGAAACCTAAGGATACTTCGAAAGGTATTTCCAGCCATCCGTATTTCCGCATCTGTTTGCGTGGCGGAGAAAATGACTTCCCCGGGTGTTGTGAATTTGACCCTATTACTTAGTTTCAGATTTCCAAATAGATTAAGCACTCCAGTGGCCAACCCTTGCAATTGGACATCCCAGGTAACAGCAGTCATGTCGAGCGATTGGCAAAAGGTATTTTGCAAATCCATGGTAACCACCTGGCCAGTTGCACTAAAACTTTTGGCATCAAAGAATACATTATCCCCCGCCCCGGGGACAGCTGCGGGCCGAATGCTCCCACCGGAGGTAGTTGCCCAATTGCCTAAATCAGACCATTTCCCTGAGCCACCTGTCCAGTAGACATCTGCCCCCTTTGCAGACAGGGCGAAAAACATAATCCCCAGCAAAAGGGGAAATCGAATACTACAGCAATACCGGACCAGCACTTCTAGTTACCTTATTTATGGGTCAATATAGCGCAAATAACGTTTGTAGCTGAAGTTTAATATCTGACTTGCCATGAATTTACCCTCTGGAAGATAAGATATGTCCAACGGGACAATCCGCCTCGTGAGCGCCAGGCAGAAAGGCAGTGCTCACTAAAAACTCTCGCACAATTTCCGGTCCGGTAAATCGGAAGTGGGTCCTGAAAAGCTTGGTCCAGCCTTCCAAATGCAGTGCTTTATGCTGGTCAAGCCAAGCATGGAAACTTCCCCAGGTTTCCTGTATGGCCAACACTACCGCTGCATTGTGAATGACCGCGGCAATCTTTAGCCGATTTCGTATAATTCCACGATCATCCAACAAGCGCTGCACATCTTCTTCCCCATAGGCCGCAATACGCCGTATATCATAACCCTCGAAGGCCAACCGAAAATTGACCTGCTTGCGCAAAATAGTCTCCCAACTGAGTCCTGCCTGATTGATTTCCAACACTAGCCGTTCAAACAACAGGGCATCGTCAACGACTGGAACCCCGTAAACCGCATCGTGATAGTGGCGCGAGACATGGTCAGGGGGAAGTGTTTGAACGTAGCGGCAATAGGACATTATCTTGTATAGCTTATCTTCGCCAGCGAAAAATAATACAAATGAATACAATCCGATGCCTTTCTGCACTTGCTTTAATTCTCCATGCTATCGCTATATCCGGACAGTCAACCTTCACCCTTTCCGGGCAAATACTAGGCCATTCAGGAAGTCAACCCTTGGCTCTATCGCGCTTTGAAGGCCAGGAATCGCCTTTTGCTGAGGGAATTCTTCAGGATGGAAACTTCAAGATGGAATTGCCAAAGGAAGCATTCCAGCCCGGAGTTTATCGGCTGATTTTGGCTCCACGGAAATACATCGACCTCATTATCCCGGATACGACCGGATTTGCCCTGCGTGCCGCATTAGATCAGCCGGAATCAACCCTAACCTTTAGTGCATCTCCCCTGAACACCCGATGGTATGCCTATCGGCTCTGGATTCGGCAGGCTCAAGAAAGGATAAGGGCTCTGGTCCAATTCGCCGGAAACTATCCTGATCCATCTGCCACCATTTACCGCAATGTGACCGCTGAATTCGACCGGGAGGCTCAAGAGCTTAATTTCGCCACGATTCGCTTTGTCAAGGAAAACAAAGAAAATTTGGCAGGGAAAATGGTGGCCAACCAACCCACACCTTTGCCGGATATTCGCATTCCACTTGCCGGGCAGGAAAAACAGTTCCAGGCTCGCTACTGGCAAGGTATAAATGCCTCCGACCCGGACTTGCTGCATACACCGGTTCTAGTCGAACATATATTGGCTTATTTCGGCTTCTTCCTGCAAGGTGCCCCCTCCCCCGAGGCCGATGCTTCCCTGCGAAGCGCTGTGGACACCGTGATGTTGCACTTTGGTGCTCACCCGATGACGGCCCGGTTTGCCCGGCAGTTTCTCACAGAAGGTTTCAAGCAACTCGATAAACCGGACCTACTTCAGTATCTCGATGAGACCTACAGTGCCAAGGAACAATGCAGCAGCGATATGGAAGACGAGGAATTGAAAAAACGTTTGGCCGCTTATCAGGCTCTTTCCCTAGGCATGCGGACTCCCGATATCACCATCCCCGACTTCAGCGGGAATGCAACGCCTATGTCTCAACTCCGTGCTGATACGCTACTTATCGTTTTTTGGGCTTCCTGGTGTCCTCATTGCCGAAGCATGCTCCCTGCCCTCAAAGAGCAAATGGCAGGGCGGAAGAATTGGGCCGTTATCGCCGTCAGTGTCGATGAAGATAGGGAGGCCTACACCCGCACGATAGCCGAATATCCAGAATTCCGACACTACTGCGACTTTAAATCGTGGCAAACTGCACCAGCCCGCGATTACCACGTCAACGCCACACCCTCCTTCTTCCTATTAGACAAGGACCGCATCCTTCGTGGCAAATTCGCCGACCTGCGCCAAATCCCTTTTCCGGAGAAATAAACGGAATGCGATTCTTAGTAGCCACTCAAGGCAAACTTAACAGCCGGCTGGTGGTATGATTTCCGACCCGAATATGCACGGGATAGAAACCTGAGGGCAGTTTAATAAGGCCTTCAATGGGAAGGATATGAAGCCCCGGAGGCAGACTCACCTGCCGCTCGGACACTAAACTACCTTTACTATCTAGGACGTGAAAGGATAGTTCGATAGATTCCTTGCAATGAATCTCCATTGCTGCTTCCCGATTTGGGGCAGGATTTGGCCAAACCTGCACCATGGTTATTCCGGGCGGTAACTCCATAACCGGGGTGGCTGAGCAAGCCAGAAGCCTTTTCTCTACGTCACTGCGCAACTCGGTAAGCCGGTCATAGACCCGCTGGCCCGGGCACTCCGTGGCGCAACCATCCCGATGCCCGGAAATTCCAAAAAGCTGAAAGCCAGTGGCCGCATGCAGGGTCTGCACCGAGGGTAAGACAGCCCGCTGACAGGCTTTCCAAGTCAGGATGTCAGCGAGTCGCGCCATCGCTGCATCGGAAGGTTGCACTGAGGTATACGTACCTATCAAGCATACGCCCATAGTACCCGAGTTTTTACTGCAAAAATGGGCTCCTAGGACGTTATCTCCGCCACCTCGACCCTCAAACAAGGTGCCGTCGGGGGAAATCAGCCAGTTGTACCCCACATCCGCCCAACCATTTGTATAAACATGCAGATTCCAAATAGCCAGGACAATAGCACCCCAGTCATTGCTTACGTTGGTCCCCGCCGAATGATGCACCACCAGATGCGTCACCGTAGTTGTCGAAGGGGAGGTGGGCCCCTGGGGGCAGCGCCAATCCTGCCTGCTTCGGAAAGCAGGCTGCGGGCAGGCACAGGAAGCTTTCTCCCGGGAAGTCTCCCTGGCGAACTCCCCCCCCGGTTCGGTTCCCGGACTAAAAAAATTGAGGCGAAGATTGCGTAGGCTAACGGCAGGTCGGCCTCTCCCATCCACCCAGGAAACCCGCACGAAGCGGTATCGGGTTTCATAGATTAACAAGGAACTTGCGAACTGATCCCGGATATCCTCCGCGTGCTCGTCATAGTGCAATTCCCCTGCCTCCGTCCAGTTCAGGCTGTCCACAGAGACCAAAATGCGGAAATGTAGTTCAGGCAAGGAATTACTATTGAGCTCATTCCAGGCAAGAGAAAGGCAGTGGAACGGGCTGGTATGATTAAAATCAGGACGAAAGACCGTCATAGATTGGCTCTTTGCCCTGACTTCTTCTTCCCCGAGAAAGACCAGTTCCTGCTGACTATCCCGAAGCCCCTGGGCAGTGAGCATGAAAGGGAGCAACAGATAACACAGCAACAGTTTCAAGGACATCGGGTGTCTGAATCAGCGGTCAAAATATTCCCACAATAGGCTACTTAGGCGGCGGGTCAGCACCCAGGCTTCATTCTCGCGTTCCCAGCTCCGGTCGATATTGTTGGCGGTCATTATGCAAAATACGTAGGGTCTTCGCGGATGATTGACCAACACGACCTCGCTGCGACTTGCATTGACTGCCCCATTTTTAGAGGCAGTGAATACACCGGCAGGTATTTCACCTAACGCCTCCTCGTCCCAATAATTCCTACCTAAGCGTCGAATCATGGAGGCATCCCATTCGCCACCCAATAATTTTCCCTGGAACATGCGAACGAAGATTTGAACCATTTCCCGAGGCGTCGATTGCCCCCAACCATACTTATCCCGCTGGCGCTCTCTGCCGAATGTACGGCTATTGATGCGGGTGTGCTCAAATCCTAAATCTGCCAATAAGGCGTTGACCGATGAGCCATTTCCTGCCAGGGACTGCAGCCACAGGGAAGCCGTATTGTCAGAGGTGGTAAGCATGAGCATAATGACTTTGCTCAGTTCGATGGACTCTCCGTCGCGAAAGGAAGCCAAGATGTCCTCCCCCTCGTAATGGAGCGAGTCGCGGTAAATAAGTTTGCGGTGATAGTCCAATGTTCCTTGCCGCAGTTTGTCAGTAATACCCATGAGAATGGGTACCTTAACGATACTGGCTGTCGGATAAACTGAGTCGGATCGGATGTGCACCGACCGACCCCGGCGGATATCCAACACGCTTAAGCCCAGGTCGCCCCGGAATCCGGCTATAGTTTTTTCTATTGCAGCCTCCAGTTTCCTGTCCACAGGCTGTGCCAAGCTCTTCCATGGAGAGAGCATGAGTAGAAGTAGAGGAAACAGCAATAAGGAAATGGCTCCTGGATGGATTCCCATCCTCACCGGGGCCTTACCCAGGTATTCCCCGTCTGCTTCCAGCAGGCAATCCCCCTCGAGGATCTCTATCTCGCAAAACTGCCCCTTGTGATATTGAATGTGCGGATGGCTTATAAATGATTTTTTACGCACAGCCGGTAAGTGTCTCAGGTAATCGCTCAGGGAAACATCGCCTAAGACCACAAAGGCCAGTTGTCCGTCCTGAATATCGGCATGGGGGGCTATTCCCAGGCCGCTGCCAAACCACTGCCCATTGGCAGCGCATAGCGAAAGCAATTTGCCGGTATACTGAAAAGTATCGCTATTCAGGCGAACCCTGGGGTGACGAAAACTCAGAAAAGACCGCAGGATACTTACTTGGTAGGCTAGGGTGGCCGGTAACCAATTAAGCAGGCTACGCATTTTACCCGCAACAAGTCCCCCGATACCAGCATCCGCAATATTGGCGAAATATCGGACAGGTTTTCCTACTTCTTCGATGTGGGATATACTTCCCACGTCCATGAACACTGGCCGATCAGTTCGGATAGCCACCTCAAGCGATTCCAGGGAATGCCCCAAACCTGAACTCCGAACGAAGTCATTGCCGCTACCCACTGGCACGATGGCCAGGCGAACCTCCCCGCGCAAGGCAGGCGGAAGCGCCATGATGCCATTAACGACCTCATTCACCGTGCCGTCGCCACCAAGGGCCACCAAAAACCTGAAGCCCTCCCGGGCAGCTCGTTCTGCCAACTGCATGGCATGGCCCACATAATCTGTGTAGAAGAATACAGCCCCGGGAAAGCGCTGACAAAAGACTTCCCACCTGTTAAGTGGAATGCGTGCTTCGTGTTTCCGGTTTACGATTAAGGCAATAGCTTCCTCCATCCTGTTGGATTACTCCATGAAAATACCCCTTTTGTGAATCAACTCAAAATCTTTCACTTCCTGGCAGCGCGGTGCGAAAAAAGGTAGGTGAATAAACTGGCAGGGGTGTCGCATGTGGCTTTCCAGAGAGAAAAGCCTCCAACAGAATGGTCATCTGCTCCCACTCTACCAGAAATCCGTCGTGTCCGTACACGCTGTCAATGCCAAAAAAGGAGGCTCCTGGAATATGCCTTGCGAGGAATTGTTGCTCCGCAATGGGAAACAAGATATCGCTGCGAATACCAATAACAAAAGTATGGCTGCGAACACGGCTCAGAGCCTCTTCCGGACACACATATCCCCGACCTACCTGATGGCTGTCCATGGTACGCGAAAGGGCATGGTAAGACCAGGGATTGAAGCGTTCCCACAACTTGAGTCCCTGATAGCGCTGATAGGAGGAAGCTCGAAAATCATCCTTTACCTCCAAATCCTCTTCAGTCTGCGTAAGAGCATAGGTCTGGTAATTGCGGTAGGAAAGCATACCAATGGCCCGAGCGGCTTCGAGTCCGGCTCGACCAGCATCTGGAAAGTGGGGATTCAGGAAACCGGGATCCGCCTTCAGGGCCATGCGCTGGGTCTCATTGAAGGCGATTCCCCAAGGTGAATGAAAGGCATTGGTGGCCAACAACACCAGGTGGACAAATCGATCGGGCTCATCAACCGCCCACTGAATCATTTGCTGCCCACCCATGGAACCACCAATTCCCATAAATATTCTGTCAATTCCAAGGTGGGCTGCCAAAAGTTGGTGCGCCCGAACCTGATCCCTGACAGTGACCAAAGGAAAGTCGCTGTAATAAGGTTCTCCTTTTTCAGGATTAAAGGCCAACGGACCGGTGGATCCATAACATGACCCCAGATTGTTGGCACAAACGATGAAGTACTGTTCCGGATCGAAGCATTTGCCTGCACCAATTAACCCTCCCCACCAATCGGCGGCATCGGAACTGCCTGTGAGGGCATGCGTCACCCAAACGACATTGGAACCCTCGGTATTCAGCCGGCCATAGGTGTGGTAGAATATAGTACATTCCGGCAACATACCGCCCGATTCCAGCGTAAGTGCCTCTTTCGAAGTCCATCGATACCCGTCCATCACCTCCAACTTTATTTTAAATCTTGCTGAAAGCTTGTAAAAAATCTGCCTTGATATCATCAATGTGCTCTATGCCCACGGAAACCCGCAACAAGGTGGGTGTTACCCCGGCAGCGCGTTGGGCTTCATCCGTCAACTGTTGGTGGGTGGTTGCTGAAGGCTGGATTATGAGGGTCTTGGCATCACCCACATTGGCCAGATGGCTCACCAAAGCCAGGGAATCCACCAAGGCAGTCGCCTTTTCCTTTTCCCCCTTCAGTGTGAAGGAAAGGACACCCCCGAAGCCCCTCTTCAAGTATTTTTTTGCCTTTTCATGGGATGGATGGCCAGGCAGCCCCGGATAGGTGACTGAGGCCACTTGGGGTTGCTGCTGCAGCCAGGTAGCCAGCTCCTGGGCATTGGAAACAGTTCGTTCCACCCGAAGCGATAGAGTCTCCAAGCCCTGCAGGAAAAGAAAGGAATTGAAGGGTGAAAGGGCCGGTCCAAAGTCACGCAAGCCCTCCACCCGGGCGCGGATGATAAACTGAATATTGCCAAAAGGTCCCCCGATTCCAAAGACCTCGGAGAATATCAGCCCATGGTACCCCTCAGCAGGCTGCGAGAAGGCAGGATACTTGCCATTGCCCCAGTTGTAATTGCCCCCGTCCACAATAACTCCCCCTATACTAGTGCCGTGGCCGCCTATCCACTTTGTTGCAGAGGCAACCACCACATGCGCGCCATGTTCCAGCGGACGGAAAAGATAGCCGCCAGCCCCAAAGGTGTTGTCTACAATCAAAGGCAAATCATGCCGCGAAGCCAGTGCCGCCAGACCTTCAAAATCGGGAATCTCAAAAGACGGATTGCCCAATGTCTCCACGTAAATGGCCTTGGTGTTCGGGTCAATAAGTCGATCATAATCGGTCACAGCCTCACTATCGGCAAAACGAGCCTCGATGCCCAGCCGCTTGAAGGAGACTTTGAACTGATTGTAGGTACCCCCGTATAGGTTTGGACTGCTTACAAAGTTGTCGCCTGCAGCAAGAATGTTGTTCAGGGCAACAAACTGGGCGGCCTGGCCCGAACCCACTGCCAATGCTGCTACGCCACCTTCCAGGGCCGCCACCCTTTTTTCCAAGACATCGGTCGTCGGATTCATAATCCGCGTATAAATGTTTCCGAATTCGCGCAAGGCAAATAGGTCGGCCCCATGAGCTGAATCCCGAAAAGTGTAGGATGTGGTCTGATAAATGGGGACCGCCCGGGAGCGGCTTACCGGATCCACCTCCTGTCCAGCGTGAAGCTGCAAGGTTTCAAAGCGAAGATTTTGTGTCATGATGTTTAGGTTTATTCGAAGAAAAGGATGAAAAAGGATAGGCACCCCACGGACCAAAGTCCGGCACCGGCAAGCCCATAAATTTCCAGTAAGTAAAAAATGGATGGATTGCCGTCAGTTGCTTCGACAACAACAACCTTTTCCTAGAGACGGGAATGTCATAGACCTCAAGATTTTATAGTTCCAAAAATATTTTGGCGGGATTTGGCACCGTTGGTTGGAAAAATCCAACCATGGTTGCCAGAGGTTCGCCGAGCCCGGTCTCTCCCCTCTTCTGTATAAAATCACATCAAAATAGTAGTGTTTGTGCAAATATAAGCCTTGCAGCGAAATACACCAAGTATTCCCAGCAAAAGCCCGCATTTTTTTCCACCTTTGCTTATCAGAATCAAAGCAAACTATGCAACTTAGCCTGACGCGCCTGACAGCTCCCTATCATTTTACCATATCCGATGAAGCCGGTCATGCGGTGCAAACCGATGCTTCTGTTGAACTTGGAGGGGGAGACCGGGCCCTGCGCCCTATGCAACTTCTGCTCGCCGGACTGGCTTCTTGCAGCAGCATCGACGTGGTCATGCTGCTCGAAAAAATGCGGCAGCCACTAGGAGATATCCAGGTGGACATTCGCGCTGAGCGTCGGGAAGGAGAGATACCCTCCTTATTTGAACGCATCCACCTGTGCTTTCGTCTCCGCGGTGCCATCGATGCGGGAAAAGCCCGGCAAGCCATTGCCCTTTCTATGGAAAAATACTGCTCGGTGGCCAAAATCCTGGAGCGGAGCTGCACCATCACTTGGGATTTTGAAATGCTTCCTGCATGAAACCTGTTCATCCACAAACAGCTGCCATTCGGGAGCAATTGCCCCGAACCCAATACCGGGAGCACAGCAATCCGCTGTTCCTGACATCCAGTTTTACCTTTTCCTCGCCAGAAAGTATGGCGGAAGCTTTTCGCGGCGATACGGCCGACCTTATCTACTCCCGATATAACAATCCGAATACCGACGAGCTCGTCGCCAAGTTAAAAGTCATGGAGGGTGTGGAGGATGGTGTAGCCACTGCATCCGGGATGGCTGCCGTATTTGCCAGTATGGCACCATTCCTTTCCCAGGGTGATCACGTACTGGCCTCGAGGGCATTATTTGGATCCACGCTTCAATTGTTGTCCCAGATATTCCCCAAGTGGGGGATTTCGTTTTCCCTGTGTGATCCGTCCGACCCTGAGGATTGGGCAAGGCAGGTCAGACCAGAAACCCGTATGTTCGTGCTCGAATCTCCCTCAAACCCTGGCCTGGTATTGGCTGATTTGGAGGAAGTGGGCAGATTCTGTCGGCAACATCGTCTTTTATTCCATGTAGATAATTGTTTTGCTACACCGATTCTCCAGCAGCCCGTCCAATACGGGGCAGACCTGATTGTCCATTCCGCCACAAAATGGATGGACGGACAGGGCCGGGTCCTTGGAGGTATTGTTTTAGGTCGGGCTGAGCTTATTGAACAGGTGCGGTTTTTTTGCCGCCATACTGGTCCTTCTATGCCTCCCTTTAATGCTTGGATCCTGAGCAAGAGCCTGGAAACGCTTGCGCTGCGCATGGAACGCCATTGTGAAAATGCCGAGCGCATTGCCAACCTCTTGGAGGGTCAGGCTAAAATCCGACGCGTTCACTATCCCTTTCTCCCATCCCATCCCCAATACCACCTTGCGCGCCGACAGATGACCCTTGGTGGTGGTATAGTCAGTTTTGAACTGGAGGGAGAGAGAGAACAGGCTATGACCTTCCTTAATCAACTCCGTTTCTGTTCAATTTCGGCCAATCTGGGCGATACCCGAACCATCTTTACCCACCCGGCCTCAACTACCCACTCCCGCTTGAGCCCCGAGGAACGGCAGGCGGTGGGTATCGGCGAGAGCCTAATCCGTATTTCCGTCGGCCTTGAGCACCCTGCCGATATCGAGTCAGATTTACTGCAAGCTCTGAAAAAAACCTGATGCAACGAACCCCTAGACCGACCTGTTTGTTAAGCCTTCAATACTTATCGGGAAATGTCCTCTCCTACTTTTGTCGCTCTTCAGGCTGAAGCATTGATTCCCACCCCCTGGGGCAATTTTCAGTTGATGGCTTTTGCTGAGCATGCAGAGGACTGGATGCCTCATCTGGCCATGGTGCATGAGCGAACCGATTTATCCAAACCCGTTCTCGTGCGCATCCACTCGGAGTGCATCACCGGGGATATGTTTCATTCTCGACGCTGCGACTGTGGGGAACAATTGCTGGCCGCCATGGATCAGCTGGCTGAGGAGCAAGGTATCCTCCTTTATCTTCGTCAAGAGGGCCGAGGCATTGGAATCATAAACAAACTCAAGGCCTATCGTCTGCAGGACCTGGGGTTAGATACCGTGGAAGCCAATCTCCACCTTGGATTAGCTATCGATGCTCGGGAATATGCTATCGCCCTCACCTTATTGGAGCATATCGGGGTAAAAAAAGTGCGTCTTCTGACGAATAATCCGGATAAAGTAGGTGCTTTCGGAAATAGCCGCATCCAACTTCTTGAGCGTGTTCCCCTCCAGGTCACTCCTCAAGAAGAAAATGCAGATTACCTGCGCGTCAAGCGCGAGCGATTGGGTCATATCCTGAAATCCTGATTCCCATTATGTAGGGCAAATACCCCTTTATAAACCCTAAACTTTAGTAAATGGCATACCGTTTCTTACGATTTTTGGCGACCCTAACCCTTATTACAAGTGCCCTGCACTTGTCGGGTCAACCATATCAAACCTCCTTGGGAGCCCGTATCGGCTACCCCCTCACCGTTTCAGCAAAGCATTTTTTGCAGGAATCCATTGCTATTGAAGCCAATGCCGGCCTGCGGGCCTTTTCAGGTTATCGCTGGATTGTCCTCGGAGCAGCCGGATTAAAACACAAGCCTCTTGATGTATTGGACAGGTTGCAATGGTACTACGGAGCGGGGGCGTCTCTTTATTTCTGGCGTTTCAAAGCTCTCACCCAGCCAGCCGAATCCTCATTGGGGCTCCAAGGATATTTGGGTCTGGACTACACCTTCCGCAAAAGCCCAGTGAATGTGACGATTGACTGGACACCCACTTTTTTCATCAAGGGATACACCCCAGGTTTGGGAACCCGTTTTGGGGGCCTCGGCATTCGCTACGTGCTCCGTTAAGGCAGATTCTAGACCCGACGAATCATTCCAAATCCTTCTCCACCAGTTCCTTTTGTACCCAGATGCGGGCGTCTTTGTAATAGCGGAAAAAACATACTGGAAGCTCTTTGCGAAGTTCCTGGATGTCATCAAGTAGTTTTTCTGGACGCCTCAGGGAGGGAACCTTGCGAATAAGTATGGCTCGCACTCTTCCCGGATGTTCGCGAGCAAGCCTGCGATACAAGTAAAAGTCGCGCTCCCCGCTATCACCGACAAGGACAAAGGTTGTGGTTTCAAAAAAGGTCAATAGGAATCTAATCCAGGCATACTTCGATCCCAGGCGCCGGGTGGAATGGGCTGAAAGGGTGGAAAGGCCGAAATCCTTGAGCAGTACCGGCCCTTGGGGGAAATGATGGATTTCCAGCCATTTAATAACAAAATCATACAGGGTTCGGGGGGTGCTCGACACGTAAAACACAAAACTTTGCCAATCGGGGTTCTCCCTAAGCCTGGCAAGGCGCTGAAAGAAGGCTGGTGCACCTGGAATACCCCTGCGTTGCTCCAGGTTTCGCAGGAAGGTGTTGTACAAAACCTTCCAGTATAGAGCAGAGCGAACGCCGGTTATTAGCAACGTATCGTCAATATCGCTGACTACAAGAAATGGCTGCCGATGGGAAATAAAAAGTACCTCACCACGGAGGAGTGATTCCCGCATGGCATATCCTTTCGGCACATGACACTGTATAGTCACCGGTAACCAGGATGACACTTCAGGAAAATCACCGCTTTGCCAGGTGGTTTCCAAGGTAAAATAACCGGCCGTATTAGTTCGCTCGCGATATATTTTGTCCAAGATGCGAATTTCACAAAGCACATCAGGAATTCGAGTGGTGGAGATTCGCTTGATGGTATCGGTTAGCTGTTCCCAAGGGGTAGCGTCCGGATTGTTCCCAATACGGCGATATCGTGAGACCCTGCCCTGTAGAAAAAGTTGCTGCCGGCAAGCATATCCTCGGTAAATGATGCCCTCCACGGGCATAGCCCCTTTACCCGCCAGGAGGCGCCAGCAAAAATGACGGAACCTAGTAACCAACGAGCTGAAAAGGGCGAGAGAGGAACTGGAATGAACTTTGGGCAAAAGAGCGTTTATTTAGCCTAAATTTAGCTAAAAATCATCCGCCTTTCTACTGCTAAGGCAATTCAGGATTTTCGAAAATCCATCCTACTTACCCGTTTTGATGTCCATAGGCTTATTGCAGAAATAGCAAGAGGAGACTGGGGGGAGGACCTGGAACACCACACGCCGGCAACATCTTGACGGCCTTGTAATATGTTCTCTCGGTGATTGGAGAGAATGAAGGTTGGGATAGGATGCTTTACCAAAAGGTTTTTCGCCCGAATGAAAGGTTTTAACCCCAGGAGAAGGATGCCCAGGGGATAATGCGGATTGTTTCCCTTAGCGTGGAGAACTAACTCCGCGGAACGGTAGCCATTCTTCACCATTAGGATTTGCGGAAATTGGAAGAAAATCGACATATCCAACTGTTTGGCGATAAATGCTATGTATTCTTTTCCAGCAACAAGCAGCCTGCCAAATCGGTCATGATGATTCAATAAGGCCTTTATGGCCTGAAACCGCTTTCTTCGAGTTTCCACTTTGGATTGCCAGCCTGATTTTTAAGCCGGAAAATGAAGAATCGTTTCATTTGTAAAACGGGAAAATACGGCAAGGTTCCTTTTGGCCCTTCGTAGAGACGCATCATGGTGCGTCTCCCTATGGAAATCTACGCCCTGGAGGCAGCGAAATCTTCCTGCTGGAGATGTAAAGGCCACTAGGCCAAGCCTTCGGTAAATTGGTCACTCCCGTTACGATTAATCTGTTTTTCTGTGGCGCAGCATCGTGCCATATTGTTGTCCACATAGGACACTTCAAGGGTGATGACTGGGCCTCTGGGCTTGATTCATGTAAGGAAACCAGAATGCAACCAGGTTGATTAGTATCATAATACCTGAGAAAAAGTAAAGTCCCAACAAAACTCCGATACTTATGTGCATTAATAAGATACTTATAATCCAGGGTTTCCTTAGTATTTGGATTCGGACCCCTGCTGGGTAAAACAACTCAAGCAGCAAAGTACCCACTCCGACCACTGTAAGTAACACCGGATAAGGTCTCCAGAAGTCGGGATTCAAAATTCCACTTTGATTATAACTATGAAGAGATTTCCAGATTGCTTCACCATTCCACCAGGTCGGTCCCAATGCCTTGGCTAATCCAGAGAAAAAGTACGCAAGGCTCCAGTGGGCCTGAAATAAAAAAAGGAACGGACGACTATCTTTTGGCTCAGACGGTGGTGATTTTCTAAAAAAACGATCGAGACTAAAATCTTCTCCAACTGGGAAAATGAGCAGGTAAAATAAGCAGATGGAGGTAATGAAATCAACCCCGTAAACAAATAATTCGATAGAATACATGAGTACCAGGTGGGTTGTTAAAGCTATTAAAGCGGATAACCTAACCCAAAGACCGGCTGCTAAAGTGCCAAGTGAAAGCACGTATAAACTTGAAACAAGCATTAAAACAGTATGGAATGCCACTGGAATGAACCTGCTAAAAATTTGCTGGAGGTCTAATACGGTAGGTACTAAACCATCGGTATGGGCATCCTGAATATCTGGATACACCAATGCTTGCTCCCCCCAGAAGGAATAAAAATCAGGAAGCATGGATAGGAAATGAAGTAAAAGAAACAAGCTTCCTAAGATTCGGAAACCCGGGAGCCAAATCGGATTGATTTGACTATCCCGGGGTAGTATCTTATTGAGGATATTCCTTACGCACGACATAGGCAAGTTTCTTTACAGGTAACAGACTAGGCATGGGAGCAGTACCTGACCTTACCTCCTTAAGGGTAGGTATTTCCAGGATGTAATAACCTGAAAACGTGCTATCGCAGGCCAGGGGTTTATCCCGCAGGGAAAATGCAGTTACATTTTTTAATACCAAATCCAGGTATTTTTCCTGGAGGCTATCCAAACGGTGTTTCTCTCGTCCAACAGGATGCATGTACTCTAGATAGTCTATATAAATTCCCCGTAATCCGCTGTATCGGTTTTCACCTTCCAAGGTGCGAAATTTAGGGTAATAGACTTCGCCGCAGTTTTCAGCCAAAACAAAACCAGTGCTTCTTACATTAAATCCGAAAAATCCATATCCTGTCTCAAGCCCCGTTAATCTACCATAGGTAAGAAAAGCAGAATGGCGAATAACCCTGCTCACGATAGAATCCACGTAAGTTCCTTTCTTATTGAAAAACTTTAAATAGGTTTCCCTTGTCACACTGGCATTGTTAAGAATCAAAAATGCCAGGTGGAAACAAGAAAAAAGGAGAAAGATTACCCGTTTCATTAGAAATCGTAAAAAACTAAGACCAGCCTGAAAAGATTGAAAAGCTGAAGGCCAATGGCATTCATTGAATAGCAGGTATCAGAGAAAACAAAGGTCAAACCCGCAGGAGCCACATACAACCCATGCAGGTTTGACCATAAACCGAAACTAATCAACGCTAGGTTAAACCTATCTTATTTTACTTTCCCAGACTTGGTAAAAAAGGACCCAATTCACATGGAAGCGTTATTGGTATCAATTATTAGTATCAATTATGGCAGAATCTGCGTATTTGGTCAAGATAGCATCCATGTTGGCAAAATTGCTACCAAGATTTGCCCTAGGTTCTTTGATGACATCATAATGAATCGCTTTTGTATCAATGAAAGTAGCAAATGCCTTTGTGCTAACCACCCAATTAGGATTTGCTCCCTTTTTACCACGCAAGGCCACTGGTTTTAATGACATCTGCCCGGCAGCCCGGAGATCACTCACATTGTACACGGTCTTTAGCACGTTAAGTAGAGCTTGTTTATCACCTTCTGAAAGCCTGGCATTCGGAGCCACCTGGTAAAGGGTAGCTCCCTGACGGGTAATACCTCCTCCCAAGATGGCAGTAAATGACAGCAAAGCCATAGCTCCAAGCAGCACGGCGGGGAAAATCAGTTTTCTCATTGGATTCTGGTTTTATGATTTGAGATTTCCAAATTTACGACGCTATAATTCAATAATTCAAGAATTTCCCCCAAAAAGACCATCATTTTCTTTTCATTAACATTTTATATACACATAAACATGATTTACCAAATATTATCATATACCAATTGAAAACATCGATAGACAATGCACCCAGGAGCGTTTTTACGAGCCTGAAAAAATGGCATCAACATACTCCCGGGGATGGAATGGCTGCAGTTGGTCCATACCCTCTCCCACCCCGATGAATCGCACCGGGATGCCAAACTGATCAGATATGCCAATAGCAACTCCTCCCTTTGCGGTACCATCGAGTTTGGTTAGGACTAGCCCTGTGACTTGGGTCGCCTGTGTAAAATGTTTTGCTTGTTCAAACGCATTTTGTCCGGTGGTGGCGTCGAGGACTAAAAGGACTTCGTTTGGAGCAGTTGCGAGTTTTTTGGTGACGGAGCGCTTGATTTTAGCCAGCTCCTGCATAAGATTCGTTTTTGTATGCAAACGACCCGCTGTGTCGATAATAGCTAGGTCGCATCCCGTCTCCAGGGCAACCCCTATCGTCTCATAGGCAACAGCGGACGGATCGGCATGCATTCCTTTGCCGTAAAAGGCACAGCCTGCCCGTTTGGCCCAAATCTCCAACTGATCTACCGCTGCAGCTCGAAAAGTGTCTGCTGCACCAAGAATTACTTTATAACCCGACGCTGTGTAGCGGTGCGCCAGCTTACCAATGCTGGTGGTCTTACCCACCCCATTGACACCTACTACCAACAGCACATAGGGCCGGGGCGAAGCTGGAAGGGAAAAAGGATTATCCGGAGGTGCATCTCCAGCATGGAGCAAACGGAGCATCTCCTCTCGTAAAAAAACCCGCAGTTTTTCTTCTTCAGGTTGCTGCCAAGCATCGGCGTGCTTTTCTAGGCGCCGGATGAGTTTTTGAGTAGTTTCCAGCCCCACGTCGGAAGAAATTAGCACCGACTCCAATTCGTCGAGAAAATCTTCGTCCACCGCTGGACGACCCATCATCAGGTTTGAAATACGGCCTAAAATCGAAACCCGAGTCTTCTCCAAACCCAAGGTCAAATCATCCTTCTCTTTTTTTCCGAAAAACCGATTCAGCAAGGACATGGAAAAACAATTAAAGGAGATATCCAACGAGAACTATCCCATACCCTATCGAACCAGAAAACAAATCACTTCTGGCTGGCGAGGAATTCGTCCTTTTTGTCTTTGAGTACCATGGACTCCTTGTAGCTGTAGTGACCCGTTTTTGGATCGCGCACGCTGAGAACGATCTTGACATAGTCACGGCCTGAGCCGATATTGGCGGCACGTTGAGCCACCCGCGCATTTTTGGAAACTTTTGCCATGAGGGTAAGATTTTGGGGTCAAAAATTACTTAATCTCCCTGTGGACCGTGACCTTCTTCATCACGGCATTGTACTTCTTCAACTCAAGACGATCCGGGGTGTTTTTACGATTCTTCTCCGTAACATACCGGGAGGTACCCGGAAGACCAGACTTCTTGTGCTCAGTGCACTCCAGAATGATCTGGATTCGATTGCCTTTACTTTTCTTTGCCATGATGGAAATGCCTTGAACTTAAAGTTGAACACCCACGTCGAAACCCTTGCTGGCACACATTTGCAAGTACAAGTGGATACCGTATTTGTCGATGTTGCGCAGCGCGGAGGTAGACACCTTTAAGGTAACCCACTCCCCTTTCTCCGGAATAAAGAACCGCTTGGTTTTCAGATTGGGAAGAAACCTGCGCTTGGCTTTGCGATTGGAATGCGATACGTGATTGCCCGAAATGGGGCGCTTACCAGTAAGCTGACAGACTTTAGCCATAAACTATCCTTTTTTAGGCCTTGCAAAGGGAAGTGACTCCGTCAAGACTCGAACTTGAAACCTTCTGATCCGTAGTCAGATGCTCTATCCAATTAAGCTACGGAGCCTGACCTTTTGCTTAGGCGGATGCAAAGGTAATATTGTTTTCCAATTCAGGGAAAGATTAGTTAAAATAATGTGTAGGTAATGTGCCTTATCAGTTCCCTTGAACGATGAAAGTTGCTTGTTGCACCTGAAAGGGTCCGGCGGAGAACACCCAGTAGTTCCCCGGCTTCCAGTCCTGGGTTTGTACTCTCGCCCGGCGGACACCCTGGGGCAGGAAAACCTGACGGACCATCTGACCTGCAGCATTGTAAAAGGATAACATACCACTTTGGTTGTCCGACTTATCCATCTCTACGAATAGCTCGCCGATGCCCGGATTGGGGTAGACAAGAAGACGGCCAGGAGCGATTTCCGGTCTATTTTCCGGATACATATCCATCAGGCGCATGGCACTCTGAAAGACATTCAGCCTTCCACCGGTAGCGGTCAGGGACACCAAGCCAGGTATCCGGTCAACCTGGCTAAGCAGAACCTCCCGCATCTTCCGCGCAGTCTGAGCTGGCGCTGTCATGGCATCCTCGGCGATCTTTGCCCGGGGCAGGCTGTACAACAAAGCTATCGCGCCAGCAAGATGAGGCGCGGCAGCAGAATTACCATGGAAGGCTCCGTAGGCATTATTCTCACGAACAGACACCGAATTTTGTCCGGGGGCTCCCATGTCAATGGAAACCGGGCCAAAGGCCGAACCGGGATGCCGCTCGTCCCGGGCGTTGGTGTTTAATACCGTCAATAGGTAATCGCTGGAGCAAGTGGTAGGCATATCCCCAACCTCGTCCACGTTCCAAGCATTATTGGCCGCACCGGCAGCCGAGAGAATTCCCGCAGTACCCAAGCGGTCGTACATCTCCCCCCACAAAGGCTGTTCACTGCACTTAATGCGGTTCACCCCAAAGGATGCATTGGTGGCCACAACAAAAGCGCCCTGCTTTCCCTTTGTCCTGTTAAAGCGTTCCCGCTGGTCGATAATGTAATCGTAAGCCGCAATAATATCACTAACCATTCGAGTCTCGAAGAGCATGAGCCGAACATGCCAGTTCACCCCGGTAATACCTTTGCCGTTGTTGCCCCGTGCCCCTATGATTCCTGCTACGGAACTACCGTGAACATCCGGAGCATGCCGAGGGCTCTGCTGGATAAAATTCCACCCGTTGGTATCGTCAACATACCCGTTTTGATCGTTGTCGATACGGTCGTCTGGTTTCTCCCCCCGGTTAACCCAAAGATTAGGGCGAAGATCCTCGTGCCCAGTGTCAAATCCGGTATCAAGGACTGCCACCACTACCGTATCCCTGGAAGCAGTCACTCCCCCACGGGTTAATTCCCATACTTTGTCAGCTCCGATGGTAAATAATCCCCACTGCGAACCTAACATAGGATCGTCTGGCATATCAGCGCGGGGCTCCACCATCATGTCAAAGCTGGCATACTGAACCTGAGGATCGCGACGGATTTCCTCCAGCAAAGCGCTGGGATTGACGCTCAAGGTATCGTACCCAATGAGATGGATGTTAGCTGCTAGGCTGAGTTTCCTTTCCAGCCAGATGCCACCGCCGTCGCGTTCAAATAGCCGAAATCCTGTCATGAAAGATTCCGCCTTCACATGCGGTTTAAATTTAACCAACAGGCTCCCTCGTGGTATGAAAGCATCCTTTTGGGAAAATAAAATGCCAGCAGGAAGAAAGGCGCAGGAAAAGAAAAGTAAGAGAACTCGCATCGGATGAGCTTTGACCGTTTCGGAAACCAGGATATTCGGGCTTCCGAAACGATTAAGCAAATCACTTGCCAAATTTTAAAGTTAGGCCAGGCTATTTGCCTGAATCTCAACTAGTTGTATTAAAATTATTTTTAATATGAATCTTAATTAATTAATTTAATTGCAACTATGTATGATGAAAACTTATAATGTTTTAACAAAAAACCTCACATAAATTTTTTTTATAAGTCACCTTACTTCATTACTAGTGGGTACCAGATTTAACCTCCTCCGGGTACAGGCATTTCCGTATCACCAGCTTTAGCTACCTGGAACTCCACCCTGCGGTTCATAAAACTACTGGGTGATTCCACGATATTGTCGTTCTGACCCTTGTACTGAAGCACAAAACGATCCCGGGAAATTCCCTGCTTGCTAACGAAATAATCAATAGCCGAACTAGCCCGCTGGTAGGAAAGCCTCCGATTTGTATCCTCTCCTCCCGTCCGATCGGTAAAGCCGATGACGAGCAAGCGCATGTTCCGATTGGATTTCAGCATACGCGCAATCGAGGAAAGATTGCCGACGTCGGTCTGGCGAATGGTGCTGCTGGCATTATCAAAGTGAATCATAGGCAGAAACCATTCTACCACTGCCCCGCCGCCGTAGTTACCTGCGCCACTGGCCTCGCGTTGCTGGAATGCCTGTTCGACAATTTCTCTTACCCGGGCTTCAGATACTCCACCAACACCTGGGCGGGAGCCACCTCCTGCCCCGGCATTGCTGCCAGTTCCAGTCAGGCTGCCACTGATGACCCCATCCCTATCTACCTGCTCCCCTTCGAGCGGAGTGTAAAAAGGTTGTTTATCGAGATAATCAGGAACTCCGTCCTTATCGCTATCGAGGGTCCTACCTCGCGTGTCCACAAGGGCATTAGGTGGTGTGTTTAGTTCCAAATCGAGCTCGTCGAGCACTCCGTCGTTATCTTTATCCTCAATAGCTATTTTACCCCCGGCTCCGGCCCCTGCCTTCAAGCCTTCGATTTCACGAATGACATTTTTCAGCGGATTATTCCAAAACGCAGGAGAATCACCAGCTTTGTTACCTATGATGAAGTTTATGCTCAAATTGGTGAATCCGACATAGTCATTGAAATCCACCTGCGTTTTCGTAGGATCTTCCAGGGCATTGTCCCAGCCATCCAACAAATCCCTGCGTTGACCCAAACCCATAATTGCCTGATGTTCAAGGCCTATACTCAGATTACTGGTAAGGCGGAAAGCTAGATTCAATCCGGCACCTATATGGAAGGGGTTATCGGAGAAATCAAACTTAAATGAGTTTGAATCTGGCTCCGTGAGTCGAAGTTTGTCCGCGCCATATTTAGTTATTGTGGAGGAATTGACCCCGGCACCAAGCATTAGGTTAAGGGCAATTTTGCGCTCCTTGTCAGGGGAAGCTAGGGCATTGAGGTTGATCATGCCCCACATCGTCCCAGATATCCAAATGTTGGTGAATCCACGCAGGGAAGGATAAGCCTTATCGTAATTTCCAGCGGCGCTCCCGTAAAGGAACTCCGGACGTAAGGAAAAAATATTATCCAGTGGAATGCGCACGCTGGCACCGAAACCATAGTTAGTGAATGCTCCATTAACCCGTGGATGTCCCCGGGGTATTTCTCCCAATATTTGAAATAACCCGCCGCGCAGCGCCACTTCAAAACCTGACCCGGCCTGATAGCCAGAAGCGGCAACCTCTTCCGTGCCAGATGAAGCTGGTGCAGATTCAGTCTTGGATTTATTTTTACCCTTGGCGGGTTCCCAAGGGAGTTCTTCTTCCTCAGGTGTCTGGCAGAACAGGTATCCCCCAAATAGGGAGAAAACCAGCATAGTGAAGATAAATTTCCTTACCATAAGGAATTTTTTAGGTGAGTAGCTCCGAAATTTAACGAACCGAGGGTAGTAATAAAGTGCAATGTAAACATCACACATGATTACAAATTCAAATCTATAAATATTTTGCTTAAAGTTAATATAATTAGAGAAAAAAATAATTAGGTGGTCTCGACAGGAATCGAACCTGTATCTTGGGTTCCGGAGACCCACGTAGTATCCATTCTACTACGAGACCTGTGCAAAGCGGGGTAAATATATCCCATATTCTCATTTTACGGCATATTTCCCCGTTTTGGCTGATAAAATCAGCCTCTTCGTATAATGGACCGGACTTATCTGAATATTCGCCTTTCCTTTGTGAAAAACTCACTTTTCGTATGGTATATCGCACAATCTGCCTTAGCGTTCTCCTCCCATTCCTTTTTCTTTCTGCCATGCTATCAGCTCAGTCTGGCCCTACGCTACGGGGTATGGTGAAGGATACCAGCGGTCAGTCACTTGTTACAGCTACCGTCATGTTGCTCGACCAAACGGACTCAACACTCTTGTCTTTTGGCCTTTCTGACAATGACGGTCGTTTTGCTCTGGAGAAAATCAGGCCCGGCACTTACTTACTCAACATCACTTATTTGGGCTATCGCTCTTTATACCAACCCGTAATTGTTCCCCAATCCCAATTGGCAGAACAGGATCTGGGCACGCTGTTCCTTACCCCACAGAGCACCCTTCTGGACGAAATTGTGGTGGAGGGCGAACGCGATCCAATGGCCATCCGAAAGGATACGGTAGAATACAATGCTGCCGCCTTTCAGGTGCAACCTAATGCCAACGTGGAGGAACTCCTCAAAAAACTTCCTGGCGTTCAGGTTGACCGCGCCGGAAATGTCCAGGCCCAGGGTGAGACGGTCAACCGAATCCTGGTGGATGGCAAGGAATTCTTCGGCCGTGACCCCAAAATGGCCACCAAGAATCTTCCTGCAAATGCCATTGACAAGGTGCAAGTATTTGACAAGAAATCGGACCAAGCCGAATTCACAGGAATCGACGACGGACAGCGCGAAAAAACGATTAATCTGACGCTCAGAGAGGATAGCCGTCGCGGTTACTTCGGCTCCCTAAATGCCGGGGCAGGTTCGGAAGGCCGATTTCAAGGCAAGGCCAACCTCAACAAATTTGGCCCGAAGGAAAAGATATCAATCCTTGGCATGGCCAATAATATCAATAACCAGGGATTTTCCTTTGAGGAATACATTGGTTTCACCGGTGGTATGGCAAGAGGTGGTTCTTTTCAGCTAGACGCCGATAGCCCGGTAAGCAATGGCGATAACACTGGATTCAACGATACCTATTCCAGTGGACTTAACTATACCAATGCGCTTGGCAACCGGACCGATTTGACAGCCAGTTATTTTTTCTCCCGACTCAACCGCATCACGGACCGTACCCTTTTCCGGGAAAATTTTCTTAGTGACCGTACCTTTTTCAATAAGGAGGCTAGTAGCCAGCGTTCGCAGAATGAAAGCCACAGACTCAACGTGGTATTCGACCACAAACTGGATTCTCTCCGCTCCCTGCGCCTTACCTCAAGGGTTACCCTGCGGGACAACGAAACTAAGTTCAATGGAGACACAGAAACGCTCAATGCCGATTTTTCGCCCTCAAACCTCAGTCGCAGAAACAATTTAAGTGACGGAGCTGCCACCCAAGTAACTAATGATCTCCTTTATCGACAAAAGCTTGGCAAAGCTGGCCGGAGTTACTCTGCCAACGTGACATTCAATATCAATAACGACGGAAATTTTGGATCAAATCTCTCCGAAAACACCTTTTTCCGGGCAGGCCGGAGCCGCTCAGACACCATCCGCCAGCGTTTCGAGCAAGACAACGAACGACTATCCTATGGTGTTCGACTCTCTTACACTGAACCTCTTTTCCGCCTGCAGTATCTCGAGATGAACTACGATTATCGGCACAACGATAACAACCAGATTCGCGAGGTTTACGACCTGGCCTCCGGTGCCTCTGCTTTTGAGGTATTCAACACGCAACTTAGCAACCTTTATACCACAGACTACAACTATCACCGGGGGGGGGCCAATTATCGCTTTGCTGGAGAGAAGGTCAACATCACCGCCGGGGCAAGCATGCAGTATTCGCTGCTAACCGGAGACCTTATCCTCACTGATCAACATATTGAGCAAACCTATACCAATATTCTGCCTGCTGTACGCATGCGCTGGGAGGTGGGAAAGGGTAAGAATCTCTCGGCCGATTACACTACCAATGTCCGCGAGCCTTCCCTGAATCAGCTGCAACCCCTGGTAGACAATAGTAATCCGCTTAATATCTACGTGGGTAATCCCGATCTACGACCAGAATACAGCCACAATTTGGGTATGCGCTTCTTCAGTTTCAATCAGTTCTCTATGACAAACCTCTTCGTCTTTTCCAACATAGGCTACACGCGCAACAAAATCCGAAACACCCAGGTGATTGATGAGCGCTACATCACCACCACACGACCAGAGAACGTATCCAACGACCTCAACCTGACCAGCCGGGCCAACCTAGGGACCCGCATCAAGCCCCTGAGGATGCGGATCAGCGCCAATGGTGGTTTTAATCAGAACCGCGGACTCACCTTTGTCAACGGCCAGCTGACCTCTACGGTATCCACCGCCCTTTCCGGCGGAATTTCCATTGAAAATCAGAAGAAGGAGGTCCTTGACTGGCAATTAGGTTTCGATTGGAGACACTCTGCCACAACCTACGCCATCGTAGAATCCAACGGAAGGGAGTTTACTGTTAGCACCTACACAGCCAACATCAATATACCCCTTCTTAAAAAGGCATTGAATCTATCTACCAATCTCGATTACGAATTTTACCGTGGACTCAGCGCCGGTTTTAATCAGGCCATCCCTATCTGGAACGCCGGGCTGTCAATATTTCTTCTTCGGGATAAGCGGGGCGAATTGAAACTTGCCGCCATTGACATGCTGAATAGAAACACGGGAATCAGCCGTACCGCCGACTTTAACTACACCTCCGATGAGCGTATTCGCTCCCTAGGACGATATATAATGCTCAGCTTCACCTATGCCCTTAAAAATGCGGGGGCTCAGCAGATGGGTATGCCCCCTGGCGGTATGCGGATTTTCATGCGTGGCTAATCAGGTCCCAATGGGGGTGGGATATTACCGTCAGTTCCTCACCCCGCCCATCCGCAGCTGGAAGCCCCCCTGTCCACCAGCCCCCATTTCCTTCATGCGCTCGGCTACGATTTCGTTGAATTCCTTGCGGGTTACGGCCTTACCCTTAACGGGTTCGGTAATACCTGCAGCCAGTGAAGCATCCATGGCAATTTCCTTGGCGAGGATTACCTGGCTCCCTTCGTTGATGTCCACCATAAGGACTAACCCAGGCAAACCGGCAAAAGACTGAGGACCGGCGCCTATTGGAATGGCCGGTGTGAAAAAAGCTTTAATCCGCCGTTCCCTTCCCATGACGGAATCTCGTGTGGTGGCGGCCATGGCGGGATAACCGTTGAGCATTTTCTGTTCTCCTGTTATTTTCCAGGCCATTTTCTCCGTTTCGTCAGCAATCAGAAAAGTTTTATCCATGAAATCAGTCTGTTCGATGGTTCGCTTTTCCTTGAGATGGCGAAAAACCACAGGTGCGCTTCGCCGCATCATGAATCGCCGCACCATTCCCTCTTGCTCTGTAGCAGGCGGGGGGGCATCCGGCTGTTTTTCGGCATTGCGGCTTATGGACATCGTCTCATTGAAAAGCAATTCCACGTTGGTAACCTGGAATTCCGGGACAAATTTTTTCATTTCTTCCAAACGCTCTGCCGGAATATTGCGGTACAGATTTAGCGTAGCCTCATAAAGCACTCGGCCACCTTTTTCCTGACCTGAAAGAGAAGAATATCCCAAACTGAGGGAAACCAAGACAATACCATGGAAAGCTTTCATTAGGTGTGTTTTTTATTTTAGCGGTGATATTACAAACCTTGAAGGTATCCACGAATAATAATCTGCCAAACCTTTGAAATTATCCATATCTTTTCCATCAAACATCGTAAAGCACCCTTTTCAATTTCACAAATATGGCGTCATCACCCGCTTCGCAGCAAATTGGCTTTGCTCCTACTTTGGCTCTGGTTATGGGCAACATGATAGGCTCCGGCGTTTTTTTTCTTCCGGCCTCGCTGGCCAACTATGGGGGTATCAGCCTTTTAGGTTGGGGCTTATCCGCCTTGGGAGCTACTGGCCTGGCCTTTGTTTTTGCCTCCCTAAGCCGCCGGTATCCGGGTACTACGGGAGGACCTTATGTATATACCCGGGAAGGATTTGGGCACTTTGCTGCCTTTTGGGTAGCCTGGGGTTACTGGATTTCCGTTTGGTGCACCAATGCAGCTATTGCAGTAGCCTTTATCGGGTACCTGAGCCACTTTTTCCCAGCCATCGGTGAGCAGCCGGTGGCGGCTGTTTCCGCAGGCCTTGGAGTCATCTGGTTCCTCACCTGGGTCAACACGCGGGGTATACGATCGGCGGGAATGGTGCAGTTGATAACCACTATTTTAAAATTAACTCCTTTACTTCTCATTTCCCTTGTTGGCATCTTTTATGTGGAAATGGAAAACTTGGCGCCCTTGGTTCGGGGCCAACATACCTTTGGGGGAGCTCTCGCAGCCACTACTACCCTCACCCTTTTTGCTTTTCTTGGCCTAGAATGCGCCACCATCCCTGCTGCTCAGGTTCGGAATCCTGAGCGCAATGTCCCCTTGGCTACCATGTGGGGTACCCTGCTTACTGCCTTGGTTTACATTTTAGGAAGTTTTGCCGTCATGGGCATCATACCCCCCGACGAATTGATGCAGTCCAAGGCGCCCTTTGCAGATGCAGCCACCCGGCTTTGGGGGCCCTGGGCTGGGGATTTGGTTGCAGTCGGGGTACTTACTTCTACCTTTGGGGCTCTGAACGGTTGGATTCTCATTCAGGGTCAGATACCTCTTGCTGCTGCCCGGGACAGGGTTTTCCCCAAGGTTTTCGGCAAACAAAACAGCAAGTCCACTCCGGCGCTTGGTATTGTCCTTTCCAGTGCCCTTATTTCGGTGTTACTTCTCATGAACTACACCAAGGGGCTGGTCAAGGCGTTTGAGTTCATGATTCTACTCACCACCATTAGTGTACTCATCCCCTATTTATTTTCTGCCGCCACTTATGCGTTAAATATTGCCTTTAAGCGGGGCTCGCCTTGGGTGCTCCAGCTTGGCATTGCACTGGCCGCTTTTGGCTACTCGATGTATGCCGTCGGGGGAGCTGGCTTTGAAGTGGTTTACTGGGGATTCATCTTGCTGCTATTGGGCATCCCTATTTATGTATGGTTGAAGAAAACAAAGTCTGACCAAACGGATGCCCACGGCGACCTGCCATAGTGAATATGGGCGACTGCTGGAGGTAATCCTCCATCCGCCAGAGAACAGTTTCCAATCGTCCCGCCAGATTGCGTCACAATGGAAGGATTTGGGCTATCGGAGTCCGCCCGATTTTGAATTGGCCTTATCGGAATACACTCGCTTCCGAACGCTGCTATTGGCCTGTGGAGCCAGGGAATTTCCCATGCCTTCAGATCAAACCACTTCCATAGATGCTCTTTACTGCCGCGATGCGGCACTGCCCACAGATTTCGGCTGGA
>Ga0169931_10002864_pt1 | contig 27808 bp, 26 predicted proteins | sample Kivu_15m_20L_FD_129675 | JGI IMG/M metagenome (GOLD analysis project Ga0169931, IMG submission 129675) | Freshwater microbial communities from Lake Kivu, Western Province, Rwanda to study Microbial Dark Matter (Phase II) - Kivu_15m_20L... | ecosystem: Environmental > Aquatic > Freshwater > Lake...
GACATACTCTCAAGGTACATTCTGACGCAGAACAGGGAGACAGTCTACAGGATGATTGCGTACAATTGCTACAGGATCACGAGGAATTATTCGGTGGTTTTGGGATGGTTTCTACACGGCCAATAATGCACATTAATTTTTAAAAACATAATGAATACGTTGTGTTAAAATATGTCCAACTAGATTCACGAAATCTATACACTAAGTTTTTCCTCAAAAATTTTATAGTTTAGTTTACATAATTTTGATAAAAAAATGGAGCATGTGTAACTCTATTTTCCCACACATAAAAATCACGTATTACAATTGGCGTTTGCTACAATCCTCCAATCAATAATTTGAGTGTGTTGTAATTATAACAAATTAAAGTTTCCAAAATACGTTCTTTTCAAGATTATCAATCTCTTAAATATCTAAAAATCACCGTATCGTGTTTTACAATATTTTAGTACAGATCTATGATATGGTTAATTAATTATTAAAAACTACTAACAATAATCTTGACTTCAATCATATTAGTTGGTGAAATTTCTGATCTTGAAGCTTTACCACACAATATTTTCTCTGATAGAAACACGAAAGTTTTTTCGTTTGATTCAAGTGCTCATAAACAACTTGAATCCAAAAAGATTAACCATGAAATGGCTGATAATCTACTAACTCAAGAGGAACGTCTACAACTATTTGACAAAGCTATTGGGTTTCTTTCCTGGCATTCAACTATTACGTCATCTGATTTTACGTTTGATGGTGTAAATTTATTAAAATTATATGATTCACATGAGTTCCTATCGTATCTTCTGCCCAATTTGATTAATCTGATAATAATAAAAAAAATAATTGAAAGAGAAAAACCGACAAAAATTATCTGTACCAGTCTTTTTTCAACCATAGTTAAATTATTTGTAAAACAACACCATGTGGAAACCGAATTTTTTCCAAATAAAATAAACAACTTGTTACTCTGGGATAAAATTACTTATAAATACAATATAGGGAAAATTCCTCTTGCAATTAATGTATCACGAAGTAGTTATCTAAAGATCAAACGACTGTTGGAAGTGTTTTTTGATTTTTTTTATTGTTTTAATCTTAAGCTAAACAAATTTGCAAAGAAAAAAAGTATTATTTTTTTAGAATTTGATCCTAGTTCATTTTCAAATCTTATTCTCGCGACACAACAATATGATGGTAATGTAATACTTGTCAATCAAAGAAAATCAGCAATCTGGAATAAGCGATCTATTAATGTTATAAGAAAATCAAAATGTAAAATTCTTGTACCTGAAAGATTCCTAAACAAAAAAGAAAAAAAAGATATTTCTTTTTTAAGTAATGCTTATTCTCAAAAAATTGAAAAACTATGGCAAAATTCTCAATTTTTTAATAATATTTTCCAAATTGAAGGATATGGTTTTTGGGACGTGATCAAAGATGTGACCCTGAATGTTTACTTGGAACGTTTGGTTCAAAACATGTTATTAGTTCGCAGTGTAAAGAAAATTTTTGATGCCCTTGACGTGAAATGCATAATATCTCTCAATGATGTAGGTGAGACAGAAAAAGTTTTTCTTGAACTAAATAATAGTTCCCAATCTATCTTACTTGAACATGGTTTTGTTGAAAGAATAAATAAAACAAAGAGATTCGATGTTTTTTTTGGACATAATTTCTTTACAGGCAATTTTGCAGTATGGGGAGAAACAAGAAAACAATGGTTGGTTAATGAGAATGGAGTCGATCCAAAACGGATATTAGTCACAGGAAGTCCGCGCCATGATCGATATTTTATTTCTAGAATACAAAAGAAACTTGGTAAAGAAATTATTTTGCTTTTAGCACCTAATCCAATAAACGACGCCAACGGTTTATCTGATACAAATCTAAAATTACGATACAATAATGTAATTGAAAATACATTATCAATAATCCAAAAATTTGGAAATGTAAAAATTATTGTTAAACTACATCCTATTCAATTAAAACACAATGAAGAAATCAAATCTTTGATACAGAAATTAGATAATTCAGTGCCTATCTATTTGTGGACATCTGTAATTGATACCATTAATAGTGTGGATGCAGTAATGGTTATTTCGCCTGAAATTCATGCTACTCCCACAATGGTTCTTGAATCTATGATTTTGGGTAAGCCAACAATGAACATTTATTTTGATGAAAAAGTTCCTGAATACGAACATATACGTAGTAAATCAGTGTATGCAGTAACGGATAGTTGTGATTTAGAGAGCGCACTTAAGAAATTACTGTTTGATGGACAGTTTCAAAATGAATTGAAAACAAATGCGGATGCGTTTGTAACAAAATTTATGAGTAATAGGGGCACAGCATCTGAAAGTTTTGCATCACTTCTAAAATCATACTGATCATATTTGAATAAAGCAAGGTTTTTTAGAAAAGTAATAGGTCATTGATCGTGCTTAAAGGTAAACAAGTTTTGATTACTGGTGGAACGGGTTCCTTAGGCCAAGCATTAACCCAACGCCTTTTGGAAGAAGATGTAGAAAGAATCAGAATCTTCAGCAGAAACGAGGAAAACCAGATAAAAATGGAACATAAATTTAATGACAAACGTCTTAGATTTTTTTTAGGAGATATCAACGATCTTGAGCGTTTACAGAGAGCCTTAGAGGATATAGACTTAGTTTTTCATACTGCAGCCCTAAAACATGTACCAAAGATAGAGTATAACCCCTTTGAAGCAATTAAAACGAACGTAGTCGGTTCACAAAATGTAATTAATGCTTGCCTGCATGCAAATGTTGAAAAGGCAATTGCTATAGGAACTGATAAAGCAGTTTCACCGTTAAACACATACGGAGCCACCAAGCTATTGATGGAAAAATTATTCGTAACTGCAAATAACTATGTCAATCCAGAAAAGCATCAAACGAAATTTATTGCAGTACGATATGGCAATGTTTTCAGCAGCAGTGGTTCCGTAGTTCCTAGATTTATTGAACAAATAAAAAATAAGCAAAAAATCACAATCACCGATCCGGCGATGACCAGATTTAGCATTACTATGGATGAAGCCTTGGACTTTATACTCAATGCGACAAATTCAGGTAAGGGTTCAGAAATTTTTGTACCGAAAATGAGAGCGTACAATATTATGGACCTCAAGGCCGCAATTAATGATTTATTTGGTAATTATGGTGAAGAAATCATAGGAATAAGACCTGGAGAAAAACTCCATGAAGTTTTAATTAATGAAGATGAAATTCGATATGCTTGGGAATACAACAACATGTTTATGATCACCAACCCATTGTATCCACTTTTTCATGTAAATAAAATCAATGATGCATATAACGGAATTAGAAAAGTTGAACATATAACAAATTATTCGTCTGATATTGCAGAAAAAATATCCAAACCAGAATTAGAAAAAATTCTTAAAAAATTAATGCCAGAACATAATTGATAATTAATTATGATCTTTTTGTAATTCAAAGGTATATTGAATTAACTTAAATCCATTATTTTTAAAAAATTGCATCGATTTTGTATTCTTTGGACTTACATTTGCCAAATATCTTGGTCGGGGATTTTCTTTAATCAGTAATTTTAATGCCTTGAGCCCTAAGCCTTTATTCTGACTGTCCTTTCTGATAAAGATTCCAATCTCGTTATTTCTGGTTAGGTAGATTGATCCAACATCTTTTTTGTATTCTGATATGATATACCATTTAGCGTATGGCCTAGAAAGCACGAACTTTACATGCTCTGTAAAAGTGGGCATCTTTTTATGAGATATGTTTGCTCTCGGATCTCTTTCCTTTAACAGATCAAAGAGAAACAAACAATCTGATTTTTTAACGGAGCGTATTGTGATCGAATTTTCATTCTTTTTCATTGATATCCCTGCCCATAATTTTAAAACAGTTTAAATTTTTCTTTTAAAATGAGTTAATAATGAAAACAACGATTGTGGCTGAAATTGGCTCAAATTGGGAAGGAAATCTGACAATTGCTAATAAAATTATTCAAAGGTGTAAGGCTGCAGGAGCCGACGCAGTCAAATTCCAAATGTGGCGCGCCAGGGATCTTTATTCTGAAGATCACCCAAACTGGAACGTGATAAAAAAATCGGAATTGACCTTCGCAAAGGCAAAAAAAATTAAAAAAATTGCAGATGCTGTTGGAATAGAATTTATGTGCAGCGTTTTTTATCCGGAGGGAGTAGAATTTCTTGAAACAATAAATGTAAAAAGATACAAAGTTGCATCAAGAACCTGCTTATTCAAAGATCCACATTCCGTTGAAACACTAAAAAGCAAAGCCAATACGAAAAAGCCAGTCATAATAAGCATGGGCATGGGAGGAGACAAAGAAAAAATCAGAAATATTTTCTCAAAAAATAAAACTATATTTTGTTATTGTATATCCGATTATCCGTTAAAATTTAATAAAATTAATTGGACTCAAGCAATAAATTATGATGGGTTTTCCGATCACACTTTAGGAATTACAGCAGCAATCTTGTTTACCGTGTTGAAAAAACAGAAAAATACAAAACAAATTTTAATTGAAAAACACGTCAAACTGCAAAATTCCAAAGGTCCTGATGCATCAACCTCAATCGATACTGACCAACTATCTGAATTAATCTCCCACATACGCATACTTGAGCGGGCAAAATTTTAGAGGTTTACAGATTATGATGCTTTATTTACCTCTTTGATGATTTTTTCTATATCTCTATCAGTCAAGTTTGGATGAGTTGGCAGGGAAACAATCTCGCGACCTATCTTTTCAGTTATTGGTAACTTAGTTTTAGATTTGTAAAGACTAAATGTGTGGATTGGTCGGTAATGAATTCCAGTCTCAATCCCTTGCTCTAATAGTTTTTTCCTAAATTTTTCTCTGTTTTTCACTCTTATCCAATAAAAATGATAAGAGCATCCTTCTTCGAGCGGCATTTTGTTCTCTATTGAAATTTCTTCTGAGAATTTTTTCGCAATCGTTTTTCTCCGTTTATTAGCTTTATCCAGTTTTTTTAGTTGTATTAACCCAATAGCTGCAGAGAATTCGTTCATGTAATAATTCCAACCTATGTTTTTTACATCATACTCGTTACTTTTTCTATTGCTTATTCCACACCATCGTTTCTCTTTAAGAAGAGTTGAAACTTTTTGATGATCATTTCTGTTTATAGATATGAGGCCACCAGTAGGCATTGCAAGATTTTTCACTGGATGAAAACTAAAGCATACCAACTCGCCATGGCTCCCAATTTTTCTATTTCTATATGTAGACCCGGCCGCATGTGCGGCATCTTCGACTAGGCAAATATTGAATTCCTTACAGAGTTTTGAAATTTGCCATAGATCTGCTGGCATTCCAGCAAAGTGTACGGGTAGGATAACCCTTGTTTTTTTTGTAATGTTTTTAGCAATTTCAGTATGATCCATACATAAAGTACTCTCGTCAATGTCTACAAATTTTGGAATACCACCATTTTCTAAAACTGCATTGGCGGTAGCAACAAACGACAGTGAAGGGAGGATCACTTCCTTATTCCTTATATCGTATATTGACAAAGCCAGGTTCAGAGCGGCCGTTCCACTGTTTAACGCAACACAACTCTTAGAATTAGTGTATTTTGTAAATTCCCTTTCAAATTTACGAACTTCACCAACGCCTGCCCCAGACGCCCAAAAATGGCTATCCAACACTTTTTCGATTGCAAGTTTTTCGGATTTGTCAGTATATGGATCAAATAACTTGATTTTAGTCATTTGTAGTCCCGTTATTTTTCTGTGATTTAAGATATTGTTCGTCTTTTTTTAATGATGAGAGATATCCATCATGTTTTACATTCTTATTTATTTTAAAAATATCTGGCTTGTTTTTGTATAAATTAATAATATCTTGGGTCAGAATTGGTCTTGCAATGATATTCTTTACTATTTCTTTTACCAGCTCAAGATCCTCAATTCTATCTACAGTGTATCTTATGTGAGAGATATTATCTGATCTTGTTATATTGATTAGTTTGAATTTATTTTCTGGATCACGAATAAACGGTGTAACGTGCTCTCTTTCTGAAGGTTTTTTCGCATTTTTCCATGCTTTTTCAAGGACAGCAAAAGAAAAAACTTCTACCTCGGTTCCATATGGAAATGTTCTGCATAGAGTATTTGTTGCAAGATCGCATGTGTGACCAGTGTATTCTTCAATTACCATGTCCACAATATTGGGATCAATTATGGGATTATCGGCCGTAATTCTTATGATGGGATTTATGGAAAATTTTTTGGCACACTCATAGTATCTATCTAACACATCTTCAGAGGATCCTCTATAACACTCAATATTTTTTCCTGCTAAATGACTCTGGATCACATCGTCTTCTGCTAGCTTTGTGGTTGCAATTAAAATTTTTTCAATCCTTTTTGCTGATTTTAATTGCATAATCACGTAATCAAGAACTGTGTTGGAACCGTCAACTACTCGCATCACTTTTCCAGGTAGTCTGGATGAACCCATACGAGCCTGAATTATACATCCAATCATGTATGCAATCTAACAGTTTGTGTATATAATGTAGCAATATTTTTCATGTGTGGGATCTGGTTGCAATTCATGTTTTTATCAAGTTTTTAATTTCTCGTAAATCAAATTTTGGAGAATAACTGATCTCTTTTTTTGCTAATGATATATCTGCCTGGCTATTCTTTATATCGCCTTTTTTTGAATTAATGTATTGTATTTCGATATTTTTGCCGGATAAGGCAATCATTAATTCTGCAAGCTTTTTTATCGTGACAGTTTCTCCACTCGCGATGTTAAAAATTCCATTTTTGTCATTAATTAGTGAGGAGTAAACTGCCTCGACTACATCTTGTACGGAAACGAAATCTCTTGTTTGCATACCGTCCCCAAAGATTTCCAAATTTTTACCCGCTGCGATTTTTTCAATGAACTTTGTTATGACTCCTGCGTATTCTTGAGATTGTCCATCGCCATAGATGTTGAAGAATCTCAGTATGGCGTAACTAATGTTGTGTTTGGAGACGAATTTTTTTATTTCTTCTTCCATCAGAGCCTTGCTCTCTCCATATGGGGAAATCGGATTTATTTTCGAATTTTCAGTAAGTTTTGTTCCCGGCTCGCTTTCTCCATAAACTGCAGCAGACGAAGCTACAACTATTTTTTTTATATTATTCTCCTTACAAGCAACAAGTACATTTCTAGTTCCCTCTATATTGACATGAAATGTGATGTTGGGATTTTTAATTGAGTCTTCTACTGAGATCTTAGCAGCTAGATGAATTACAGCATTCTGCTTGCTTGTTGCATTTGTTATATCTTGAAGTTTTGTTATGTCTCCTTCTACTAGTTTAGCTCCGGCATCAAGAAGTGAAACTATGTCCTTTTTTTCTGAATTGGAAAAATTATCAAAAATCGTTACTGCATGTCCTTTTTTTATCAAGTATTTTACAAGATGCTTACCAATAAATCCTGCCCCGCCTGTAACCAGAATTTTCATTATCTCATAAACAACGAATCGATGTTATATTTTATTCAATTTAGCCATATGTTTTAGTTCAGTCTACTTTTAATGAAATTAATAGCTTCTACCGGTGTAGGATTTATTCCTAATTTCACAGCCAGATATATACTTGAATAATCAAGAAGATAGATCAAACAAATTATTTTGGTAAGAATGTTGCCTTGTCGACTCATTATTTGTTTGTAATTAATTTTTTTTAATTCAAAAAACTCTTTTAGTATCTCCCATCTCTCTTTCGTCGCTTCATAATCGTCTTGTCCTCTAAGCAGTATTGGTTGAAAATTATTTTTTTTATCCCAACCAACTATTCCATTATGTGAGGATTCGATAACATCCTCTATCATTGCATGTAGTTTGGCGTTTTCTTGTATTGAATTTTTAAATCTGATTGCGACTGGTTGGAGCCCCCATGGATAATAAATTATTGGAGAATGGTTGATCCATTCAGATATTTCAATTGCTGGGTTTTCATTGGATATGTTATTTGAATTGATTTTTTCAGAAACATCTTCTAAATTTTTTATGGATTCTAAAATATCTGATTTGACTATGGGTAAAATTGGTTGTAGTACATGTAACATCGTATAAAGAAATGATGTAAACGACGCTCTTGGTGAATGATATCTTGTAATATTCCTATGCGGAATATCATTTTTTAAACAGATGTCTCTTATTTTACCGCCATCTGAAAACGCAATGATTCGTGCATTCATCTCTCTTGCATTTTTTAGCATGGCTAATGTTTCAGAGGTATTTCCTGAAATGCTTGTCACTACAACCACCGAATTCGAATCTACCGTTCGTGGCAGATGATATCCCTTCACAACCGTTACATGAGTATTTGTTTTTGATAAAATTGCTGAAAAAATGTCTCCTATTGCGCCTGAACCGCCCATACCTGCAAACACTATGTGGGAACAGCTCTGCAAATTTATTTCCGGTAACTCCGATGCGTAACCGTCATTTGCAATTTTCGGCCACTGATCGTAGACTTTGTACATCTCTTGTAAGTCGATTTTTTGCAAGTCTTGCAGCGTTATCAATCAGATAATACATTGTTAGTAGAAATATAACCCTTTGATAAGACCTAATACGGACATTAACCCATGTTTGAGAATTTCAATTAGTTACGTCAGACAGTAATTTGACGTTCCACAAATAATATTAATTGATAGTATTTCTGATAATTCGCTAATGAATAGCTGATGGATAAACGTCAACAACTGATGCATCTATTTGTTGACAAAAATTAAATATTCCTTAAATTGGGCACTACTATCTTGAGCCGTCTTGGTACGCTAAAAGAAATTTTTGAATTGTATTTACATAAACGTAAATTTTACATGTTTCCAATCATTGTGTTGTTGATCATAATGATCGGGTTTACCGCACTTGCACAAAGTGGCCTTGCAGCCTTTATTTATCCAATATAACATGGAACTATCATCATCAAGATTCAAATCGCTTGCTGTCACCGCCGGATTTTCATTCTGGTTCTTTGTTATTACTAATGCATTTGATGTGTTCTCCTTTGAGGTAATGGGGATTTTTATTCTTGTAATGATAGTTGTAACTCAAGTCTTTACAAAAAAATTATCCAGAGCACTTGATATTTTTGCTAATATTAATACAAAAGTGTTTTTAGGAGCATTATTTGTTTTCGTAATCTCAATTTATGGAGTTTTATTTAGGCTGTTGAAGGTAGATCTATTAAGATTAAAAAAACAAACGGATACGTATTGGCTTGAAACCGAGGAATCTAAATCCAATCAAATTAGGAAGCAATACTAATGTATAATTTGGGCATATCGTGCTATTATCATGATTCAGCGGCAGCTGTACTCAAAGACGGTCATGTTGTTGCCGCAGTAGAAGAAGAAAGATTTTCAAGAAAGAAATTTGACGATGGATTCCCTAAAATGGCAATAGACTGGTGTCTTGCTGAAGCAGGAATAACACCATCTCAAATTGATTCTATCGCGTTTTATGATAAACCGATTTTAAAATTTGAAAGACTACTTGATAATTATATTGCAGTTGCGCCAAAAGGCCTGTACAGCTTTCTTGACATAATACCAAAATGGATTCATAAAAGACTGTGGATAAAAAATGAAATTAAAAATAACCTCAAAGGATTCAAGGGCGAAATCATTTTTCCGGAACATCATCTGTCTCATGCAGCCCACGCTTTTTACACTTCTGCCTTTGATGAATCTGCAATACTTACAATAGATGGGGTCGGAGAATGGAGTACCACTTCATTTGGAACCGCACAAAACAATTCCATTAACCTGACTCATGACATCAGGTGGCCGCATTCTGTTGGTCTGTTCTATTCAGCTTTTACGTATTTTTTGGGTTTTCAGGTAAATGAGGGTGAATACAAACTAATGGGGCTTGCATCATATGGAAAACCTCGTTATTATGATCTGATTCTCGATAATTTAATCGATGTAAAAAATGATGGAAGCATTCATTTGAACATGAAGTATTTTGCTTTTACTTATGATAAAGTTATGACTAACAAGAAATTTGCTGAACTATTTGGAATAAAACCGCGTACAGAAAACCAAAGAGCAGAGCAAATCCATTATGATTTAGGCGCAAGTTGTCAACAAGTACTTGAGGATGTATTATTGAAAATGGTCAAGCATGTACATGAAAAAACAAAAAACAAAAATTTGTGCCTTGGTGGCGGTGTTGCTCTAAACGGTGTAGCAAATTTTAAAATTCTAAAAGAAAGTCCGTTTGAAAATGTCCATGTACCACCTTCCCCAGGTGATGCAGGAAGTGCCGTAGGATCTGCTCAATACCTTTACTACTGTCATAAAAAAAATAATAGATTAATTGAAACCAACCCCGCTAAACAAATTATCGAAAATGTTTACGTTGGACCTTCTTATTCAGAGGAGCAAATCAAGAAATTCCTTGATTCTAATAATATCGAATATGAGATGCTTGATAGGTCATTATTAATTAAAAAAACTGCTAATCTGATATCTGAAGGAAGCGTTGTAGGTTGGTATCAAGGAAAGATGGAATGGGGTCCTAGAGCTTTAGGTAACCGCAGTATTTTAGCAGATCCAAGACGTGCAGATATGAAAGATATCCTAAATGAAAAAATAAAACACAGGGAATCATTTAGGCCGTTTGCCCCGTCGATTCTTGAGGAACATGTTTACGATTATTTTGATATTGATAGGCCTAGCCCATACATGTTAATGGTAGCTCCCATTAAAAGACCAAAAGACATTCCAGCTGTAACACATGTTGATGGTACCGGACGACTCCAAACAGTTTCTAAAGATGCGAATCCATTGTATTATGATTTGATAACAGAGTTTTACAAAATAACTGGAGTTCCGGTAATAATTAACACCTCGATGAATGTAAAGGGTGAACCGATCGTTAATACTCCAGAACAAGCATACAACATGCTCACAAAAACAGACATGGATGCTCTTGTCCTTGGAAACAATCTAATTTTCTCTATTAGGGGTAAATGATTTGTCAGTTCAAATATCCTATAAAAAACAGGCACTGTTTTTCGTATTGTTGATTTTGATTTTTCTAGCCGCAATTGAGATTATTTTCAGAGTTTACGATTACTATTATCCTAACTGTCGGTTTCTTGACAGTGAGGTTTATGATAATGTGGACTTTGAAATAAAACGGCAGATATGTCATGATCATGGCAAAGTTATATGGAATAATGATCCGCTGTACCTAATTCCGAATCAGCATTTTAACACTATTAATATAAATTCGGATGGTTTTCGTGGAGAGGAATTACAAAATAATGCTGATTATAGAATTTTTGTAATTGGAGGTTCAACAACATTTGGTGCCGGTGCCTCATCCGATTCTCACACTATTTCTGGATTCCTTCAGAAGAAACTATCTTCCCAATTCCCTCAACATAACATCGAAGTAATCAATGCTGGAATATCTAATGCGTACTCGTTTTCTGAAGCAAATCTGATCAAAAATAAGATTTTGTCACATGATCCTGATTTGTTAATAATCTATGATGGGTGGAATGATCTAGATCGTGTCTATGAAAATTATTATGATACGGCCACCGATGTCAAATTACTTGATCAAATCATACGCTTCATAAAACGTAGTGAATATGTGACCCCACAAGTACTTCTAAAATTATATTTTAACTTTCATCACGATAATGTGGCCGTGGCGTCGTTTGACTCTTCCAATATGGAACAAAAGGTATCGTTATGGACAGAAACATGGACTGACATATGTAATCTGCAAAATGAATATGGTTTTAAAACTATCATTATGCTACAACCTATTCTTGGTACGGGAAACAAACCACTAAGTTCTGAAGAACAGCAACATTTCGTACACTTTGACAACGAATCTCAAATTTATTACTACCAGAAATACGCTGACGTATTGCCACAACTACAATCCGCGTGTACCGCAACGCATGATCTCCGAAATATATTTGATAATTATTCTGAAACAATTTATTATGACTCTGGGCATGTGGGGGATTTTGGTAATGAAATTATCGCTGACACTATGTATGAAAAGATCATTGATGTAATACAGTCGGATTTAACCAGCTGAGTTCATGGAATTAGTTGTTCTTTTTTAAAACAACCGTTTATTGATTTCCACCTAACAAATTCTAACTATTGATGGCAACTAACACGTTTTTTACAAAAGATAATTCCAAATTATAAATTAGACTCATTTTGTTTATAGTTGTTGTCCAATATTCGTGTCACACATTCTGGACTCATAAACCTAGTTACTGGATTATCTCGCGTCGCAACTGCCTTCATTTTCATTACGTTTGTTACACGAAGCCTGTCAGCTGATGAATTCGGACAGTACAATCTAGTTTTAAGTATGATAGCATATGTCGTAATGTCTCATTGGTTTGTTTCATATTGGGTAACAAGAGAGATTGCGCGAGGAAATTCGACAGGTAAAACAGCAATTCTTTCAAGTGGAATTTTTCCGCCTGTGGGTTTTTTGATTTTTTTATTAATCGGAATATCCTTAGATTCAAATTTTGAGTTAAGTATGATTGCACTTGCAGGAGTTCTCGTTCCTCTACAATTTCTGCATAGTGTCTTAAACAATATATCAATTGGCTGGAAACCAGAAGCAGCAAGCTATGGAAATTTTTTACTAGAGGTAACTAGAGTTCCTTTAGGATTTCTTTTTCTGCTGTTGCTTGACATGAAATTGAATGGTGTGTTTCTCTCATTAATCATAAGCTATCTTGTAAGCATTATTGTCATGCTGTGTTATAACCGAAATCAATTTCTCACAAGTTTTTCTACCTCGGTTTTCAAAAACTGGCTCTCGAGATTTTGGATACCTGGTTATCCGGCACTAATTGCTATAATTTCTAAATTAGATTTTCTCATAGTCACACTTCTGTCGTCGTCAACTGTAGTAGGATTTTACGCAGCAGCATTTGCCATAGGCAGCCTAGTTTCGTATGCAAATCTTGTTGCAGTTGGTGTCTATCCAAAGCTTCTTGGAAATGATCGTGGAAAATATCTGAGTGAAAACTTTAGACTGTTAATCTATTTCTCAATATTCTTTACTGCAATTTGTGTTGTTTTTGCTAATCAGGGGCTCTTTGTTTTAAATCCGATGTATCAAGCTGTATCGATTAGTGTAATCTTCATCTCAATTCATTTTCTTTTGTTTAATATTTATAACAGTTTTAATTCCATGCTTAAAGCAACAGAAACGATTGATAAAAAACAAAACCCTACTGTCATGGAATTTATTAAAAGTAAATTGTTCAAACTACCCACTATTCAACTGGTTCAGAATGTTGCATATGTTTTAACTCTTACCGTTGTTCTCATTACTGTCAAATTTTCATCTACTGTAGACATGGTGAATATCTGGTCAGCGATATATCTCATAACCCAAATTCCTTCTACGTTATTTCTTTCCTATTGGATAAGAAAAGAAAAATTAATTTCATTCAACTCTATTGCAGTTTCTAAGTACCTCTTTGCAATTATTCCAACTTGTATTGCTGTAGATTTTCTTAACAAGACATTTTTGGATTATACTGATGTTTTCATCTTAATCCCTCAATTGGTGTTGATTTTAGTAATTAGTGTTTTATCTTATGTTGCTATTACATTTTTAATCGATGTTCACACCAAAAAATTTGTAAAAGCACTACTTGCCTTATTAATTAAATAATCATTTTACAATAAAATGTGAGACAAAAAACTGATAGTAACCTGCATTTTAACGAATTAATGAATTCAAGTATTATGAAGTTTTTTCTAAATATAGCCGAGTTTTTTTAATTCCTGTTTTATTTTCTCGTCATCTTCATCTACATTCGCATCCATGTTAAATGACTTAATTTGGAATTTGTCTATAATGTCCTCCATTCTTGATACAATTTCAGGCATTGAATTTGCCATGTTATTTCTCTCTGATGGATCCGCATCTAAATCATACAAGTTTACATTTTTCATGGGGTTGTCTCTGTCTCTAAAATACTTGAATTTTGGTGTCCTAACCCCAATTACAAAACCTTCACTGTGTTCTAGATTATCACCGCTTTCAATAAATATTGGAACTTCTCCTATTGTTTCTCCATTAATCAATGGCTTGAGACTCCGACCGTCAGTTTCCGAACTAGCTTTTAATCCTAACAAGTCCATAATAGTGGGAAAAATATCTATGCCGGAAACAAGCTGATCGATAATCTTTGGCGTTGTATCTTTATTTATTATTAGCAAGGGAATTCTTAGAGTTTCATCATACAGAGTTTTATCACCACGTGCGTTTAATGTTCGTAGCTGTTCGGCTGACAATTGTTTTTTTAATTTTGTCTGTTGAAATACTCTGCTAGTTTTTCTAGACATGATTAGCAGTTTTCTTCCTATGGGTACTAATCTTGGAAATATTGTCTTTCCCCTTGTCACGATTGATTCTTCTCTAGCAGCTGATCTCAAATTATCTTTTATTGGAATGTAATCTCCATGATCGGCAGTAATGATGATAATAGTATTATTGTGATCTATGCAATTTATGATTTTCCCAATCCATTCATCAAGATAAGATAACGTTCTCTCATACTCTGTCTCTCCAAATTCTTTTTTGTTGAATTTTGATGGGACGATAATTTTGTCATGATGGAACATGCTTTGTTTATGATGCAAATCCTCTAAATGAATATAATAAAACCATGGTTGCTTCATTTCTCCTGCTGTTAATCGTTTTACGATACTGTTGCCACAGTGCTCTGTTGAGTTATTGTTATCTTTGTTTATGATGTCATAAACGTCAACATCATCAAACTTTTTTATTATGTGATTATACCAAGCCAGTTTCGGTACGACTGCATAAATGTTGTAATTGTGTTTTTTTAATACGTCAAAAATTGTCTCAATACTTGGATTAAATTTTTTTAAATTAATTCCTGTTTTATAAGAATACATTCCGGTAAAAATATTTCCTAGGCATTTGCCTGTTACATCAGAAGAACTTATGGTTTGGGAAAAATAAACTCCTTTTTTAATTAATAAATCGATATTTGGAGTAAATGCAGTTTTTGTTTTTCCATAAAATTTGTCACTCCTTAGTGAATCAATCACTAATAGGAGCACATTAGAATTCATTTCACCATGCACCAACTATATCTTTCGTCATTTTTGATTTCCTTAGTTAATAGTTGGATTATCTTCTTTGTACTATAATTTATTTTATGATTGACTTCCGTATCACTTGATAGCGCTAGTCACAAAAGACCTATTTATCTCCTCCAGATAATTATCCTATGCAGCTGGAAGATGATCTTGTTGATATGAGCCTAGTTAAATCCGGCAAAAACTTTCTGGGTATTCTGAATGACATTAAGAGAAGGCCCGAAGATGCTGCAGATGAGCTGAGCGTTCCTTTGGAAGAAATCACCTCAATTATTGAAGGAAAAAAGCCGCTCAGCCCAGAACTGATTAACAAGGCAACTGCAATCTGGCCAGTTAATGCTCGGGATTTTTACATTATTCAAGATGATTGTCCTCTGGGCCTTAAGATAATGCGCGCAGAAGAATCTAAAAAATCTAGCCGTATTATGGAGAGGGCAGGTAAACCCTACTATGAATATCGTGATACGGCAATGAGTACTGTGGCTCCGTTCAGACCTGAATGGATACTTGAATTATGTTGTGTTGATGACAACAACCCTTCCAATCCTAACGTACAATGGAATAACGGTCACTTTATGCATCAGTTCACTTATTTTATCGGCGATGTGAATTTTTACTATAGGGATTCTAGGGGGGACAAAAAAGTCGCAGTAATGAATACGGGTGATTCGATGTATATCACTCCATTTACACCACATACATTTGCTACTAGAAAGGGAGCAAAAGAGAATGGCTTGATCCTCGCATTAACATATGGCGGAAAGCTGACTGGCGATGTCCAGCAAGAGTTATCCGGACTTTCGATTCAACTGGGCTCAAAATTCGCATTGGATTTTTCAAGTAAAGAAAAGGCAAGCGCCTCTTTACTCAAATACCATAGGGGGATTGCAAACCTCTCAGTAGAGGAACTAGCAAAAAGAGCCTCCATACAGACCCATGATTTATTAGATTTTGAAAACGGCTCTAAAATTCCATCTATATCTGAGATGGAAAAAATAGCCCACGCTCTTACAATTAATATCCGAGACCTCCTCCCCAACGATAAAATCGAAGACAAGGTAATAGTGAGGCATCATGATGATGGAAGAAAATGGTATTACCCCGAAAATACGAAATCATATGAGTTTCTTGAATTGGCATCAACATCTGCGTTGCCTTTCTCTAAGGCTTTTGAGGTTAAAGTACAAAATTCTAATGGCTCTGATCTTGACTTAGAGTCTGGTTTACATCAGTATGTTTACAATATTGGGCGTATGCCAATTAAAATAAACTGGGAATTTAACGGAAAACAATACAGTGAAATGGTAAATCCAGATGATTCATTGTACCTAAAGCCTTTTGTACCTCATAATTTCCGCGGAGATGGAAAATTGCTGATTTTGCGAATAGGTGGAAAGATTGCTGGAGATTCACAAAGAGAGCTATCGGTTGTAGGCAAACAAAATGCACAAAGAGCGATTTCAGAGACAATGCAATGGTTTGATCCTAGTGGAAAAAATTAGATAACCACAATTTCAGCTAAAAACCATGAATAAAAAAAATGTGATAATTATAATGATAGATGGAGGAAGGCTAGATCGAGCCCTACAATCTTCTGTTTTTAATGAATTAAAATCGCAATCAGTATTTTTTTCAAATTCTATCACCTATGGACCACATACTATAGCAGCAATGCATGCTGTTTTTAGTGGGAGCTATGGCTCTAGAACTGGCACTAACAGCTATTGGTCCACATTTAAATTCAAAAAAAACAGGTTCAAAACGCTCACTGAGTATCTTAAAGACAACGGATTCTATACTTACGCAGACGTCATTAATCAGCTAGTAGTTCCAAAACAGGGCTTTGACAATTACATAGTACATGATGAATTGAACGACGACTTGCTCGTACGCCATCAACATCTGTTAGATGAAATGAGCCAGAAAAACGCCAAACAACAAAACTTTTTCCTTTATCTACACTACAGCAAAATCCACACAGGAATCATGAATGAAGTTTTAAAAGTATATGATAATTTCAGCGATGAATATTTCGCTAACAAAAAGAAAAACGAATCTCGCTATGATGCCTTGTTTTCTGCAGCTGAATCCTACCTAAATGGAATTTTAAACAAGGTCAAACAACTAAACTTGGATAAAAACTCAATAATACTGGTAATGTCTGATCACGGAATTAGCGTGGGTGAAAAAATTGGAGAGCGAGCATACGGCGCATTTTGCTATGATTATACGCTGAGGACCTTTACCTATTTTTTGATACCTGGCATTGCTTCCAACGAAATCAAGCAACAAGTACGCACAGTCGACTTTATGCCCACAATATTAGAATGTCTAGAAATTACTATTGATGCCAATTACGACAAGCTGGATGGGGTCTCGTTATTGCCATTGATAAGAGGTGGGTCATTTCAGGAACTTTTCGCATTTTCTGAGACTGGTAACCCATTTCGTGAAAAAACGCCCCCAAAGGAACCCAACGTTAAATCTCTTAGGAATTCCAAATGGAAATTCATCTTCAATGAACATGACGGTACTAAGGAAATGTATAATCTTGAGCTAGACCCTGATGAAACCAACAATTTGTTTGGTACCGGCGAGCAAATGGAGAACATCCTGTGGGATGAATTGCAGAAACTGATTGGCAAACGTGATTAGTCATTAAATAACTTCTCGGCATTTTTCAGATCCTGCATCGTATCAATCTCGCACCATTTGCTCGAAATAAATGCAGGTTTTACTTCAATGTTTGAATCAATTAATTCCTGAATCATATCCGTAAGGTATGCTTTTGGAACGGATGGGGCCTGTTGAAATTTTCCTTGGTGGTTATTGATCAACTCGTCATATTTTTTAACAAATATTTCTGATCCAGTAGGCGATAGCCTGATTATGCCTAAAAATTCTCCTACAGTATCATCGCCGTCATTAATGTTCTTTCTGATCTTAATTATCGCATTTGCGCTGTCTAACAATATGTTTTCAGCCTCTGATTTTGGGTGTTCTGTACGTCCGGCGTAAGCTCTTTCCCAGTTCATGTCAACTGCAATCACTATGTCTCCACTTGTAGCCAAAACTTGTCGGATGACATCTACGTCAAAAATTATGTCCGAATACAAAATTAGTACGTCGTTTTTTATAAATTCCCTTGCCTCCATCAGACTACCTAAAATATCGTGCTCGTCGTAGTTCTGGTCTTTAACATACCTTACATCTGTTAAATTAAATTTGTCACCGTGAGGGCCAGTAATTATCACCGTGTCGCTGATTCCTATTTTTTTTAACGCCGCTATCTGATAATCGATGATAGGTCTGCCGTTTACATTTACTAGTGACTTTGGAAGATCTTTGATCGCCTCACTGATTCGCTTTCCGGAACCCGCTGCTATTATTATTGCCCTCATTTCCTTTCTAGAGATCTCATAAACCTGTATTTGATATTTGGCGGACTGATTTCCACCCTCGTACTTTTCGGTCCGCCTTTTTCCACTTGAATTAAAATCAAAATCGGACCAGGCATCTTTTTTGTTTTTGGGATGATCCCTTTTAACTGATTTTTTGAACTAATTTTAAAAATCTTGAAATTTGCAATTTTTGCAATTTTTGCAATATCAATTTTATTTGAATTTGTTGGCTGCCCGCCTGTTGATTCGTGGGATTTGTTATCAAACACGCAATGAATGAAGTTTGTTGGCTGCAGTGCTCCTATGGTCACAAGTGATCCTAAATTCATCAATATGTTTCCATCTCCATCAAACACATATACGCGCCGTCTTGGATTTTTTAGTGCCACCCCCAAACCAATTGATGATGCCAGCCCCATGGATCCAATCATGTAAAAATTGCTATCTTTTTCGCTTGTTTCATACAAGTCCCTGCTCATAAATCCGTTGGCAGATATTATCGGTTCATTTCCGATCTCTTTGGCAAGAATCGCTACTGCCTCCTTTCTAATCAACAAACTCTCTCCTGATTATAAGTCCTGCAAGTTTTTCATTTTTTAATCGTGTTAGTGCCCACCAGCACGCCTTTTTCCAGTTTTCTTCATTCAATGTCTTTGTCTCTAATCCCAGCGTTTTGATCAGCTTCGGCTGAACTTTTCCAATTTTTTCGTGTTCGGGTGCGTCGTTTTTCAGATATCCCCTCCACCCAATTAACAAAATCATGGGGATCTTGTAAAGCTGAACAAGCGATGTAATTGTGCTAAGTGAGTTCGCAAAACCGGCATTTTGCATAAATACGAGCGTTTTCTTGCCTGACAGGCTCATTCCGGTAGCTATGCCTATGGCTTCTTCTTCTCTTGTTGTAATCAGAATTTTATTTTTTTTTAAACCCTCATCAATAAAGTGTTTCATCGTAGAGTCTGGAACTCCGATAAAACTCTCAACCCCGCTCTTTACTAATAAGTTAAACAGATCTCTTTGTATCTCTTCTTTCAATTGATGTAACCCATTTTCCTTAGATCATCTTCAATCATTTTTTCCTGCTCGTTAATCCTGTAGGTGTTTTGAAGTCTGAAAATATCATCCATCTTTGACATGTCGATTTTTATCTCTTCCAAGCTGTCATTGTGAATTATTTCCTTTAATAGCCTTGATATTGCATGGTGTGCAACTCGCAATGACTGGTTGGCAAAAATCACCATCTTGATTTTGTGAGAAATCAGCTCTGATATTTTCACCGATGGGTATGATGTTGGAACGACGACTAGCGGTACTAAACCATCCCATTTTTCAGCAAATTCAAATATCTCATTTGGTGTATTTTTTTTCGAGTGAATCAAAATTGCATCAGCTCCGGCGTCTTCATAGGCCTTGGCTCTTTGTAATGCTTCCATCATTCCTTTTTCTGCAATGAGTGCTTCAGTGCGTGCAATTATCATAAAACTAGATTCCTTTTTTGCCTCTCTTGCAGCTATGATCTTTGCAACAAACTCCTTTTCCGGCAGCAGTTCCTGCCTTGCATCTTCTAAAAGACTATTCTGCTTGGGGAAGATCTTATCTTCTATGCTTATTCCAGCTATTCCAGCTTTTTCATATTTTTTTACTGCATGACTTACATTTGCTGGACCTCCAAAACCAGTATCGCAATCAGCTATGACTGGAATGTTGCAAGCGTCGACCATGTTTTCGGCAGCTCTGAGAAAGTCGGTCATGGTAAGAATGCTTGCATCAGGAAGCGCATGTGTGGCCGAAATGGCAAAGCTGCCTGCCCAAATTGCGTCAAACCCAGATGTTTCCACCAACTTTGCTGATAGTGCATCGTATGCGCCTCCTACCTTTACTATGGGCCTTGTTTCCATCATTTTTTTTAACTTCTCACTGTTTGACATTTGTTATCCACGATTGTCGATTATTGTAACTTATAAAGAATATTGGATATTTCTCCATATCAATTGTACACAATACGTCAACCTAAAAAAATCATTTTCGGAATGAATTCATGCTCGCAGTTTGAATTTCCAACCAATTCCTTGGTGATAACATCTCGTGGTGCAAAATCGCGAGGTTGGCTGGATTACATAAAAATACACAATCATACTGTCTTTGATTCCGTTGAACCAAATCCTTCAATAGATACAGTGGAAAAGATAATCTCTGAGGTAGGCCGTAATTTTGCCACCGTAATTGGAATTGGAGGCGGCAGCTCACTTGACGTAGCAAAATATGTTGGCTTTAAATTAAACAAGCCAAAAATCTTGGTCCCCACCACCTTTGGCAGTGGAAGCGAGGTGACTCGAATTTCAGTATTGAAGGTAGATGGGAAAAAAACAAGCTTTCACGATGATTTGTTGCTAGCAGATGTTGCTATCGTCGATCCGTTTTTCATCAAATCTGCGCCAAAGGAAGTCATTAAAAACTCCGCAATCGATGCCTGCGCACAATGTACCGAAGCTTATGATAGCAAGCTTGCAAATATTTTTACCAAATTCTTGTGTATGAAAGCTTTTGATATTTTAGAAAAAGCAATACTGGATGAACATTACGAGGATTTGGCTTACGGAGCTATGCTCTCAGGCTTGGGATTTGGTAATTCATCGACCACGTTAGGACATGCGTTGTCGTATGTGTTCTCAAATGAAGGTTTTTCACACGGACATGCCCTTGCGTTTACCACTACCGTGGCACACAAATTTAACAATTCGCAGTTTTATGAGCGGTTTAAAACTTTGACAAACAAGTTGAGATTTGAGCCTATCTATCTCAAACAAGATTTACACGAAGCCGCAGAAATTATTCAACTCGACAGAAAACATCTGGATTATAATCCTACACGTGTATCAAATGCTGATATTGTTTCTTTACTAGAGATCATCAACTCTAAACATGTTTTTTAATTTTTACATCTGTTAGCGTCATATCCAATTTCACTCTTTTAGTTTTATGTTTGTCACGTTTTGTGAGTAATGTTTCCACCATGTGTCTATTACTGGCTTTGTAATTTCAAGAAGTTCGGGTTTTTTTCTGAACAAATTTAGTATGTCGCGGGTTTTAAAATTACTGTCAAGTGCAGGAAAAATTTCTTTTGCTAATTCAAAATCTTCCATATAGTCTAAAGTGAGCCTAATATTATGTGGAATATCTAACATTGGTTCCAGATTTACAGATCTACTTTTTATAATATTGTTATTCGTGAAAAACTCTTTGTATCCAGTTTCAGTGTTTGTAGTAGTTTTCATGTTACAAATTTTTTCTAACGCCGTGGCTCTTATCACTGCAGGAATTATTCCATGAATAAAAAAGTTAACATTGTTGTTGTATGCATGACCGTCAACATAATCTGCACCTGAGATCATGGCTTCATCAATTGCTAAATCTACGTATTCTGGATCCATGTAGATCTTATCTCCTTCAACATCAACAATGAGATCTGTATCAAATTTCTTCGCAGCGAGTAGAAATCGAACCAAAATATCTTTGTTTTCTCCTCTAAAATATTCAACCTTTTCGCCCTCACAGAATTTCACAATTTCATTATCCACATCTCGATTGGTTGTACAGACAATAATTTTTCTAACTCGTTTTGAGTTCCTGAGTCTTTCTACTAGTATTTTTAATACCGTTTTCCCATTGATTTCCATCAAGTGTTTTTTTGGCAATCTATTACTGTCTAATCGTACTGGGATGAAAATATCTATATTCATTAGTTGAGATTGTATTTTCAATTTATTATTGATTTTGTAATTTAACAAACATTTGTTTTTGATACTTGTTTGAGATCTTAATTGACAGATATTTTGAGAGATATCTCCTTCTGCGCTTTGCACACTTCACAATATTTGTTCCATTTCTCACCATGCTTCCATTGTTCAAGACCAGTTTGTTCATATCTCTGGTGTGCCATTTGTAGCATCCTCCGTGTGTCGTGTTTGTACATGAACTCCTTTAAGGCAAACAATTCCCCGATGGTAAAATACTGGCTAACTGTGGCCGTGTATTTTGTCGCATCACCACATTCTGTCATGAATTTATCAAGAGCGTCCAATCTCCATTTTTGTAAAGTCGCATCATCCACATTTCCTTTACCTTCTGCTATTAGCTTCAGCCTGGTGTCGTATTGTTGCAACAAGTGATCCTTGTAATCGTAAAAAATCGGACTTCCGACATACGGCGTGCAAATAAAAGGATCAACTTCGGCTCCATTCTGAATCCAAAAGTCCACGGTTTCCATCAAGTCGTCAATGTTCTCATGTGCGTTGCCTATCATGAATGTCGTAATGGGGGTCATCTTGGCCTGCTTTATCGTATCGATTGTTTTTTGTAGATGGGAACGCAACTGACCTTTCTTGATATCTTGGTTCAGAACTTTATCCGAAGCAGATTCAAATCCAAACGATATGTACGCACAGCCTGCGTCTCTCATCAATTTTACTATCTCTGGTTGTACCGCAACGCTTGGAGCGTCCCCAAGTGTGCCCCATTTCACGGTATCGCTGAGTCCTTCTTTTACGTATATTTCACAAAACTCTTTGGTCCACTTGATATTGCTGGTCATGTTTTCATCAAGAATTGATATGAAGTCCACATCAAATTTTTCCTTAAGGAGCTTGACGTTGTCCACCGCATACTGCGGCGTGGGCCATCGTGCAGGAAGCTGGAATGTGTTGTTTTCCTTGTCTGAAATTCTCACTAGTTTTTCCCCTTCTTTTCTGTCTCCATTACCGTAAATGTTCTGCAAATCAATCCTTGACATTCCGTTATGGGAGCAGAATGTGCATCCTCTGGGACATCCTCTTTCCCATACCACGGATGCGCGTCGTTTGGAATTGATAGAATCGACAGACAGCTGGAGCGGTGAATATTTGAAATAGATTTCAGTCTCTAGCAGATCATATGCGGGATATGGAACTGTATTGAGATCGGAAATTAAAGCCCGCGGTTTTGTGAACACAAACTTTTCTTTATCCCGTATGCATAAACCAGCTATCGATTCAAAGTCCTCGCTGCCGCTGTTTATGGTATCATACAGCTCCGCAAAAGTCTCTTCCCCCTCACCAATGCAAATCATGTTTAACTCAGGTATTAGCTGAAGTATCTCCGTCGGGTTGTAACTGCTCCATCCGCCACCACCAACAAAAATTGCATCTGGGGCGCATTTTCTGATTATGGGCGATAATTGCTTGATTCTGCTATATGTGGTTGTTAACCCACCAATACCGATAAAATCCCATTTTTCAAGACTGATCTCCTCTTCGATTACCTTGTTTGGAACTAACTTGCCACCGAAATAATCCCTCAGCGCATTCAAGTCCAATACGGCCACCTGTCCGCCCTTTTTTTCCGCAATCGCAGCTAGAATTCCTGCCCAAAATGGAAAATGATTGGGCCCACTGTCCAATCTTATCTCTGGTACAACAAATAGTGTCTTCAACTAGATTCGTATCGCAAATTCAATATTTAAATGTGTGAGCACAATTTTTTTGCAAATCATTCTTGACGCGTATTGAGAAACTCCCGTAGCCTCATACACTTGATGCGCTCGCCAAAAATTGATCCGCCTTCAGTAGCATTGACAGTGGTCAGCCAACTAGGCGAGCGCAGAATAAATTCCTTGAGCGCATTACTGTAAAATTGGAACAACGGATCTATGATGGAATGGCATCCAAACTCTGGATTGTATACTTTGATGAATAATTTATCAAACAACGGATCATCTTGCTCAATATTAATCGGAATGTCACTACCAAACATCTTCGGATCTGACGTTCTTCCATGCGTGATGATCTTCTCCAACGGATCGTCTTCTTCCCATCCGTGATTTATCCCGACCAGCGCAACCGTATTGCATTTTAGTATCTGCCATCCGACAAACCAGGCCGACGTTCCCACATTTCCGCCAGTCTGGATAGCGGGAAGTCCTTCGGTGTGACTCTTTGCCCTTACCATCAAGGCAGATATCTGGTTAAACGATTTTTTTCCTTCATTATAGTCAAACAGCGAATGTAACCAGTGGATCTTTATTCCAGCTTGTCTTGCACGATCTGTTGCCGACGGATGAGTTACAACAGAGAAAATGCCGCTTATCTGCTTTCCATATTGATCGACTATGTCGTCATCATAAAACATTTTTTGCCTTTCCAACGGATCTATTGTTAAAACATAGAATTTTGGGAATTTGTCAGGAGTTATTCCTGCACGCAACGCCGGTATTAGTGAACCGTCGGCGCAAATTATGGATCCCTTGTAATTGCTATCTGCAATTAATTTGAGGTGATCGTGTTTTTTGACTGACGGTCCACGTCCTATAACTATGGCGGAATTGTCGTTCCTTTTATGAGCCTCCTGCGCTATGTTTAGTATTCTAGCGGATGACTCTGTCCAAATGTAATTGAGGTTTATTGCAAAATTTTGCACCCATTCATCAAATGATTCGTAATGGAGTTTTTCCATCACTTTCTCAATTTTTGTTTGACTTGTGGACGGTTTGCTTCCAAAACAAAAGTTAAACCATTCATCCCACGTCTTTTCCTCAAAACCTTGTTCGACCTTTAACTTCAACAACACCTCCAGTGTGGATTCGTCAATGGATAATTCGTTTGGGATTGTCATATAGTCCGATCAGTAAGGGTTTATTTTTATTAGTTTAGAAGTTATAACGAATCTAATCCCATCTCGTCATCTTTCTTAGAAGACCTGTATACCATAAACGATCCTTTAGCGCCTGATTTTATTATGAACTCTTCAAATTCTTCCTGTGTTAACTCTCTGCCCTTTTCTTCTGTTTTGTTCTTCAAGCCTTCCAAAGTTTCATTTTTCTTGATGCCGAAATTGGCTTTCATATATTCTGTATGGATTTTTAGAATATTAAGTTTTAGAGTTAACAATGTTGCCTGTTTTTACATAAGCAAACACATAACCTAAGCAATAATCAAGCATGCTGTAAAAACAAATGAGGCCAACATGTGTATTCATTCTAGCAACTCATAACTCAGTACATATTGATTAATTGAATTAAGTAGACAGCATGATCTGGTTTGTAGAATAACCTACACTAATTACAATTTATTTACCTAGATCCCCTCTTCAAATCGTGGTCGTATCAAGTCAAAAAACCAAGGATGTCGTAGCAGGTTTGGGTGAGATAGGAAAACCAATACTCCAGCTCATCGCAAAAACAGCAAACGCGACAGGATACGACATCAATCCAAAACTTGCGGGCAAAAAATCAAAAATACACGAGTCCCTCCCGACAAGATTCCTTCACATCTGCATCCCCTTCAACAAGAACTTTGAGGAAAACGTTCTAAGTCTTAACAAAAAATACGCGCCAAGAGCAGTCGTGATCCACAGCACGATAAGCCCAGGAACAACTGACAGGCTGCAGAAGGCATTGGACATTCCCGTGATATACAGCGCCACACGCGGAGTCCACAAAAGAATGCTAGGCGATCTGAGGCGATACACCAAGTTTTTCGCAGTGACTCCGGGAATACCTGAGGAAAAATGGGCAGCAAAAACATACTCCAATCTGATGAAAAGGTGCAGAGTCAAGACAAAGCAGATGTCAAACCCAAAAACCCTGGAGCTCGCCAAAATAGTAGTGGATACATCATACTATGGATGGCTCATCACATATTCTCAGATAAGCAACATGATTGCCATAAAGCACGGCGTAAACTATGACGAGATGTGGTCGTTTGCAGATGAGATACACAAATTCTTGGGAAACAGGCCAAAGATGTTCCCAGGGTTCATTGGAGGACATTGCGTAATAGAAAATCTAGATCTGATCCGAGATGACACCCTGAACCTCATAAGTGAGATAAACGACGACTATGCCAAGATACTAAAAAAGAGGCAGGCTGCCGGCAAAAAGTACTGACTATTCCTTATGGATTATAAGCTAGTTAGGAAGAAAAACAAAAAATGAGCAGCCCAATATCAGGCATCAGAACTGTAGAGTGGAAGGACAACTCGGTTGTGATGGTCGACCAGACAAAGCTCCCAAACGAGCTGGTCTATGTAACGTATGCTGATTACCATGATGTGGCAGATGCCATAAGGAATCTGGTGGTCAGGGGAGCCCCGGCAATAGGCGTATCGGGAGCGTTCGGCCTTGCCCTTGCGGCACTGCAGAGCAAGGCAGCCACAAAGGAGCAACTCATTTCGGATCTGGAGGGGGCAAAAAAAATCCTCTACGAGACAAGGCCGACTGCAGTAAACTTGGCGTGGGGTTTGGAACAAATCATGATTGTGGCAAGAAAGGGGATCAATATTCCGGAAATCAAAGAGTCCATAGTAAATACCGCCAAGCAGATGGCGGAGGACGACATCAAGATAAACATGACAATGGGAAGGCACGGCTCAAAATTATTCGATGACAACGACACCATAATGACCCACTGCAACGCAGGCTCGCTTGCCACGGTGGCGTACGGGACTGCGCTCGGGGTGATACGCGCAACAAAGGAGAGCGGAAAGAACGTCAAGGTCATAGCCACCGAGACAAGGCCGGTGCAGCAGGGCTCAAGGCTTACGGCGTTTGAGCTCAAACACGACGGATTCGACGTCAGCCTCATACCTGACACCGCGGTGGGCTATACCATGGCAAACAAGATGGTAAACAAGGTCGTGGTGGGGGCGGACAGGGTGCTCAGAACAGGACACGTCTACAACAAGATAGGCACGTACCAGGTGGCGCTAATCGCAAAACAGCATGGGATCCCGTTCTATGTCGCAGCGCCACTGTCAACATTTGATCTAAAGAGCAACCCCCAGGATGTGATAATAGAGCAGAGAAAGGCAACCGAGGTCACACAGACAGGCGACAAAAAGACCGCGCCAGACGGAATCGGCGTCATAAATCCGGCATTTGATATGACGCCACCTGAGCTCATATCGGGAATAATAACCGAGGCAGGCGTTGCAACCCCTCCGTATGAGGAGTCCATCAAAAAGTTATTTGAAGCTAACAAATAGAAAGTTTTTATGTATTTTTAAAGACACATACAAAATATGTCTACCGTTACCGCCGAGCAGGTAAAAAAATCGCTCAGCCAGTGCATGGACCCAGAAGTACCTCTGAATATCGTAGAGATGGGGCTGGTATACGGAATAGACATCTCGGATTCAAACGATGTCCACATCAAGATGACAATGAC
>Ga0169931_10002865_pt1 | contig 27804 bp, 28 predicted proteins | sample Kivu_15m_20L_FD_129675 | JGI IMG/M metagenome (GOLD analysis project Ga0169931, IMG submission 129675) | Freshwater microbial communities from Lake Kivu, Western Province, Rwanda to study Microbial Dark Matter (Phase II) - Kivu_15m_20L... | ecosystem: Environmental > Aquatic > Freshwater > Lake...
CTCGAGCGCGTGCAGGAAGACGATGCGATCGCGGTGCTCGACAGCGTCGAGGTGGACGTTGGCCACCTCCGGATACTCCTCGGCAAGCCGGGTGAGCTCGAAGTAATGGGTGGCGAACAGGCACAGGCAGCGGTTGCGCTCGACCAGATGGCGGGCGATGGCCCAGGCCAGCGACAGACCGTCGAAGGTGGAGGTGCCGCGGCCGATCTCGTCCATCAGCACCAGCGAGCGCGGCGAGGCGTTGTGAAGGATGCTGGCGGCCTCGGTCATCTCGACCATGAAGGTGGAGCGTCCGCCGGCAAGGTCGTCGGCCGCGCCGATGCGGGTGAAGATGCGGTCCACCGGGCCGATGCGTGCGCTGCGCGCGGGCACGAAGGACCCGCAGTTGGCCAGCAGCACGATGAGCGCCACCTGCCGCATGTACGTCGACTTGCCGCCCATGTTCGGGCCGGTGATGAGCAGCAGGCGGCGCGCCTGCGACAACCGGGTGTCGTTGGCGACGAACTGCTCCACCTGGGCCTCCACCACCGGATGGCGACCGGACTCGATGTGGATGCCCTCGGTGTCGTCGAGCTCCGGCGCCACCAGATCGAGGCTGCGCGCACGCTCCGCGAAGCACGACAGGACGTCGAGCTCGGCCACCGCGGCGGCTGCGGCCTGCAGCGCCGGGATGTGCGGCGCCAGGGTGTCGAGCAGGGCCTCGTAAAGCAGCTTTTCCCGGGCCAGCGCGCGGTCCTGTGCGGAGAGGGCCTTGTCCTCGAAGGCCTTGAGTTCCGGGGTGATGTAGCGCTCGGCGTTCTTCAGGGTCTGGCGCCGGCGGTAGTCGGGTGGCACGCGCTCCGCGTTGGCGTTGGTGATCTCGATGTAGAAGCCGTGGACGCGGTTGTACTCGACCTTGAGGTTGGCGATGCCGGTGCGCTCCCGTTCGCGCTGTTCCATCGCCAGCAGGAACTGTCCCGCGTCGGACTGGATGGCGCGCAGATCGTCGAGTTCCGCGTCATGGCCCTCCGCGATGACGCCACCCTCGCGCAGTACCGCCGCCGGTGTCTCCTGCAGGGCGCGCAGCAGCAGGGCCCCGATCCCGGGGTCCGGGCGCAGGCCAGACGCGAGCGCGGCGATGCGCGGGCTGTCGATGCCGGAGGCAACAGCCGCCAGTGCAGGCAGTCGGGCCAGCGTGTCGCGCAGTCCGGACAGGTCGCGCGGCCGGGCCGAGCGCAGGGCGATACGTGCGGCGATGCGCTCGACGTCGGCGATGTCGGCCAGGGCCGCGCGCACCGTCTCGTGCGCCGGCGCAGCCAGTTGTGCGACCGCGTCCAGTCGCGCGCGCAGCACGGTGCGGTCGCGCAGCGGGTGGTGCAGCCAGTGATGCAGCAGGCGGCTGCCCATGGCGGTGACGCAGGTGTCGAGGGTCGACAGGAGGGTCGGTGCGGGCTCGCCGCGCAGGGTCTCGCTGATCTCGAGGTTGCGGCGCGTGACCGCGTCGAGCACCACCAGGGCGTCGGCATGTTCGACGGCCAGTCCGGTGACGTGGGCCATGGCCGACCCCTGGGTGGCGCGGGCGTACTGCACCAGCGCGCCGGCTGCCCCGAGGCCCGGGCCCAGCCCGGCGGCGCCGAAGCCCTCGAGGTCGCGGGTGCGGAACAGGTCGGTGAGGGCGAGGCGTGCCGCCTCGGTATCGAAGTGCCAGTCCGGAAGGCGACGCCGCGGCACGCCGGCGGTCTCGACCTCGGCCAGGGTCGCAGTCTCGGGGCAGAGGATCTCGGACGGGCCGAGCCGGGCGAGTTCCGAGCCCAGCGCCGAGGCCGTGGTCTCGAGCACGCGGAAGGTTCCCGAGGCCAGCGACAGCCAGGCCAGCCCGACGCGCGGGCCGGCCGGAGCCACGGCCAGCAGCACGTTCTCGCGGCGCTCGTCCAGCAGTGCGGCGTCGGTCAGCGTGCCGGGCGTGACGATGCGGGTGACCTGCCGCTCCACCGGGCCCTTGGCCAGCGCCGGGTCGCCGATCTGCTCGCAGATGGCGACCGACTCGCCGAGGCGGATCAGCCGCGCGAGGTACTGCTCGGCGGCGTGGAAGGGCACACCCGCCATGGGAATGGGCTCGCCCGCCGAGGTGCCCCGGCGGGTCAGGGTGATGTCCAGCAGCCGGGCGGCCTTCTGCGCGTCCTCGTAGAACAGCTCGTAGAAGTCGCCCATGCGGAAGAACAGCAGCTTGTCCGGGTGCTGCGCCTTGAAGCCCAGATACTGGCGCATGACCGGCGTATGCCCCGGAGACGGGCTGGCGCCATCCGCGCTTTCCGACGGTGTCTGGCTCTGGCGTGTCACGGCTGCGGGCGGTCGCCTTCCGTCCCGGCGTTCAGCTGTCGGCGGAGAGGCGCAGCGCGGGCGAGAGGTGGGCGCCGATGACCTGCAGCATCTGCGGGAAGATGCGCGGGTTGGCGGCGACGATGCGGCCCGATTCGAGCCAGCCTTCGTTGCCCTGGAGATCCCCCACCAGGCCGCCGGCCTCCTGCACCATCAGGGCGCCGGCCGCCATGTCCCATGGCGACAGGCCGATCTCCCAGAAGCCGTCCATGCGCCCGGCGGCGACGTTGGCGAGGTCGAGGGCCGCAGCGCCGGGGCGACGGATGCCGGCTGTCTTCTGCATGAAGTCCTTCATCATGGCGACGTAGGCGTCGACGTGCTCGAACATGCGGAACGGGAAGCCGGTCGCGAGCAGGCAGTCGATCAGCCGGTCGCGCCGGGCGACGCGGATGCGCCGCTCGTTCAGGAAGGCACCGCCCCCGCGGGAGGCCGTGAACAGGTCATTGCGGGTCGGGTCGTAGACCACGCCGTGCTGCACCACACCCTTGTGGGCCAGGGCGATGGACACGCAGTAGACGGGGAAGCCGTGCAGGAAGTTGGTCGTGCCATCGAGCGGGTCGATGATCCACACGTACTCCGAATCGCCGGTGGCGCCGCTCTCCTCGGCTAGAATCGCGTGGTCGGGGTAGGCACTCCGCAAGGTGTCGATGATCGCTTCCTCGGCGGCGCGGTCCACCTCGGACACCAGATCGTTCAGCGATTTGTGGCGCACCGTCAGGGCGTCCAGATTGTCGGACGCGCGCACGATGATGTTTCCGGCGCGGCGCGCGGCCTTGACGGCGATGTTGAGCATGGGATGCATGGAGGGGGCGCGCCTGCTGGCGTCATGTCCGATGAATCCCCGATTCTATCCTTTCGACTTCCTCATGACCGAGCCCAACGCGCTGCGCAACGTCCGCGTCGTCCTGTCTCATCCCAGCCATCCCGGCAACATCGGTTCGGCGGCCCGCGCCATGAAGACGATGGGGCTGAGCCAGTTGGTGCTGGTGAACCCGCGACGCTTTCCCGACCCCGAGGCCGATGCCCTCAGTTCCAACGCTCTCGACGTACTGGCCGGGGCACGGGTCTGCGCCAGCCTCGAGGAGGCCCTGCGGGGCACACAGCTGGTCGTGGCCACCGTCAGCCACGCCTACGAGATGTCGCACGAACTCGTGCCCTGCCGCGAGGCGGCGGTCCGGGCGGCGGCGATGGCGCGTGACGCCGAGGTGGCCTTCGTGTTCGGCACCGAGGCCAACGGGCTCGGCGTGGAGGAGGTACGCGCCTGCAACCTCGCTGCGATGATTCCCTGCAATCCGGCCTACACCTCGCTGAACCTCGCGGCAGCGGTACAGATCTTCGCCTACGAGCTCAGGCAGGCCGTGCTCGGGGGAGAACTTCCCGCTCGGGAGGAGGCGGAACTTGCCCGGCATGAGGACATCCAACACCTGTATGAGCACCTCGCGGAGGTGCTGGCCGGGATCGGGTTCTTCGACCCTGCCAATCCGAAGCGTCTGTTGCCGCGTCTGCGTCGTCTGGTGGCGCGGGTCCGGCTGGAAGCCGAGGAGGTGCGCATTCTTCGCGGTGTGCTGCGCACGGTGTCTGCGTTGCAGAGCAGCAAAAACGCGTCGCCGGAAGGGTTGAAAGACCCTTCGAAAAGCATCGGGAGTCCATGATTCCCCTAAAGTTTTTTGGGACCACCGTCGTAATGGTTGATCGAAGTACCCACGGTCTCTTATACTTGAGTAAAACACTCAAGTAAAAGAGGGCTCTCCCCCGGTCTCGGGGGAAACTGTCTTTTTTGAGGGAAACCATGCGACTCACGACCAAAGGGCGTTTCGCCGTAACCGCGATGATCGATCTCGCCATGCGCGACGGGCAGGGCCCGGTGACGCTGGCCGAGATCAGCCAGCGCCAGAAGATCTCCCTGTCCTATCTCGAACAGTTGTTCGGCAAGCTGCGCCGCCAGTCCCTGGTGAACAGCACCCGCGGTCCGGGTGGTGGCTACACCCTGGCCCGCCGCGCCGAGGACATCTGCGTTGCAGACATCATCCTGGCGGTGGACGAGCCGATCGACGCGACCCAGTGCGGCGGGATGGAGAACTGCCAGGACGAGCACAAGTGCCTGACGCACGACTTGTGGAGTTCCCTGAACAACCACATCTTCGATTATCTGAAACACGTGAAGCTCTCCCGTCTGGTGAACGACCAGCACGAGCGCATCGCCAAGGCCCGCACCGTCGCGGTCCCGGTCCAGCTTCGGGAACACTCCGAAGTGCGCAGGGTCCCGCAGGCGGACGACGTCGTCGTGGCGGCCTGAGAGATCACGGCCAACACCGGGAGGTCAAGCAGCAGTGAGCATTCAACTGACGGAAATGGCGGCCCGCCACATCCGCAAGTCGATCGTGGAGAGGCGGGGCGGCATTGCCCTGCGTCTCGGCGTGAGGAAGGTCGGATGCTCGGGGCTCGCTTACACGTTCGACGTGGCGCGGGAACTCGGGGAGGGTGATCACCTCTTCGAGGCCCACGACGCCAAGGTGGTCGTGGCGGGGGAGGCGCTCCCCTACCTCGACGGCTCGACGCTGGACTTCGTGCGGGAGGGCTTCAAGGAAACCTTCCGCATCGAGAATCCCAACGCCAAATCCACCTGCGGGTGCGGCGAGAGTTTCGGCGTCTGAGCCGGACTTCTCTCCCGCCCGCGATCTCCCCGAGTCAGGAAGCACCATGAGCGCCGTCATCAACACCCTGATCGATCAGCCCTACAAGCACGGATTCGTCACCGACATCGAGTCGGACATGGCGCCCAAGGGGCTGAACGAAGACATCATCCGGCTGATTTCCCGGAAGAAGAACGAACCGGAGTGGCTGCTGGAGTTCCGCCTGTCCGCGTTCCGGCACTGGTGCACGATGACCGAGCCGACGTGGCCCAACGTCCACCACCCGAAGATCGACTTCCAGGACATCATCTACTACTCGGCACCCAAGCCGAAGAAGAAGCTGGAGTCCATGGACGAGGTGGACCCGGAGCTCAGGCGCACCTTCGAGAAGCTGGGCGTGCCGCTGCACGAGCAGGCTGCGCTGGCGGGCGTCGCGGTCGATGTCATCTTCGACTCGGTCTCGGTGACCACCACCTACAAGAAGAAACTCGCCGACGTCGGCGTGATCTTCTGCTCCTTCTCCGAGGCGGTGCACGAGCACCCGGAACTGGTGCGCAAGTACCTGGGCACCGTGGTTCCGTCAGCCGACAACTTCTACGCCGCACTCAATTCGGCGGTTTTCACGGACGGGTCGTTCTGCTTCATTCCGAAGGGGGTGAAGTGTCCGATGGAGCTGTCGACCTACTTCCGCATCAACACCCAGGAGTCCGGCCAGTTCGAGCGCACCCTCATCGTCGCGGAAGAGGGGGCGGATGTCAGCTACCTCGAGGGTTGCACGGCACCGCGATTCGATACCAATCAGCTCCACGCCGCCGTCGTGGAACTGGTCGCGCTGGACAACGCGAACATCAAGTACTCGACAGTGCAGAACTGGTATGCCGGCGACGAGAACGGCGTCGGCGGCATCTACAACTTCGTCACCAAGCGCGGGCTGTGCAAGGGGGTCAATTCCAAGATCTCCTGGACCCAGGTCGAGACCGGTTCAGCCATCACCTGGAAGTACCCCTCTTGCGTGCTGCTGGGCGACAACTCGGTGGGCGAGTTCTACTCGGTGGCGCTGACCAACCACAAACAGCAGGCCGACACCGGCACGAAGATGGTCCACGTCGGTCGCAACACGCGCAGCACCATCATCTCGAAAGGCATCTCGGCCGGCGAGTCGAACAACAGCTATCGCGGTCTGGTCAAGATCGGCCTGGGGGCGGAGGGCGCGCGCAACTTCTCGCAGTGCGATTCCATGCTGATCGGCGAGCGCTGCGGGGCCAACACCTTCCCCTACATCCAGGTGAACAATCCGACGGCCAAGGTGGAGCACGAGGCCAGTACCTCCAAGATCGGCGAGGACCAGCTTTTTTACTTCGCCAGCCGCGGTGTCGGCGCGGAGGAGGCCGTATCGATGATCATCAACGGCTTCGTCAAGGATGTCTTTACGCAATTGCCCATGGAGTTCGCGGTCGAGGCTGGCCGTCTGCTCGGGCTCAAACTGGAAGGAAGTGTCGGATGAGCAACACCGGAGCCACCATGCTGCTGGACGTGCGCCGCCTCGAGGCAGCCGTCGCGGGTGTGCGGATTCTCAAGGGCATCGACCTGCAGGTCCGGGCCGGCGAGGTGCACGCCATCATGGGCCCCAACGGATCGGGGAAGAGCACGCTGTCCAAGGTTCTGGCGGGCCATCCCGCCTACGAGGTGCTCGCGGGAGAGGCCGTGTTCTGCGGCAAGGATCTCCTCGCCATGGATCCGGAAGTCCGCGCCCAGGAGGGCTTCTTCCTGAGTTTTCAGTATCCGGTCGAAGTGCCGGGTGTGGCCAACGCCCAGTTCCTTCGCCTTGCCTACAACACCGTGCAGGGTTCACGGGGCCGTGACGAACTCGATCCGCTCGAGTTCGACGATTTCGTGCGCGAGAAGATGAAGCTCCTGGAGATGGATCCCGCCTTCCTGGAGCGCAGCGTCAACACCGGTTTTTCGGGCGGCGAAAAGAAGCGCAACGAGATCCTGCAGATGGCGCTGCTGGAGCCGCGCCTGGCGTTTCTCGACGAGACCGATTCGGGTCTGGACATCGACGCGCTGCGTGTGGTGGCCAACGGGGTCAACCAGTTGCGTTCGGCGGACAACGCGGTCGTGCTGGTCACCCACTATCAGCGCCTGCTGAACTACATCGTGCCGGACTTCGTCCACGTCATGGAAGGCGGTCGCCTGGTCAAGACCGGTGGCAGGGAACTCGCGCTCGAACTCGAAGCCCGCGGTTACGACTGGATCCAGAAAGAGGCGGCCTGAGCAAAGATGCAAGTGCAGCAGACACGGTCGTTCCTCGACGGCCTGCTCGCCACACCCGCCACCGAGGGTGCCGGCTGGCTCAAGACCCTGCGCGCAGAGGCACTGGAACGTGCCAACGTGCTGTCCGTACCATCAACGCGCGACGAGGACTGGCGGTTCACCGATCTGACGCCGCTCTACCGCACCGCGCTCGGCACCCCGGACGGGGCCGTTCCCGTGGTCCCGGCCGATGCACTGTCCCCGTTCGCCGTGCCCGAGGCGGTGGCGATCCTGGTGTTCATCGACGGGCAGTTCCAGCCGGCCCTTTCGCACCTGGGCGGGCACGACGGCCTGAGTGTCGGTACCCTGTCCCATGGCGCCCGGCAGGGAGAATTCGACCCTGCGGCGTGGGTGGCCCGGGCGGCGCCGGTGGCCGACGATCTGTTCGTCGCGGTGAACACGGCGCACCTGCAGGACGCAGCCGTCATTCACGCCGCGCGCAATGCGGTCGCGCCGGGGCCGGTGCATTGTCTTTTCGTTTCCAGTCAGTGCGAGGTGGCAACACACCCGCGCCTGCTCGTCGTGGCGGAGACCGGCAGCGACCTGCTGCTGGTCGAGGACCACGTGGCCCTTCATGAAGACAGCTATTGCGTCAACGCGGTGGGCGAGGTGTACGTCGGTGCCAACGCACGGGTGCGCCACGTGCGCCTGCAGCGCGAGAGCCGCAGCGCTTTCCACATCGCGACCACGGCGGTGCATGTGGCGCGTGACGGGCAGTACGCCTCCAACGCCCTGGCCATGGGGGCGCGCATCTCCCGTCACAACCTGCACGTGCGGCAGGACGGTCCCGGGACGCGTTTCGAGATCGACGGTCTGGCCATGATTGGCGGCCGGCAGCTTGCGGACACCCATTCCTTCGTGGACCACGCCCAGCCGGACGGGTCAAGCCGGCAGCAGCACAAGTGCGTGGTTTCGGGCGGCGCCCATGCCGTCTTCAACGGACGCATCCTGGTGCGCGAGGGTGCGCAGCGTACCGACTCGGCGCAGGAGAGTCGCAACCTGCTGCTGTCGCCGCGAGCGCAGGTCGACACCAAGCCGCAACTCGAGATCTTCGCCGACGACGTCAAATGCGCTCACGGCGCGACGGTGGGCCAGCTGGAGGCGGAGGAGGTGTTCTACCTGCGCAGCCGCGGGCTGCCCGAACCGGTCGCACAGGGGCTGTTGACCTACGGGTTCGCCGCCGACATCGTCGATCGCATCCCGGTGCGCTCCATCGTGGCGGGTTTGCGGCAGGCCATCGTCAACCACACCGGTGGTCCCGCGCTGGGCTGATTTGCGGGCAGGGCCGCCGGCTGAAGGCGGAGTCGTCAATGGAAACCCCGGCCGCGGCACGCGTCCGGTTGATCCGACCAAAATGCAACGAGGAGGCGCATGAGCGCATCTGCGGTATCGACGGTCACCGAGCAGGCGGAGGTGGCGTTCGACCCGGAGTCGATCCGGGGCGATTTTCCGATCCTTTCCAACGTGCACCCGCACGGCCGGCCGCTGGTCTATCTCGACGACGCGGCATCCAGCCAGATGCCGCGTCAGGTGATCGACCGTCTGGTCCGCTATCAGACCCACGAGCACGCCAACATTCACCGCGGCGTGCACCTGCTCTCCGAGACGGCGACTCTCGCCTACGAGAACGCGCGGCGCAGCGTGCAGCGCTTCCTCAACGCGCGGGAGGAGCGGGAGATCATCTTCACGACCGGCTGCACCGAGGGCATCAACCTCGTGATGCACGGCTATGGCCGCAAGTTCCTTGCGGACGGTGACGAGGTCATCGTCACGCACATGGAGCACCACTCCAACATCGTGCCCTGGCAGATGCTGGCCGAGGAGAAGGGCGTGAAGCTGCGCGTTGCGCCCATCGACGATCAGGGCGAACTCATGTTCGAGTCCTACGAGGCCCTGTTCAACGAACGCACGAAGTTCGTCGCGGTCACCCACGTGTCCAATGCGCTGGGCACGGTGACGCCGATCCGCCGCATGGTGGAGGTGGCCCACGCCCATGGTGTGCCTATCCTGGTCGATGGCGCCCAGGCCGCGCCACACCTCGCCGTGGACGTGCAGGCGCTGGACTGCGATTTCTACACCTTCTCCGGGCACAAGGCCTGCGGTCCCACCGGCAGCGGTGCTCTCTACGGCAAGGCCCACCTGCTGGAGAAGATGCAGCCGTTCAAGGGTGGCGGCGACATGATCCTTTCCGTGTCGTTCGAGAAGACCACCTACAACGTCATCCCGGCGAAATTCGAGGCGGGCACGCCGCCCATCGCCGCGATGATCGGCCTCGGGGCGGCTCTGGACTACCTCCGTGAGATCGGCCTGGACCGCATCGCGGCCCACGAACACGCCCTGCTCGAGTACGCGACGGCGCGCATGTCGGAACTGCCCGGCATCCGGATCATCGGCACGGCGCGGGAAAAGGCCGCGGTGCTGTCGTTCTACGTCGGTGACGTGCACCCGCACGACGTCGGCACGCTGCTGAACGAGGAAGGCGTCGCGGTGCGGACCGGGCACCACTGTGCCCAGCCGGTGATGCAGCGTTTCGGTGTTCCCGCCACGGCGCGCGCATCGTTTGCCTTCTACAACACCTTCGCAGAGGTCGACGCCCTGGTGGCGGCGGTGCGCAAGGTGCAGCAGTTGTTCGGCTGAGCCCGGGCGGCAGGGAATTCGAGCGCATGGACAGCAAACAGCTCTACCAGGATGTGATCCTCGATCACAACCGCAAGCCACGGAACTACGGCCGACTCGAGAACGCCACGCACAGTTCGGAAGGGCTGAACCCTCTCTGTGGCGACCACATCTGGCTGCACCTGCATGTCACGGACGGCGCGATCGACGCCGTGTCCTTCGAGGGGCAGTCCTGCGCCATCTGCAAGGCGTCGGCCTCGATGATGACGGCGGCGGTCAAGGGAAAGACGGTGCTCGAAGCGCAGACCCTCGCCGAGGAGTTCCGGCAGATGACCACGGGGCATCTGGATCCCGCGAGCGATCCCAGCCACCTCGGCAGGCTCGCGGTGTTCAGCGGCGTGAAAGACCTGCCGTCGCGCGTCAAGTGCGCCATCCTGCCCTGGCACACGCTGCGCGCGGCCTTCGGTGACAAGAACACGGCGACCACGGAAGGCGACGCCGACCCGGCGGGCGGGGCCTGATCCGCATCCTCCATCAGGCCCGACGCCGCAAGACAAAAACATGAATCCCTGAAGACGATAGCGGTTGCACACAGGATGACCTGACCCCATGCCGAAAATCGCAGAGATCGAGCCGACACCCAATCCGAACGCCCGCAAGTTCATCCTGAAGGAACCCTTGAGCTGGGGGATCGCGCATTCCTTCGACAGCGCGTCGGAAGCGCAGGCCGATCCGCTCGCCCGGGCACTGTTCGACATCGAGCACGTCACCAATGTGTTCTACGTCGATCACTGGATCACCGTGACCCAGGACGGACGGGCTGACTGGACGGCGTTGCTCAAGGTGCTGGCCGTGCCGATCCGCGAAGCCCCGGCCGCCGAGGACCGGTCGGAGACACTGGGTGCCGCCAGTTCTGCCATGCTCGACGATCCGCGCTACACGCCGGAGGAGCGCGAAAAGCTGCGCCTCATCAGTGATCTGCTGGACGAGCGGGTTCGGCCTTTCCTGCAGGGGGACGGTGGCGACCTGTTCATCGTCGGCCTGGAGGGTCATGAACTGCACGTCCATTACCAGGGGGCCTGCGGGAGTTGCCCCAGTTCCCTGTCCGGCACCCTGGCCGGCATCGAGAGCCTGGTGCACCAGATCGACCCGACGCTGGAAGTCGTTCCGGTCTGAGTGCGCACGCATGGACTGGATCGACGTCTGCGGCCTGGATGAATTGCCCGAGGGCGCGCATCGCGTGGCGGATCTGGACGGCACGGCTGTCGTGGTATTCAACCTCGGGGGCGAGTTGCATGCTCTGGAGGATGTGTGCAGTCACGATGGCGGTCGTCTGACCGGAGGGTGCGTCGAGGGTGACCAGATCATCTGTCCACGGCATGGGGCACGTTTTTCCATCCGTACCGGTGCCGCCCTGACCGCGCCCGCCTACGAACCGACAGCGGTGTTTCCGGTGCGCGTGGTGGACGGGCGGATCCAGGTCAGGGACGACCGCTGGGATTGAGCCGGCGGACGGTCCCCTTCTCACCGGGTAGCGGGACAAGCGCAACCGACCTCACACTGACTGCAGACGGCGTCAGGCAGCCCCCTTCGGCGAGATGGGGGTAGCGTTACCAAGCTCCAGGAGCCACCGGCAATCGCTCGGTGTCACGACGGCTGACTCATCTCAGAGGTCGCACCGGTCCACTGTCCGGAGGCGGTGCCCTCAACGGTGAGCCCGGGTCGGTGGCCGGAGACGGTTGCTCGGGCGGCGTCTGGTCCTGGATCCTGGGACGCCGCAGCACGCGTCTCGGGAAGACCCACGAACCCTGGCGCGACGCCGTGGCAGCGTGCTTGCGCGCCTCGGCCTGTCTGACCTGCTCGCTCTTGCGCGCCCGCTCCGCGAGTTCCTTTTCCCAGGCTGCATCCTTTTCCTGCTGTTCGCGGCGCAGACGCTCCCCGTCTGAGCGCAGTCGCTCGTACTGGCAGCGAATGGTCTGGCAGGTGAGCGAAGCCTCGGGTGGGTCGTTGCCGTCCAGGTGGATGTCCAGACGGTGCGCGTCGCGCGGGGCCGCGGTGCGCTCGCCATAGTGCACCGCGCCGTTGTCGTCCACCCAACGGTAGACATCGGCGCGGCTGGCGCCGGCCAGCCCCAGCGACGCCGCGAAAAGCACGGCAGCGCAGCGGGCTCTCACCCGCTGCCTGCGCTGCCCGCCTGGCTTCCGGAACATCCGCGTCCTGCCTCGGAACGGTGGCGGAGCGTGGCCCCGCCACATCCGGATGTGGTGCTCAGTCCTTGAAGGCCTCGATCTGGATGGCGATCTTCACGTCGTCGCCGACCGCCGGAAGGTAGGTCTTCATGCCCCATTCGGAGCGCTTGATGGTGGTGATGGCGTTGGCACCACAGACCGCCTTCTTGTTCAGCGGGTGCGTGCCGCACGCGAAGGCGTCGACCGTCAGCGTCACCGGGCGGGTCACTCCGAGCATGGTCAGGTCACCATCGGCACCCACCAGCTTGTCGCCGTTGAACTTCAGCTTGCTGGAGGTGAAGGTGATGTTGGGGAATTGCTCGGTGTTGAAGAAATCCGGGCCGCGCAGGTGATCGTCCCGCTTGCCCAGGCCGGTGTTGATCGAGGCGGCGTCGATGCTGATGTCGATCCTGCCGCTGCGCGCCGCGGTGTCGAGCACCACCTTGCCCGCCGCCTTGTGGAAAGCGCCGCGGGTGGTGGAGAAACCGAGGTGGTTGATCTCGAAGCTCGGATAGGTGTGCGTCGGATCGGCGGTGTAGGAATCGGCGCCGAAGGCGGTCGAGACAGTGACGGCCGAGGCCAGCAGGGCGATGAGGGTTTTTTTCATGATGAACTCCTGGTGAGTGGGTGATGAGGGGTCGCCAGACCGGAGGGCCGGGCGGAAACGCAAGACCAGACTGCTGCAGTCAGCCTGGTTTCCTGGGGAATCAGTCGCGGAAAGCTTCCACCGCCATCGACAGACGCACCTCGTCGCCGATGCCGGGCAGACCCTTCGTCAGGCCGAACTCCGAGCGCTTGAACGAAGCCGAGGCGTTGCCGCCGCAGACGATCTTCTTGTTGAGCGGGTGCGTGATGCAGTTGAAACCGGTGAGCGTCACGGAGACCGGGCGGGTGACGCCCAGGAGGGTGAACTCGCCTTCGGCGCCGGTGACCTTGTCGCCATCGAACAGCACGCGCGTGGAGCGGAAGCTCATGGTCGGATGCTCCTCGACGTTGAAGTAGTCCTCCCCGCGCATGGCTGCGTCCCACTTCTCGAGGCCCATGTCGATCGAGGCGGCATCGATGGTCAGTTCAACCGATCCGGTCTTCGCCTCGCGGTCCAGGACGATCTTGCCGCCCGCCTTGTTGAAGCGGCCCATCTGCAGGGACAGGCCGAGGTGGTTGATCGTGAACGTGGGGAAGCTGTGGCGGCTGTCGAGCGTGTAGCTCTCGGGTGCGGCCAGCGCGGGCGCTGCGGCGAGGGAGGCCACCAGGGCGGCAAGTGAGATCGTTCGCATGGGTCGGGGTTCTCCGGGAAAGGGACGTGGGGTGCGGCTGCGCGGGCAGCGGCTCACTTGGGCGTGGCGACGAACCGGAACCGCACCTGCACTTCCAGGGCGACCGTCTCCGGATCGTTCCAGGGGCCGTCGCCAATGCCGAAATCGCTGCGGTTGAGGATGAAAATACCCTCGAATACCTGCGTGGCACCCACGGCCTTGACGGTGAAGGGCGTGGTGACGTTCCTGCTCTTCCCCTTGATGGTGATGGGGCCGGTCAGCTCGTAACGGTTGCTGCCCAGCGACTTGACCGACGTGGAATTGAAAACGGCCTTCGGAAACTGCGCGGCATTGAACCAGGGCTTGCGAATCACCTCGCCGTCGGCCTCGGGGCTGCCGGCATCGATGCTGGCGACGTCGACTTCGAGTGCCGCCTTCGAGGCTTCCGGCTTCTTCGCATCGAAGTCCAGTTGCACGCTGAACTTGCGGAACCTGCCCTCGACGGGCACTCCCATCTGCTTGGAGACGAACACGATCTCGCTCTTGGCGAGGTCCACGGCCAGCGGGGCCGCCGACAGGCCTGACGGGGTGGTGCCGAGGCCGAGCAGCGCGGCGAGTGATCCGATCGCGGCCCATGCGGCTGCCGGTCTCGGTGGGGAAGCAGTTCGGTTCATTTCGTGGCTCCAGGGGATCTGCGCCGCAGCAGCGGCAACATGGAGGAAAGAACGCTGTCGCGGTCGATCCAGTGATGCTTCAACGCTGCAGCGACGTGCAGGATGACCAGGGCTGCCATCAGATAGTTGAGCGATGCGTGCCCGCCCCGCAGGATCTCGGCCAGCGCCGGATCCTTCGACAGCAGATCCGGGATCGGCCACACACCGAAGACCACGGTCTGGAAGCCCTTCGCCGAGCTGAACAGCCACCCCGTCAGGGGTACCGCAACCGTCAGCAGGTACAGCAGCAGGTGGGCGCCAGTCGCCGCCCTGCGCTGCCAGGCCGGCGTGTCCGCCGGCGGGGCAGGCGGCCGATGCCCAAGGCGCCACATCACCCGCAGCAACACCAGTGCGAAGATGCTCACGCCGGCCCACTTGTGGTAGGCGTAGAGCTTCAGCTTGATCGGTCCGACGGACAGCGGCAGCCCGGTCATGTAGAGCCCGAGAGCGAGATTGCACAGGATGGCCAGCGCGATCAGCCAGTGCAGGGCGATGGCCACCGAGGTGTAGCGCGGCGTCATGGCGATGGTCTCAGGCAGCGCGCCGCGCCGCGGCAATCATGCGCGTCTTCGGGGTGGACGGCCTGTCCGGAGCCGGCTCCGCCAGAAGCCTGGCCGTAAGCCTGTCGAGATAGCCCTCCAGGCGTTCCAGGTCGGGTAGCGCCAGACCGTCGAAGGCCTGGCGGAGGTGCGCCACGTGGGGCGGGAAGATCTCCTCGAACATTGCCTCGCCGGCGGGGGTGAGGCGCACGTGGACCCCGCGCCGGTCCCCCTCCCGCGAACTGCGGCTCAACAGACCGCGCGTCTCGAGTCGGTCGAGCACGCCGGTGAGGGTGCCCTTGGTGATCAGGGTGCGCTCGCCGAGTTCGCGGCATGACATCCCAGCCTGGTTGCCCAGGGTCGCGATGACGTCGAACTGGGGCGGCGTCAGTCCAAGCGTCCTCAGGTGCGAGGACGAGTAGGCCTCGAAGGCCTGAAAACAGGTTGCGAGGCGGCGCAGGGTGGTCAGGAAACGCTCGGGCATTGGTCGCGTACCGGAAGGGTATGGTGGCGATATTAGTTCGCGTTAGAACAAAAAGTCAACAAGGACGTCTTGCGGCGTCCTGCGGAGCCGGCGGCACCTGCAGGCGTGCGCCGTGGTCGCCATGGTCCGGGCTGCAACCTGCCAGACGCCGAGCCGGAGGCCGGCCTGTGGGGCCGGACTGCGCGACTCTCGGGGGACCGGGTCCGGCGGCCGCGGGAGGCCATGGTCTCGCAAGCGGTGGGGCGGGGGCTGCGTGCTACACTCGATGCAGTCGGCATGCATGACCTCCTGTGACCTGCCCTCCCGTGACGCGCTGCAGGCGCGCCCCACACGGGCGGGGCGATCGATGCGAACCAAGGGCCGGACCCGGATTGCCTCATGGCCGAAGACAGCGATCTCGAACGCACCGAACCAGCATCACAGAAACGGCTGGACGAGGCGCGTGCCAAGGGTCAGATTCCACGTTCCCCCGAGCTCGCCACCTTCGCCGTTCTGCTGGCTGGCGCCGGTCTCATCCTCTCCCTCGGAACCGGTCTCGTCCAGACGCTGCGCGAAGTGATGACGCGCGGTCTCACGCTGGAGCGCAACGAGGCTTTCCGCACGGCCGCCATGACCGAGCGGCTGCGCGAGGCCGGGGAGCAGGCCTTGTTCGGATTCGCGCCCTACCTTGCCGTCCTGATGCTCGTCGCCATTCTGGCCCCGATGCTGGTGAGCGGTTGGGTGTTCACCTTCGAGGCGCTGGCGCCGCAGTTCAAGCGGCTCAATCCGGCCGCCGGGCTGGCCCGCATCTTCTCCGTCCGTGGACTGATCGAACTCGGCAAGGCGCTCGCGAAGTCGCTCGTGGTGGGCGGTGTGGCGACGCTGGTGGTCATGAACGAACTCGATGTCATCCTCGGCCTCGCGGCTGAGCCTTCCGAGGTGGCCATCGGCCATCTGGGCCGGCTGCTGGCAGTCACCTTTCTCGCGGTGGTCGGGGGCATGGCCCTGGTGGTGGCGGTGGACGTGCCGTTCCAGATCTGGGATCACCAGCGCCAGTTGCGCATGACCAAGGAGGAGGTGCGCCAGGAGTACAAGGAGACTGAGGGGGATCCGCAGCTCAAGGCGCGCATCCGGCAGATCCAGAGGGAGCAGGCGCGCCGTCGCATGATGGCGGAGGTTCCCAAGGCGGATGTTGTGGTGACCAACCCGACCCACTTCGCGGTGGCCTTGCGTTATCGTGAAGGCAGTATGGGCGCCCCCCTGGTGGTGGCCAAGGGCGCCGATCAGGTCGCCGAGCGCATCATCGAGATCGCGCGGGCGAACGCCGTGCCGACGTTGCGCTCGCCGCCACTGGCCCGGGCCCTGCACGCCCATGCCGAACTGGGGCGGGAGATTCCGGCCGCCCTGTATCTCGCCGTGGCCGAGGTGCTTGCCTACGTCTACCAGTTGTCGCGCCATCAACTCGCGGGCGGCGAGCCGCCGGTCGCGCCCACGGACATCCAGGTTCCGCCTGAGTTCGATCCCGCCATTGCGGCGGATCAGGCAGCGGCGATGGTCGCGGTGGAGGAGGTCCGCTAAGTGGCCGAGGCTGCGGCACCAGCGCGCGCAACCGCCAGGCTGCCGCTGAACACGCTGGCCGGTCCGGTGCTCATACTGCTCGTCCTGGGCATGATGACGCTGCCGCTGCCCACCTTTCTGCTCGACCTGCTGTTCACCTTCAACATCGCCATGTCGATGATCGTGCTGCTGGCGGCGCTGTTCGCGCTGCGGCCGCTCGATTTCTCGGTGTTCCCCACCGTCCTGCTGGTCACTACGCTGCTGCGGCTGTCTCTGAACGTCGCCTCCACCCGTGTCGTGCTGCTGGAGGGACACACCGGCCCCGGCGCCGCCGGGCACGTCATCGAGGCCTTCGGCAACTTCCTGGTGGGTGGCAATTACGCGGTCGGCATCGTGGTGTTCGTCATCCTGGTGGTGATCAACTTCGTCGTCATCACCAAGGGCGCCGGCCGCATTGCCGAGGTGTCGGCGCGTTTCACCCTCGATGCCATGCCCGGCAAGCAGATGGCCATCGACGCCGACCTCAACGCCGGCCTGATCGGCGAGGACGAGGCACGGCGGCGCCGTACCGTGGTGGCCCAGGAGGCGGAGTTCTACGGCGCCATGGACGGCGCCAGCAAGTTCGTGCGCGGTGATGCCATCGCCGGCATCATCATCACCATCATCAACGTCATCGGCGGTCTGCTGGTCGGCGTGATGCAGCACGATCTGGACGTCGCCACAGCCGCCGAGAGCTACACCCTGCTCACCATCGGCGATGGTCTGGTGGCGCAGATTCCCTCGCTCATCATTTCCACGGCCGCCGGCGTCGTGGTGAGCCGTGTGGGCACCGAGCAGGACCTGTCGAACCAGTTCCTGTCGCAGATGTTCATGCGGCCCCAGGTGCTCTACATCACCGCCTCGGTGCTCATGCTGCTCGGCATCATCCCCGGCATGCCCCACGTCGCCTTCTTGCTGATGGCGGCGGCGCTGGCAGGGCTGGGCTATCTGGTGGACCAGCGCGGGCGGGAGGCGCCGGCCGCTCCGCCGCCGCCGACGCCGCCACCTGCCGAAGCAGCCGAGATCGGCTGGGACGATGTCGGTACCGTCGACGTGCTCGGCCTCGAGGTTGGCTACCGCCTGATTCCCCTGGTGGACAAGGCCCAGGACGGCGACCTGCTGCGGCGCATCCGCGGCATCCGCAAGAAGATCGCCCAGGACATGGGTTTCCTGGTCCCGGCGGTGCACATCCGCGACAGCCTGGAATTGAAGCCCAACGGATACCGCGTCACCCTGAAAGGGGTGGAGGCGGGGGCCGGCGAAGTGATGGTGGGTCAGTTCCTTGCGATCAACCCCGGCAGGGCGCTCGGCACGCTCCCGGGGACGCCGACGCGCGACCCCGCCTTCGGACTGCCGGCCGTCTGGGTGGATCAGGCCAGCCGCGAACAGGCCATCACGATGGGCTACACGGTGGTCGATGCGGGGACGGTGATTGCCACCCACATCTCCAGCATCGTCCAGGCCCACGCCGCCGAACTGCTCGGTCGCGAGGAGGTGCAGGCCCTGCTGGACCACCTCGGCAAGGAGTCGCCCAAGCTGGTCGAGGATCTCGTGCCCAAGATCATCCCGGTGGGGGTGCTGCACAAGGTGCTGCAGAGCCTGCTTGGCGAGGGCGTGCACATCCGCGACATGCGCTCGATCCTCGAGACGCTGGCCGAGCACCATGCCCGTACCCAGGACCCTGAAGAGCTGACGGCGGCGGTGAGGGTCGCACTATCGCGTGCTATCATCCACGCCATTGTCCCGGGTAATACAGAGATACAGGTCATTGCCCTCGATTCCCAACTCGAACAGATCCTGATGCAGGCGGCCCAGTCCAAGTCTGGCGAGGTTGCCGGTCTCGAACCGAATCTCGCGGAGAACCTGTTGAAGCAGGCAGCGAAGCTGGCGCAGGATCAGGAAACCGCCGGCAGACCCGCGGTGCTCATGGTGCCGGCTCCTATCCGCAGCCTTCTGGCACGCTTTCTCAGGCGTTCCGCCCCCCAGTTGCGCGTCATCTCCCACGCCGAGATCCCCGATAATCGGGCCGTCAAGGTGGTTGCCGTCCTGGGAGCGCGCGTGTGATGACCCCCGCCGCCTCCCCGGTGTCGTGCCTTAGGCGGAGGGATGCCCATGGTGGTTAGGAAGTTCTTTGCAGCCAATACCCGGGAGGCTCTGCGTCTGGTGCGAGAGGCACTGGGTGCCGACGCCCTGATCCTGGCCAACCGCGCCGTCGCCGGCGGCGTGGAGATCATGGCGGTTGCCGAGCATGAGGTTGCGAGCGTCGCAGGAGTCCCGCCCGCTGGCGCAGAGCCCCAGGCCGCCGCAACGTCCGCCCCGCCGTCCGGTGCTGCCTCGGAGGCACCTGCAGGCATGGCGCCCACCCAGGCGCTGCTGGACGAGATGCGGCAGTTGCGCGGGCTCGTCGAGGGGCAGCTCGCAGGCTTCGCCTGGCGGGAGTTCAATGCCGCCTCGCCGGTGCAGGCCGAGCTGATGCGGGAGTTGCTGACGCGCGGTTTCGGCGCCGGCTTCGCGCGTTCCGTGGCCTCGCGACTGCCGGCCGGCGAATCACTGCCGCGCGCCCTGCGCTGGGCCAGAACGGTGCTCGCCAGCAGTCTGCGCTGTGTGCCCGCCGGTCAGGACATTGTCTCTCGCGGGGGCGTGTACGCCCTGGTCGGTCCAACCGGGGTCGGCAAGACCACGACGGTCGCCAAGATCGCAGCCAGTTGCACCTTGCAGCATGGACCGTCGCAGGTCGCTCTCGTCACCACCGATACCTACCGGATCGGTGCAGTGGATCAGTTGCGCATCTACGGCAAGATCCTCGGTGTCCCTGTGTTTGCGGTCAAGGACGGGGATGACCTCAGGCTCACGCTGGCCGAACTCCAGGGACGCCGACTGGTGCTCATCGATACCGTCGGCATGAGCCAGCGCGACCGTCGCGTCGCCGAGCAGGTCGCCCTGTTTTCGGGCCATGGCAAGCCGGTGTCCCGCCTGTTGCTGGTCAGTGCCGTGGCCCAGGGGGATTGCCTGGAGGACGTCCTGAGCAGCTACCGGGGGGAAGGCCTGGCGGGCTGCATCCTCACCAAGGTCGACGAAGCCATTTCGCTGGGCGGCGCGATCGACGTCATCATCCGTTCCGGCCTGCCGATGCACTACGTCGCCAACGGTCAGCGCGTGCCCGAAGACCTCCATCTGGCCAACAGCCTCTACCTGGTGGAGCGGGCCTTCCGCGCCGAGACACGTGCGAGCGGGTTCCGCCCCGCTGCTGGCGAGATGGGTCTGATGATGGCCTCCCGCGGGGTGGCCGCTCCCGCCATGAGTGGTGGCTGAAGCCCGATGACCCTCGTCATGCAGGACCAGGCGGCCGGTCTGCGGCGTCTGTTCTCACGCGGCGCGGTGCGCACCGTTGCCTTTGCCTCCGGTGCCCGGCAACCGGCCCGTGCACCCCTGGTGGCGGACGTGGCCGTTGCGCTCGCGCGGCGCGGCTGGTCGGTCTGCGTGGTGGATCAGGGGGATGCGGGTTCCGGTGCCGCGGCTCGGCTTGGATTGCACGTCCGGCATGATCTTGCTGGCTGTCTGCGGCAAGGCCTGGCACCCGAGGAGGTCGCAGTCAGTGGCCCCGAGGGGGTGCGCTTCGTCGCAGCGAAGCAGGTGGACCGCGTGCTCCCGGGGCTCGACGCCCAGGACGAGGCCCGCCTCGGAAGTCTGCTGCGTCGCGCGCAGCCGTCGGCGGACTTCGTGTTGCTCGACGTCGCCGCAGCGCGTAGCGACGCCGGCGCTGCCTGGGCCGCAGCTTCATCGGAGATCGTGGTTGTGGTGCAGGCCGCGCCCGACGGCGTGACCGATGCCTATGCGGTGGTGAAGCGCCTGTCGCGAGGTGCCGCCCGCCGGCGTTTTCATGTCGTGGTCACCGGGGCGGCGGATGAGGAACAGGCACGCGCCGTCTGCGCCACGCTTGGTTTCACGGCGGAGAAGTTCCTGTCCGTGCGGGTGGCATGGCTGGGCTGGCTGCCGCCAGACGAGGACATGGCGACGGCGCTGAGACTGCGTCAGGCGGTGGCCTGCGCCTTCCCCGCATCCCGTTCTGCAGGCGAGATCGGGTCGATTGCGGATATGCTGATCGGCTGGCCTTACCCTGGCGAGGACGGGCTGGATGGTTTCGTGCACAGGCTCCGCGAGATGAGCCGTGCTGCTTTGTCGGAAAATGCTTGAATCCGGGGCGGTCTGATCAATGTGCATGATCGCGACGGAGGTCTGGATGGCGGAGGCCACGAAGGTGCAGGCCGTCCTCTGTCAAAGCATGCAAGGCGGCGGTCGAAAGACTCGGCTGCGTCCCGGGTCGCATTCCCGCGGGTGGCGATGCGAACACGCGCTGGTGCCATGGCGCAGCGTTACCGGACATCCCGGGTCGCCCTTGCCTCCCGTCCTGCCATCGCGGAGGTCCAACCGTCAGGCGATCCGCGCACAACAATCAGAGCTTCCGTAAATCGATGGTAAATCCCAAGTCCATAGCGAACCGTGACGTCGACGCGATCGTCAACGAACTTGCGCCGCTCGTGAAGCGCATCGCCTACCACTTCATGGCCAAGCTTCCGGCCAGCGTGGAGGTGGACGATCTCATCCAGGCTGGCCTCATCGGTCTGCTGGATGCGGCCAAGAACTTCGACGACACCCAGGGCGCGCAGTTCGAGACCTACGCCATCCAGCGCATCCGGGGGTCCATTCTCGACGAACTGCGTCAGGCCGACTGGCTTCCACGGAACGTGCGCAAGAACCTGCGCAAGATCGAGACCGCCATGGCGAAGCTGGAGCAGGAACTCGGTCGCGCCCCGCGCGAAAGCGAGCTCGCGGCACGCATGGAGGTCCCGCTGGAGAACTACCAGCAGATGCTGCTGGATGCACGCGGCTACCAGTTGCTGCACTACGAGGACTTCCAGGAATCCGAGGAGGGCGATTTCTTCGACTCCTTCCTGCAGGACGGCCAGCGCGGTCCCCTGGACGTGCTCGAGGACCAGGGTTTTCGCATGCATCTGGTGCAGGCCATCAGCGCCCTGCCGGAGCGCGAGAAACTGGTGATGGGCCTCTACTACGAGCAGGAGATGAACCTCAAGGAGATCGGCGAGATCCTCGGGGTCAGCGAATCCCGCGTGTGCCAGTTGCACAGTCAGGCGGTGGCCAGGCTGCGCACGCGCATGAAGACCTGGACTGCGAGGTAGCTCGGGCCCGCCGCGGCGGGCAGGGCGGCTCAAGTGGCTGCCGCCGGCCGCCGTTAACGGCGGCATGGATCGGATTGCCAGCGTCATATCGCCCACATGGACACCCTGAGTCTGCTCGGCATTCTCGTCGCTGTCGCGGCGGTGCTCGGAGGGCAGGTTTTGGAGGGCGGCCGTCTGTCCTCGCTGCTGCAGGGTACCGCCTTCTTCATCGTGGTCGGCGGGACTCTCGGCGCCGTCCTGCTGCAAAGCCGCCTCCCGGTGTTCACGCGTGGCATGCGTCTGCTCATCTGGGTGTTCCGTCCGCCCGCCTGCGATTACCGCGGGGCGATCGCGCGTGTCATCCAGTGGAGCAACGTGGTGCGTCGCGGCGGCTTGCTCGCGCTCGAACCCTCGGTCGATCTGGTCAAGTCCGAGTACGAGCGCAAGGGACTCCGACTGCTCATCGACGGCGCTGACCCGCAGACGCTGCGCGAGGTCCTCGAGCGCGACATCGACACCCATGAACTGGTGCATCAGACCGCCATCCGCGTCTGGGAGTCCGCCGGCGGCTATGCGCCCACCGTGGGCATCCTCGGGGCGGTCATCGGCCTGATCCAGGTCATGGAGAACCTCGGTGATCCGTCGAGGCTCGGGGCGGGGATCGCGGTCGCGTTCGTGTCCACCATCTATGGCGTGGGAACGGCCAACTTCATCTATCTGCCGGTGGCGCACAAGCTGCGGACGCTGCTGGACCGTGAGGTGCGCCTGCGCGAGATGCTCATCGACGGCCTGGTGTGCGTGGCCAATGGCGACAACCCCCGCGTCATCCAGGGTCGCCTCGACGGTTATCTGACCGGGGAGGACTGATTGAGGGCAGGTGCGAGGCGCCGCAGGCAGAGCGAGTCGCTGCCGCCCCGTGACAGGTGGATGGTGTCCTATGCGGACTTCGTCACCCTGTTGCTCGCCTTCTTTGTCGTGATGTACTCCATCTCGTCGGTCAACGAGGGGCGCTACCGGAAGGTGTCCGAGGCACTGCAACAGGCCTTCAAGACCTCCGAGTCACGGAAACCTGCCGTCGCGGAGGCCCGCCGCCTGCCGCCAGCCGTCAGCCCTCGGCCTTCCGCCGCTGGCGCACCCGGCATGCAGGCCATGGCGGCGGACATCCGCAGCGTGCTGGACGAGCTGATGCGCAGCGGCCAGGTGCGGGTCACCGAGACCGAGCGTGGCATCGCGGTCGAGATCGATGCCAGCGTGCTGTTTGCACCGGGAGACGCGGAGCTCGGGCGCGATGCGGCGCGATCGCTGACCGCCATTGCGCGGATCCTGGCCCGCACCCCGAACGGACTGCTGGTGGAAGGGCATACAGACGACAGCCCCATCAGCAGCCCGATGTTCCCGACCAACTGGGAGTTGTCGGCAGCGCGTGCCAGTCGGGTGGTAAGGCTGTTCTCTCAGGCGGGTGTGGCACCGGAACGCATGGGGGCAGTTGGCTTCGGCGAACACCGCAGCATCGATACCAACGCGACGCCCGAGGGCCGCGGCCGCAACCGTCGCGTCACCGTTGTCATCATGCCGCCTCACGATCCGGCGCGGCCGGGCGTCAGCCCCTGGTAGGCACGTGCTGATCCTCACCGCCCGCCGTCATGCGAGCGCGCGCCGGGCGTGACGCCAGAAATTTTCGTGTGCGGCAGTGAGAAACGAGTGTAACGGCCCCAGCCTCAGGCCGGTGGTGTTTCAGGCGAGCCCGAGTTCGCGGCTGGTGCGGCCGTCGAAGTCCGGGCTGCCGTCCGGACCGTAGAGGGTGGACTGCTGCATGGCTGCGCGCAGGGCGGTCAGCGCGCTCTGATTGAATCGCAGGCGTGACTCGATGAGCACGCCATTGCTGCGATTGAGATCACGTGAGGCGCGCGCCGTGGCCTGCAGGTCCTTCCAGACGCGCGACAAAGTCGCATGGTTGTTGCCGGCGTGCACGAGGAGCCACTCGGTCATCCCCATGCTGTCCGCCGGAAAGCCATCCTCGACCAGTTGCCGACGGCGCCTGCGGCCGAGGTCGGAGAGGGCCTCCACCACGGCTAGCTTGCGACCTGCCAGTTGCATGAGGTCATCGACGTCGGCACGCAGCAGTGCGGCGCTTTCCGCCTGGAGGAGATCCAGAAAGGCGGCGAACGCCTCCCTTTCGGCCACGAGCACTTCGACGAACAGCTGGCGGTTGGGCATCGTCGTGTCGGAACGTCAGGGAGTTGCGCGGGCCGGCGTCAGCCTTTCTGGCTGAGCAGGTATTCCTTGACCGTGGCGATGAGGCGATCGGCCACGACTTCGGAGTTGACGCTGAAGCGGCCCTCCGAGATCGCCTGCTTGATCGCATCGACCCGCGCCGTGTCTACGACGCTCACGTCGGCCAGACGGCTCTCCAGCGCCTGCAACTGCGACGCCAGGGGAGTCACGGAAACCGTGTCTCCCGAACCCCTGCCCGCGGGTTGCGGCGCGGCGGGTGCCTTGCCGCTGTTGACTTCGACAGCCCCGGTCACGCCTGGGGGTCTGCCCACCGGATTGTTGATCTTCACTTTGATCCTCGCGTTAGCCACGAAAGCCTTGTGAGCCTTCCGTCCCGTTTACGACCGGCCCCTGGGGAAACTTTAGGGCCCCGATTCCACCTTCTCCGAACCCGACCGAGTATATCAACCGGGTTACCCCGGCCGGCTCCGTCAGTCCGGTCAATTCGACGAGACCCAAACGCCGTTGGGCACCCACATGGCGCTCATCTGGCGGACCGATCCGGCAAGACCGGCGGGGCAACCGCCTGCGCTCAACGAACTTCCACTTCGCCGGGACCGGTGACCGTCGCCTTGAGCAACCGGCCAGAGGTAGTACGCACCTGGACGGCCTCGCCGATGCCGGCACTCGCCATCGCCTTGCCCTCGCCGCGCACCACCAGGCCGTCACCGCGGAAGACCACGCTCACCTGCGATCCTGCCTGTACCACGGCTGCGCTGCGCAGCATGTCGGAGCGCAGAGCAAGTCCCGCGCCGACACCCATCCGGGGCAATCGCCCGAGCACCGTTTCGGGATCGGTCACCACGCCGGCCGGGAATTGGGCGAGGTCACTTTCGCGGACCTGTAGGTCCTCGGCCGTCAACGGGCGTCCAGCCGCCAGGGGGCGCGCGGCGTAGACCGCCGGGCCCCACACCTGCACAACGAGTGGAATCATGACGGTCCAGGACTCGGGTTCGGTGCAGCGCACGCCCACCTGGCTGCGCCCCCAGAGCTTCACGCCCGCGGGCAGGAACCGCTCCAGCGTCCGGCAGGCCGGCAGCCGCAGCCGTCCATCCATGGGCGCAGCCTCGATGACTACACGACCGGGCAGTTCCCGGGTGTTGTCCTCGGCGTAGCGGACGGCGAGGCGGCGCAGGGTTTCGAGGTCCTGAACGGGCTCGGCCGTGGCGGCGGGTCGGGTGGCGACCAGACAGATGCACAGGGTCGCGACCCGCAAACCACCGCGCTGCCATCTCATGCGGGTATCCTCCGGATGTTTTGCGCATTGGCTTGCGAGGATAATTCAAGCCGGCCCATCCCGGGGGGCTGACCTCCGGCCCACACCCACCCATGGCCGACGCACTCACTCCCAACGACATCGCCCGCGAGACGCTGCGTGCCCTGGCGGCGCGGCGGCTGCCCGCCACGCCCGACAACTACCGCAGCGTGTACGCGGAGATCGCCGGACCGCGCGCGGCGGTGCCGGTGGCGGGTGAGCAGTTGCTCGCCGTAGTCCGCCCGCTGGCGACGCGCCACCGCAACGATATCGACCTGGCGATGCTGCTGCGTTCCCTGGAGCGCGGTGACGCCGAGGCCGTGCTGGTGGCGCTGAATGCCGTCGTGTCGCGCTCCGTGCGCACCGGCCGACAGGAGCTTGGTCCGGTGTTCCGCGAGGTGCTGCGGCAGTTGGACACGCCGCACCGTGGCTGGACCATCGGCCGCAAGCGGGAGAGCCTGGACCGGATGCTCGCCGCCACCCGCCACAACGAGGTTCTCGCCACGCGCCTGCTCAACCTGCTGCGCACCTGGCAGGAGGCCGGGGTGGGTGGGGCGGTCGCCGTTTCCGCGGCGCCGGGGGTAGAGCCCGCACGGGCGGACTCCACGACCGCCGCGGTCGGGGATCCGCTGTCGGAGCGGCTGCGCGAGTTGCTCCTGCTGGCTCTGGACACCGGTCTGGCACCCAGGCTGGAGCGCCATGTCGATCTGCACTCGGAGCTGTTCCATCTGCTCTGGCGGGTGCGGGATGCGGCCACTGCCGACGACTGGGATCGCTTCGGGCAGCAGTTGCGGCAGTTCTTGCGCAAGGTCGAGCTGAAGGTCGAGCCTGACGAGGAACTCGTGACAAGCCTTGCGCGTCTGCTGGCGATGGTGGTCGACAACCTGGGTGAACTCGTCGAGGACGACCAGTGGGTGTCCGGCCAGGTCGAGGCCCTGCGCGACCTCGTCTCGGGTCCGATCGAGTTGCGTGCCGTGCGCGAGGCCGAGCGGGGCCTGCGGGAGCTGATATTCCGTCAGTCCCAGATCAAGGCGAGCCTGCGCGACGCCAAGGCGGCGCTCAAGAGCCTGCTGGTGGTCTTCGTCGATCGACTTGTCCAGATCGCCGGGGCCACGGCCGAGTACCAGGGCCGAATAGAGCGCTATGGCCAGCTGATCGCCAGCACCGAGAACCTCGGCAGTCTGCGCGCCATCGTCGAGGACCTGCTCGAAGACACCCGCGGCCTGCAGGTGGACATGCTGCGGTCGCGGGACGAACTGGTTCTGGCCCGCCGCCAGGCCGAGGACACCGGCCGGCGGGTGGAGGAACTCGAGGGGGCGCTGGCTCAGGCCAGCGGACTGCTGCGTGAGGATCCGGTCACCGGCGCGCTCAACCCGCGCGGCCTGGAGGAGGCTCTGGCGCGCGAGATCGCGCGTTCCGAGCGCACCGGACGTCCGGTCACCGTAGTCCTGATCGAGCCGGCCGAGATCGCCCGCATCGAGGGGGTGGAGGGCCAGGAGGTGGCCGAAGCGGCCCTGCTGCACATCGTGCGGGTCATGAAGCGTACGCTGCGGCCCACCGACGTCATCGCCAGGTTTGGCAAGGACGGCTTCCTGCTGGCGCTGCCCGACACCGATCTCGACAACGCCGCAGTCGTGGCGGCGCGGCTGCAACTCGAACTGGCGCGGCGCGCCTTTGCGCACGGCCGTGAACTCACGGCACTGTCGTTCAGTGGCGGCCTGGCGCAGCATGCGCCGGCGGAGCCTGCCGAGGGGCTGCTGGGGCGTGCCGACCTCGCGGCTCTCGAGGCGCGCCGCCAGGGCCGCAATGCCATGGCGCGTGCGCCCTGAGGATCTGTCCGCCGGAGAAAACACAAAAAAACGCCCGGGCAGGTCGCCCGGGCGCCGAAGACGAGGTCCCTGGAGGAGAGAGCAAGCACGATCGCGCCGGGCAGGGCCGATGCCGCGCAGATTTTGGGAACCCGTGACGCTTTCACGTCTGCCTGCATTAGGCCACAACTTCACTGTTTTTGCAACAGGGTGGCACTGACGTTCGGGAGGTCTGGGATCCTGTGGTCCGGAGATGGGTGCCGGCGATGCCGGTCGGCTTGACGAGATGTCCATCGACCACCCTGCCATCTCGCGCTTCAGATCGTCACGCGATCCGCGTGATTGAATCAGACCCTCTCCGAGCCGCCACCACCCTAGCCCGGAAATTTCACCAGGTCGGCCCCGAAAATGAGTTGCGCATCGATGTCTATTGGGTTTTCAGCGAATCGGCTGTCGGTACGATTTGGTCCGCGGGCCTCCACGGGCGCTGGCGGGCGCCTTGCGGTCATCCCGCGCCCCCGCTTCGCGCCAATAGGCTCGGCTATTGGCTTGTCGCGGGATGCACGGCCTGCCTC
>Ga0169931_10002866_pt1 | contig 27798 bp, 7 predicted proteins | sample Kivu_15m_20L_FD_129675 | JGI IMG/M metagenome (GOLD analysis project Ga0169931, IMG submission 129675) | Freshwater microbial communities from Lake Kivu, Western Province, Rwanda to study Microbial Dark Matter (Phase II) - Kivu_15m_20L... | ecosystem: Environmental > Aquatic > Freshwater > Lake ...
AAAACACATCCCCTGTGCACACATGCGTCAGGCCGTACGGCTACGTTCATGGCGAGGGAGGCTAGTCACACTCGTTGAGCGTGGGTCTAGCCCAAAAGATAGTGGGTCTGTTCCATTAATAATCAATTTTAGCATAAGGAAACAGATGAGTCTGTTAAATACAGGTAATCGCACATTTTAGCTATAAAAAAAGCTTAATCCACCATTAAACTGCAAAAAATCATCTTGAATTAACAACAGATATTTGATGTTTTGATGAATAAAATATTAAGTATTTAGATCTAAATGTATTGAAAGCAATAGGTCAAGTCAAGTCAAACAGCTATACACTACCAAACGTTCATATATTATCTTAATCTAGATAAATTTGATTATAGTAAAACATTTATGGCCTTCAAAACATTTTATAGCCTTTTTTATAGCGTTAAAGGGTATTTTTATAGCATTTGTGCTTGAGTCAAATTATTTTACTGAAGCTTGAGACTAACATAAAATAAAATATTTTTTTTAATATATTTATTATCTTTCTTAACAAAAATGATTTTTTTTATCAAAAAAATGATTAGATTAAGTCTAAAAATGTCAAACAAAAAATAAGGATCGCTTTGATATTGAGTTATATCAATCTGAGAGTTTATTATTTTAAAATGTGTGAAGAAATCCCAACAGACATTCGCAAAATGATTTCTGATTACAGGGTCTAATAATAGAAACTGCCCAACTTACGTGGTCCCTAAAGATAAAAAGCTCTTACAAAACAGTAAAAAAAACTCAAAGGAATCCGCCGCATGCTTGAAACATATATCAATTCTATTGAGTCAGGTGCGTTTGATTCCAATAAGCCGACTCACAAATCGCAATATAAGTAGTTTTAGAACGAAATTGCGCAGATTGACAAGCGATTGACAAATTTCAAAAACAACGTAGACAGCTAAAATGATTTGTTTAAACATAGGGATGTAAAAGAAAAGCCTTAGGACATGAAGACGAGGGAGTACCAGTTTAATAAGGGCGATCAGGTGCAGAAAGAAGGAGCAGATGCACTGCAGAGAATCAAAGGGAAAGTTTACGAGATGGAATAAAAAGGAAACTTAGTACTGCTTGAGCTCGATAGGCAGATCGATAAGATGGATGAGATATACACTAAGCTCAACGATACCTAATCGACCCTCGCGAGAGCTGAGAAACACTTGAAATACTTTGCAAAGGCTATATACACTGACCGTATCTTGATATGCTTGCTTATAGTAATAGCTCTGGCCATTATCGTGATAATAGCCTTAGCGATCGCAGGAAAAACGCCTAAACAGATGAAAGGGCTTGTTAGCTGATCGTATATAAAGTTTGCTTAAAAACATAAAAACAAAGAAAATACGTAACATATGTTAAGAAATAGTGACGATAATCATCCAGGAGGCCATTTGAGCTGTCTGCCTCCGATCAAATGCAAATGTAAATGTTAAACCGTTTGCTGACCTTAAGCTCCTGCTTTATTCAATCAATACCATCGTTGATTACTATTCTGAACCCTTTACTGAGGCCGCAAAGTGACGCAATCGCTGGTATTTTGATCATCATATGACCGAGAACTTGCTGATGCTACTGTGTGGCCTGAGTCTTATATAGTTTACTTTTGATATTCCATCGAGTCCTTGCTTGTTTTTAGGGATTATGAGGACGTGAACTGGAGCCACAGGACTAATATCTTTAAACGCATAAATCTTTTTTATCAATATTTTACTAATTAGTCCTCGTAGACAGTTTGAGAAGGTATCTGCTTATTGAGTATTTTGTCGAAGATGGTAGTTTTTGTAAAATTAAACAAATTTTTAGAGATTCGCAGCATAAGAGCAATTTAATTATAAGATATCTAAATGAAATGTTAGATGAATGTTAGTATCAAAATAACAAACAATCATCGTTATTATTTTTTAGTTTTGTTCTAGTTTCTTGTCTTGATTTTCTTCAATTCTTCTTGAGTATAGTGAGTAATCTCTTTTACATCTTTTTTCTATTAATATTTTGATCCTTTTTGTTTGTAAATTTTAAAACCATAGACCTTGGGTATGTATGTAGTCTAGATAGACTTCGGCATTAGGTCAGGATATACCTAAATTGAATAAAATATTACGATTAGCAATATATTAGCGAAAGAACAGCCGAAGTATGCACCATCAATATCGTGACACTTTTTCTTGGGCATGTAGACTTACTGACATTTTGGGCAGTAAATTTTGACTCGAGAAGTGCGGATTTCCTAGCTCATTCCTATGGGCAAAGTGTGCTGTCTTTCACATAAAACTCGTGGACACACTCCAAAAGTGCCTTTTAGATACTTTTAGCGCATTATTGCTAGGCCTTTTGGGGTTACGATGTATCGAGCGTGGATGAGTCCATATATATCAGTAGCTTCCTGATAGATAGTCAGATATCTACTTACACTTAGTTATACCTTTAATCTTCTAGTTCTTCGTCTTCAGGTGGATCTGGCTTCAATATCATTTAAAGTGCATCGCTGGATGAGGAGGGGGTACTTATAGTGGTTGAACATTTGTTTCAGTCCGTAGAGGTTGAAACTGTCACGGATGTACTCTTCATCAACTTTGCAGAAAAACTGATGGTCTTCGAGCCCACAGAACCAACTTATCCAGCCGTAGCTCTACTCTGAGCTAAATGAATCGCTCTATGACATTATTAAACGCAATTTGATTTATAATATTAAGAAATACAATTCATCATACCATTATTAAAAAGAAAATTTAAAGAAAACGAGTCCTATGCTTTATATCTCAAAATTATCAGTAATACATAAGTTTATCTTACATAGACCTTTTTTAACTTTCAAAAATCAAAAATTAAAGGAAAAAAAATATATCAATAAGCAAGTTTCAAGGTTTATTAACAAAAAAACGAGGAAAATCAACATATATATGTAAATATATTTGATGAGATGATAGCATAGCTTATAAATGAGTCATCTATTGATAATATATAAATAATGAGTGAAGTGGTTTAATTGGTCAAAGTGATACAAAGTTGGCGCTAAGAGGGTCACTAACGTATACTCCAAGTGCTTCAGAGAGTAGGTCAGACTAAACAGTTCAAAGGTTAAGATCTCGATCTGGTGTCAAGTGCAGTCGCTTAGTTTCACAAACAGATAGGAAAGGCATAGGAGGAGACTGTCAATCCCAAGTGGTTCGAACATGCTATCAATCTCAAGAAAAAGCTGAAGAAAATGCAGGAAATTCAAGAAAAAGAGAAAAAGGCTAAGCCGCAGTTGTAGAAAAAACCTAGTCAACAAATATAGTACCCTTAGGAACTATTCAAAGATCGGTCTGCCAAAAATGATCAGCAAGTCCTTAGACATCTTTATCGGGGATTCGTAGTCAATTTCTAAGAAGCAGTTGGAAACGAATCTACCATAGCTTTTGTGCGTAGTCTTCTCGCACATCTTAAACTTCTCTTTTAGGGTACAAATCATTCTATTTAGATCAAGTCAATGAGGACTTTCTTAACAAAAGAGTCAGCTCTATTTGTGTGCGTTTGTCAAGATAAAACTCAACTGAAGCAAAGCGCAAGATGCTTGCCGGATAGATAACTCCTAAGGAACTTTCTTTGGACAACTAAGAGCTCTATTTTGACGAAAAAACGAGAGAAAATATTCGACGAAATCAGTTGGCGCAGCTCTAGGAGAGCAGAACTGGATTTTACGACTAGATGAAGAGAAATATTAATAAAAATGCTTGTTAATAGTGCAGATTTTGCCACAAAATGGCGGCTTTTTGCGAAGATATGAAGCAAATCAGGGCTTCAGATTAGCCTATGACGAGGTTCATGCGATGCAATTAGTGTGGAAAAGCCTGGCGTGACTGATAGAGCCCTCCTGTCTATTTAATCTTCAATTTCTTCCATCTAATTTGAATCAGAAATGAATAGCTTATATGTGATGTCATGGTTAGTTTGCGTGTAATGATGGGGCTGTCTAGTTTGTATATAATCGGTATGCAGTAGTAGGGCGGTAGCAGGGTTAAAGTTGACCTGATTGTAATCGGAAATCCCAACTCGGGCAAGACCAGCCTCATCCGCAGATTCATCTAGGGAGAAGGTAACACATCTAGCAGACAGCTTCTTTTTCGCATTTTTACACGCCTACGTTGGGCCTTAGTTTATAAAAAAAAGTTATTAAAAGAGGCGATACTCAAGTAACCGTCTGTATTTGGGACACTGCAGGCCAGGAAAAATTCCTTTCGTTGACGAAAAATTATTTTCAAAAGGCAGATGGAGTTATAGTAGTATTTGACCTGACAGATAAGGTCAGTTTCGACAGTAATTTTTCTAATACAAAGGAGTCGATAAGTTCTGGATACCATAGATAAAGGAAAAAGCAGACTAGCGTACTCCTCAAATTCTAGTGGGTAACAAAAAGGACATGGCTGGATAGCGGGCAGTAGCATCATAGGCAGCAAGCCAAACAGCCACAGGCCTAGGGATAAGATACTTCTAGACAAGTGCAAAGACAGGTTAACATGTAGAATAAGCTATAGGATGCTTAGTGGAGCAGTGCCTTGAAAAAATTAACAAAGAACAGCAAAGTTCAAATAGTTTTGGTCTTCAAAAAGTGCCCGAGAGTGGAGGTGGGGGCTGTATGGGGTCTTTTAAAGATTTTTTTAGCGGCATCAAAAATAAATTTTCTTGAGGCAAAGAATAATGATTTGAAAGCGTTTATTATTACTCTTCAAAATATCTTAAATATGCTTTATTATCGTAAAACAAACAAAAAAACCTTAAAAAATTTACACTTATGCTTGATTATCATAAAAGAAAACAAAAAAACCTTTAAAATTTTACATTTTTATGCTAAAAATAATGAATAGGCTGGGTTCCAGCTATAGACATCAGAGTTGAGTCTTCACAGCAACTCGAAGAAGTCCAAGCCAAAGCTTTGAGCTATCAGTCCTCCGACGACCAGCACCTCGATACTCCTGCCGAAAAGTCCCAAAATTTGGAACAGTTTTACGTTTCCCAGCACTCCGCAGACGATTCGATTGAGTTCGGCCACTAACAGCCAGATCGAATAGTGGCACAGTCTGATGATATCCGGACTGTCTCCACTAAAGAAGACGGCAACTGCTGTAAACACGACTACAACCAGCATAGAGTTGGCTAGGGTAGTCTGGATGAGCGCAGGGAAGGCCTGTGTGGGTTTGGCGAGGCTGATGATTCCAGCAAGTCCCGATGCGACCACCACGATAAAGGCATAAATCAGGTAAACGAAGGCAATCTCGTTCCATGTGTTCAGCTACAATCTAAAAATCTGTGTGAAAATCTATAACTAATAAGTAAGGCTGATGAAGACGAATGCCGCTGGATTGAGAAAAATGTACATACGATGACTCCAGCCGCGAAGATGTCGTTGAGAATTTCGAGTTTATTTGAAGGAGCGGAAGTAGTGGGTTAAGCGGCTGCAGGTGGTGATGGTTTTGTTGGAGAGGCAGCGGGTGCCTAAGCCTTTTTAGATGCAGTGCTCATGGATATCTATTTTTATTAATAAGTTCAATAATAACAACAATTCAGTACATATTGCAATCAATCTATTTTCATTTAACTTTGATTTTAACAAAAAAATTACTTTATTTGAATTAAATACAGTAAAATTTTTTGAACTGATTAAATTTTATTAAGAGCAATCATATGTTTTCAAACTACTATTATTTTTTTTTTCTTTATTTGTAAATATTCAAAATGTTATCTAAAATATCGGCAACACGATTTTTGTGGGGTTTCTTTTGATTTCTCAATTAGAATATGCTTTTCTCTACCAGCTAGACATCGTCGAGCTCCTAGAGGAGTGTAATTACAACATCTTAGTGATTACTTGAATTTTTCGATAAATTTTGACTGAATTAATTTAGCTTTTTGTGAATGAAGCCCAGGACCAGAGTGGCTGCTATGTTTTTTCCGAAGCACTCTCTGGCCATCTTGGCAAACTGGAATATTTTAAAATGCTAGCCCTATTTAATCAGTATAGGAATGATGTTTTTGATGATATTAGGGGCTTGGAAGAGCATAGAAGGAGGTAACAGCTTGAATATGCTGGCATTTTCTGGCAATTATTTGATGTCTTTATATTTGGCCATTTTGTTGAGCAATTTTACTGCCTGGGTATTGAAATGAGAGCTGAATTCTGTGACGATTATTATGAGCAGAGAAAGCTTATTTGTGAATAGTTAATCACTTTCATAGAGAGCTTCAAGTAGCTACAAAAGGTAGTCCTTAAATGAAGGTTAGTGACTTATCGATAAAAGAGGAGCCAGACTGAGTTAATTAGTTTTAGATCGAAGCAATCTGCTAGCCAGTTCTTAAGGCGAAAAACGATCTTGTGGCTAAATGGCACTTACATCTCTACCTGATTTAGAACGAGAGTCTTAAGAATTGTACTATATTTGTATTGATTAAGTTTCAGAAAAAGATTTTTCTTCTTCTTGCTTAGATTCACGTTTCTGTTGCTCGGAGATTACTTTGATCAGCCACATCGAGGGTAGATTTTCTCCAAAATCTTCAGGAATAGGTGAGTTGTTTAATTATTCACTTTTATCTAGAGCCGGGCTCATATACCTACTTAGCTTAGGGTAAGAAGGCTATTGATCGATTTCTGAGTTATTTTACAAATATCTCTATCGATTTTAAAGCACTTCTAGAACTGCAAGCGTCATTAAGTCCAGGCCTTGTATTAGAGCAGATTGGTTGATGTTTCTATTAGAGCTTGATCTGCTGAGATTGGGAGATTCCTAAGCTATAAGTAGTCCAGGGTTGTACTCTGACAGCTTTCTTTTTCTCTTGTGCTCCTGCTTAGGCATCTGATCATAGCTTTCTTTCTATTCTGAACCCACACTGTTTTTTATTTATATTCTTGGATTGAAACTTGGTTTTCTAGACCTTGGACGTCTGCTTCGAAGCGAGAGGGCTAGTTAATCTTTTTAACGTTCATAAACTTAATCTTCGTCTTTGAAATCATGTTCTTCCTTGAGCTTTACATCAGTAAAAAGTTAAGGCTTTTCGATTATTTAACGTATTGTAGGTACATCTTTATCAACTTGAATGGCTCCAGATCGCAGCTTTTAGATTTTTCTATTTAATTGGCTTATGCTTTACTTGATGAGATTTACAGCCAGCACTTCATCTTTCGCTCGAAGATTCTACTAAGGCGATACCTCGGGAATTTTGTCGGCTTGCTCGTTTGGATTCAGTCTGTTTTCTCGAAAGGCTTCGACTATTTAAGAGAAAAAAGTATTATGAGTAAACCTGTATTATAAAACTTTTAGAGCCTAAATAGTTTGTTTAAGAACTTCCTATCCATTCAGAGTCCTCATTATAGGGTGGGCCATATAACTGAAAAATAGTCGTAGGGTTTTCATATTAAGGGATTTCCTTCGACACCAAATCCACTTGGCGAGCACAAGAGGCTAACATAGCATGATACGATACTCGATCTATATATAATTTGTTTTCTTTAGCAGCTAATATCTCTGTATGATTTTCGGAAAAGTCTACTCAAGCAACCGGTTTATCACTTTTATAGAATCATGTCCAAGCATTTAGCTGGCTATAACTGTGTTTTTTTTACCAAAAATTGGCAAATTTTATCTTTTTTTGATTTATTTGATCAGAAAACTATCTAGATCGTTGTTGCTAAAGGCTTGATGACCTTGCTACTTACTGAGCTTCCTTAAAATATCACAAAGTTATTTAGGTTGAGAAAAACAATACGAGATAACTTTATTAAATAGAGCTTGGGTGGGTGGAAGTTGCTCTGGGAATATTTTTTCAAGAATTAAAATAGGGTAGACTATATTATAGGTGGGCAGAGGGGTTGGGACATTCATTAGTATTGTTGTATTTTGTAGTGCAAGGTTTAACATGTTGAGTTCTATGCATCTGACTATGAAAAATTAATAGAGCTCATACTTAAGTTTATTTTTGTAATTCTATTAAAATTACCAATCTGCCATTTGTGTAGGGTTTATGATGCTATCACCAAGTTGTTTGAGACTCAGCACTGTGTTAAAAAGCTATTAAAGGTCTACTTTTTACATTTACTTCGGGGAGAGCTGATCGAAAATGACCTGAAGGTCACTGAAAGCTGGATAGTAATTGTATGTTGGAAACAAAGGGTACTGTATTTTTACAATCTAAAAAGTCATCAAACTTGCATAATTAATCGACAACTAAATAAACTTTCTAAGTGAATTTTCTTTATCCAAAAGCTTCACCAAAGCTTTAAGGTATTCTTCATGATGCATGTAATGAGGTTGCTCTTACTGTTGACAAAGTCGCTATTTGTACAAATATTCAACGATTTCTTAAATGAATTTAGAATCAATGCCGAATTCTCTTCCTAGTACCTAATCTACTAGAAGCTGCTCGCATAATGATATTATGTGTGGATTTACGGCAATTTTTGTGATGAAAACTTTGAGAGAATGTTGATTGAATTGATCACCATATATGTTTGATTTTCTACACTGCACCTACGCTAGAATTTTGTATGCGTACAGTTTCAAGTTTCTATAATCTTGAATTTGCATGACTTAAAGCCTGTGAATCTAATGATAGACCATCGTTTCGATTATATCTTGAGGCTTGTTGATGATCTCGTCGAGCGTCATATTAACTTTGATTTTTCTAAGCATTTAAGACTCATAGTTGATACCTTGGATGTATGCTAAATTGCTCATTATGCTTTCATTTTTGGTTGGAAAAGGAATATTATCGATATAGACCAAGATTTAATCGATAGGAGTGTCATCTTATCCTCCTATACGCACTTTAAGCATTATGGCTTTTATGAGTACTTAGTAGAGTTTTACTGAGGCAAGATGAAACTCGTTTTTTTAGTTGTTAAGTTTATTCAAAATACACTTAAGATCTCTGACACTCGATTCCTTTGAAGCGAAATAGTCTGCTATGCCTTGGTTAAAAAGCAGCTGTCCTTTATTGACGCTATTACTTTTAAAGCTGTTAAACAATTTTAGCTAATCTTATTTATCACTTAGCATTTGCTAATACAAAGGCTTGATTTTGTGGATAATAAATCCGCCTTTTTATACCTTTTCTCTCTCAAAAAACATCTTAAAAAGTTCGGGTTGTGCCATGCTCAGAAAATCAAAAAGCTGCAGCTTGGGATCATTATTGTGAAAAACTTTATAAAGCAAAAGATAGAGCTCAAACTTCCCAACAAGATGCTGCGGATACAAAGGGTATATTCGTTATACTTTTCGAACGAGCTAAGTGGCTCCAGGCATTAAAAACAGCATACTCTAATCTTCCTTTTTACTTAAGTTTTAAAAGACAAAAGATGTTAGCATAAGCCCTTCTTAGAGTTTGAAGCGTTTGAAGGGGAAATATGAGTATATCTGGCAAAGAAATTGAATAAAAATGTTAGAGTGGCAGCTTTACAAAGGCTTTACCTTCTATCTGGCTTAAGTCAAACAAGCATGAGTGGTATTCTGGTTGCGTTTAAACCATAAGCTGGAAATAAATTCAGGGATTACTTTACGGTTGTCGAGAGTTTTGTATTCTTATATGAAAAAATAGGTGTCTTTTTATTATTATTAGATTGGCTACCAGAAAAAGAGAAAATTATCGTTTTATTTTATGTTCGAAGTAGATTTTACTCCTTTCTAAACATTATAGGGCAGAAGTTAAGGAATTTTAGTTATTAGATTCAAAAGATGTTAAATCTTGCATTTACTTTGCACTGACTTGAGAAGATGCATATAGTTGAGTTGGAGTGTAAGTCGGAAATACTTGAATATTCCTCTGACTTATGCCCACAGCTTAGCTGTGTATTTTTCGGATAAAGTGCTTAGTAGGTCTACCAGACCATCTACCAACGAAAACTATTTTAGTTCGTAGAAGTCCTTTATATTGATAAGAATTATCTACTGATCTACTTACCCGTTTTACTACAAATGTTGTGATTTTTATAGTTATTGTAGTTATTTTTTGATTCCACTAACCCACCAGAACATTTCCAGTTTACGTTGCAACAGATGACAGCTAGTAAGTTCCTCGAAAGTATGTGCCTAGCATTCGCCTTTTGATCTTTCGTGAAGAAAGCTTATGCATTCACCTAGTATTTTGATGATCTATCTTACGCTCATAGATTGACTACGCAGCTTGTTTTCAATTTAACCCAGTACCATACCATAGTCTTTGGTACAAATGAGAATCTGATAATCAGTGACTGATTGCTTGCCCGAGCGCTTCCACAATTAAAAATATGCCTAACTTTTTTGCAAACCCAACTTTTCTATGATTCCGCATCTTTCCTCGAGAATCTATAAAGGTATGTGCTACAATTTTCCTTAGCTTGGGTAAATTTGTTAAATTTTATCAGTCAAAGCGATAGGTCTAGTGAGGGCAAAAGTATACGTGAGAGAAGTATCATTCGGATTGTTGCTAGGTTTTTAGAAAAACATTACATGACTACTTTAATTCAGGGCCAGCAAGTGTACACAATTAGGATTGGTATTAGTGTTGTGAACGAAGCAATCTTGTGAGCTTAATTTGAATTTTTAAGGTTTTATGCTTTAGTCCATTTCGATGTGGTATACATCTATGGTTTTTTCGAGAAAATAAAATAAAGTTCGACTATGTTCCACGTATTTGATAAAGCAATAATCGTTGCGAGTGGTCGAATTGAGTCCGTCAATCATATATCCTTGCTTGAAGACAATCAGACTGCTTTTTGACTACAGCAGACATATTTCAGCATTGTAATTAAAAAGGTTAAAAGTGTTCAGAATTTAAATTTAGATGTTGTATAGTCTAACAAGTTAACCAACGACTATCTAGTGATAGTTAGATATGACTTTGAATGATTGTACCCAAAGTCCGAATTTTTTTTGCTATAGAAGTTTTTTGTTTTGTTACGAGAAATAGATGTTGAGAGTGTTTTTAGCGGGTTACGGCACTTTGTATACTTTCATTGTGCTAAAATAGGCAATCATTTATTTGTTGTCTTTGTTTTTTTATTTTGTTTCAAAATTTTATCTGGTTATGTCGTACTTGTAGGTGAAGCTGTCTTCCATGTATGCTTTCTAGAAATGCCAGCTAATTCGATAATATTTTAACTAGTTTTCCATGACTACGAATACTCCTAGCTTCTGAATGAAACTCACAGCAAGTATAGGCTTGTCTAATCGAGCTCTAAGCATTTCCCAAGGTTTTTTTGTTTATTCTTTTAGTGAAAAACGAAGAGTTAAAAATGTACGAGGTCCAGCCATTGCGATTAAGTTATCTTTATAGGTAGTTTTTTACATTTGCGTTAGACTGATAGACTCAGAATAGGTTATGTGGGCACAATCGACCAGCAGTGATTGACATCAACATAGCTGTCGATTAGCCCCACCCTGAGCATATCGAGCTGCCACTAGTTGCCCACCAAAATATGCTACTATGACAGCTTCATAAAATATTTAAGTTTCAAACCTTTTTTGAGCTCTTCTGTTTCGTCATTTCTGAGCAGATTTTAAAAGTGGAACAGATTTTTTGAAGATTTTTTCAGAACTACCTTTTTGGGATCAGGGACTGAAATTACTGTTTTTTATTAAGGAACTGTTAGTTTATTTCTCCAGGCTTGATAGAGATTGGTATTTTTGATGGCGAAGCGCATGGTGACTAGATCTGAGAGCACATGCAGAGTTTTATCTTGGGGCTCCTTCATGCGTTATAATACTATATATATCATAACAACTGATGGATATTCTGAAGCAGCACTGGGCCAAAAATTAACAAGAAAGAGCTTCGATAGACCAAAAATTAGCAAAAAGAAAAGGAAAAGAATGGTGGGGACATAAATATGTGCTAGGTGGAGCAGTTTTGCTGGGCTTAACGTCCAGATGGCGAGGATGGAAGACGAGACTATTACATGTAGGAATCATAGGAGGCGGTTGGTATTTATTGTAAGGGCTTCAGGGACTTAACCGAATGGCTGCTTAGGTATACTTGCTTCAGGGCAGCAATCAAGCATAAGTGTGATATACAGTTATTTGTGACTATCAGTATAATATTTGTAAAATGATAGAAGTTTTTATTTTAGACCAAGATCAAATATGATAAATAGTGATGATAATGTTTTGTTTGTGAGTGCAGTTATAATAAGATGAAAAAACTTTCAGTCGAAGACATAATCCAACGCCGCAAAACGACTCTCCCTAAAACCGCATAGCCTCAATAGCGTCCTCCCTCCCCTTCTCTGATTGACAAACAACTCAAAGAAATCGATGATAATGCTATAGATGGAATAATCAATGCAGCTGTAAATCGTTCTAATCTCACTCAAGAACAAAGAAGTGACATACTTCAGGTGCTGACTCAAAAAACAGGATTTAGTCTTAGTAGACAACTTACTTTGCCTCTTCTAAAAGTCAGACACTTTCCAGCTGTGGTCGAAATATGCAGCTAGTGGCACAAAAGTACAATCAGCTACTTTGTTATGAGGGGGTAGTTGATACTGTATCAAATACGTGAGACCAACTCACCTGCTAAGTTCAACACTCAACCTTCATTCAGACGATAAAGTAGAGACTATATAGCTGAAGATGAGTAAGCTAGTTACGGAAGTCTATAATAGTTTTAAAGACATTATCGGCAGTACGAGCGCAAGTAATAGTACGGCCAGTACCGATGTATAGGTTCCTTGTTCAGAAAAGGAAAAGGAGAGCTAAAATAAGGTGTTAAATATAAGTTGGTAGCAGTAGGAGCAGTAGTTGTGTCTTTTCCTAATATGTAGTCCTAAGCAACTATTGGAGACGGGACTACTCTTGAAGCAAAAGCATAGTAATTGAGTCGTTTTCCAGTTCTTCAATTAATAGGTAAGCGTCTTTCTTCTTTCATTAGCAGCTTCAAACTGAAAAAATATACCCTCAAGGAAATCATTTTTAAGAACGGAGAAATACCAAAATCAGTGTATTTTGTAGTCAAGGGAGAAGTTAGATTAGAAATAGTATTAGAAGGACTTGAAGCTGCTCACAGACATCTTTTATCTACGTAAACGGTAGGACCTTACACTTTTTTTGGCTAAGAAGAAATCATAATCAAAAGTTAACGTATTCAAAGTGCAAGAGTAGTCTCTTCACCTTGTATAGTTCTATAACTATAACGTTAAAAATTCTAAAAACTTCTCGAGAATGCTGAATTCAGATAAATAATAACAAAATCAGCAGCTGAAAGAGGCAAATAGCGATAACAAAAAATCGCCAAAGCTATATAAATAATCACTAGTCAAAATTAAAGAAGAAATGCAAAAAATGCAAGCAAACTAAGCGACCACTAGATCAAGCAGTTGACATGGGCTGAATCAAATGACAACAAGAAAAGGATTAGTAATAGAAGACAAAGCCAGACTGCCACTCGAGTCATGCATGGAAATATTATCCGAGATATTCCAGTTGATAACTAAGATATACAATTTTCTATGCTAGGTATCAACCCTGATCATCTCAACTCTGTTCAGAAAAAATATCGAAGGTATAGTGTAAAGCCTCTTCATTACGATCCCTACTAACCGAGAGACTTTAAAAAATTATGGAAACTTTTTAATTTATAGTAAGTACTAAGAGAACAATAAATTTAGCTGTCGGATCCTTCGGGTAGAAAATTTTTTGATACGCATCGTAGACTAACTAACTATGTAAGATAAAGCAGATCATTAAGACCCAAGACAAGTGGTTCTAACTATCGAACAAAAATGCAGTATTTAGCTTATTTGCAACAGTTCAATAAATGATAAAAGTTTTGTCATAATTTTACAAAACACTTATTCTATTTAAATTATTACGTTAAGGATAAAACTATGATAGACAGTATATAAATTTTTGTTAGTTATGAGTGATATTTAACGTTATAATAATTTTACGAATAAAAGAATGAAAAAAGAAATAGATGACCATCTCTGCACTATTGACATCAAAATTGACAAAAAAATACACAAATTGAAAGTCAAAAGTTCAGATGATATATCCAAACTGGCAAATAGGCTCACTTAACTTCTAGGAAAAGCCACTGATCACACTAAACTATGTAATAAGCTAAGCTAGCAAATCAACAGACTGCTTCAACAGGGCACGCTTACTGCTAAAATTAAATCAAAATTCGGATAGATTCTCACTCCAAGGCAACAGAACAATACATATGTTATATAGCAGCTGCCTTCTTAGGAAATAAGCAAATCTATTGAAACTCCTTTTAGGATTCTCCAGGACAGTATTCTCAATGCACGCAAGACATCTTAATAAAAACATAAAAAACATTACAACTATTTCAGGGAAGACTCATAGCTCAATGTTAAGCTTAGAGGTGATTCTATTACTCAAGTTTTTCAAAAATGCCATATTTCAGACAGTCCTCAAAAGACCTTTAAACGAAGTCCGTATCAGACTCAAAATAATAGTAATCTGAATAATGGTCCCTTTAATATATTGAAAAACAACCCAATTTAAACGCATTTTCAACCGACTTTTAAGTAAAATCACCCAAGTATATAAGGAAATACTAAAAGAGGAGACCAACAGTTGAGACGCAATTATTAATCAGCAAGTTCTGCTCTTCTTGGCAACAAAAACACTCAAATCAGAAGACAATATGACTATTTACAGATGGAAAATATCGCAGAAAAGTTACCACCAACTCGAAAGCACGAAAAGCTTTAGACAATGTGGTAGACAAAATATGATGCAAGACGAGAAGAATCTTAGGCCCTAAAGGCAAAAAAACTGTCAAGAGACTATACTTCTCGAACTGATACATGGAATCAAATTCAAGACAGAAACCCAGTTCATCTACAGCGCAAACAAAGTCAGATTTAGATCAGAAACTACGACTAGTTCAGAGTGCCAGCTACTACTTTCCAGCAGTACAAAGTTGGCAGAAGCAAAAGCAATACAGGACTAGGAATTGGCATAAACAACATAGGAGTAACTGGCTGCTAATCTGGAGTAAATCGTAAAAGAAGAAGCTATCTATGCGACTAGGGAATATCTTTATAGCGAAGTGATCAGTACGAGGGTGGTCGAAAGTACAGTTATTTGTACGATAATAACTGACAATTATCATGATGTCCTAAACCAAATATTAACTAGTTTCTATTATAGAAAATATTTAAACATGTCAGCCACCATGTTCCAAACATACTCACCTCTCTATTAAAACATATCTAATAGAATAGACAGGCTCAAACACAACAAGACTTCGCAAGTGAGGTATAACTCACTCAATAGAGATGCTTCTAGGGACAATTCGATGTCTCAAAACATTACACTTAGAGATAATATGGGACTAGCTCAGTCATATTACAGACCTAACGGCAGAAAGGGAAGTCCGATAGTAACTTTGCAAGATGAGTTACCTTAGAAAGTTCCAGGAAGGGTCACCAAGAACACTGGACTGAAAAAGTACAATCAAAGGCAGCTGAAAGAAGTCGGGTAGTGCAGAGCCCAGATAAACACAACTGAAACGAAGTCTAGTGCAGTTTTTAGGGTGCCTACTCATGGCTGGGTAGGCAAGCTTGTGCCTGGCAAGATATACACTAGATAGACTTTGGAAGCCGTGATCTGATAATCTGTTTTGAGAATTTAAATCTATTGATATTTTAAACTAAAAGTGGTGTTAGATGCATATTTTAGTGAAAATATCATTCATTCTAGTAAATTTTACTTTTTTGATGACCAATCTGACATCAAATTATACTAGCTAGACTACTAACTTTCCTATCTATCTTTTCTAAACTGAGCTTGCCAGTACTATACTTACTATTTCTCTTTTAATTTCGTTTAAAGTTGTATTTTTTTGGCCTGCAATTGACCCACTAGCTTCTATTTCCGTTTGTTGCGCTTGGAACTGAGCTTACTTTGTTTGCTTCCATCTTCTTTGGACATTTACTAGACTAATCTAGTTATGGTTTGCTGGCTGTGGTTGATTAAACACTGCAATTTGAGCGAACTAACTCCTTAAAGTTATTTGGGATTTGGTGATAGCTAAAGTAGCTGATTGAACTAAGAAGAGTTTTAGAATGAACTTTAGTTAAGATTAGGGAAAGATTAAAAAGATGAATAGCAATTCACTTTAGTTTAAAGCTACTAAAGTTGAACAGAAAGTTGCTTAGCTTATTCTGGAGTTTCTGCGAGTAAGAGAATTTGATGTGTAGCTGCAAGTTGTGAAAAAGGTGTGGACATAGTGTTTAGCTAGTGCGAGTGTAGTAATGTAACATGGTGATGCTATGAATGGCATATGATGATGGTATCACAGCTGATATTTATGGCTAGATGTTTGTAAAGACCCGGCATAATGAAATACTAATATAACGACTTCTAGTTCAAAAATACAAAATCATATCCATACTCAAGCTAGCCATATACATACTCATATTGCTTTATTTAATAAGAATTCAAAATAGCAAGAGACTATAGATGGTTCCCTGTTGTTTCATTGTATTTTCGAATAGAATATTATAGTTGGATTGAATGAGGAAAGGTCACAGAAGGACTCAGTCAGCTACCATCACTCCCACACACTCACTTTTCAATCAAGCAAGCTAGCATTAGTAGCCTACTCACTATATCACTGCGCTACTGGCACAATCAGAACTGCACACTGCGGCCAAAATCACGCAAGTTGAAGTTTTAGAAGCCCCATCACAGCCAACTACTAACTCTAATAACTACTTTCGTTTCGGAAAAGGAACCATGAAGACTACCCAAACGCTACCAAATTGTTTAGGAATTAATCTGAATACCATCCCTTAGGGACCTTAGCAAGGACTACAGAACGATCCTGTATTGAATTATCCTCAGAATCCTCGCAAAATAATTCACTGCAAGTCAAAGTAGCTGAAACTGAGCATAATGGAGTCAGGCAAAAAGAAATAAGCTGTAGAAAAGAAAGAGCCTTTTACAGAGCTGTCGAATCAGAGCAAAGCTAGCAAACACAGTAAATCCAGTAGCTAACTTGTGATCAAAACTCGAACTTTTTCAACTTGGGATACGCCTGGACTCAATAAAACAAATGTAACGAAGAGTCGTTGGAGATTTTGAATGATATCTAATTGTTTTTCCATGTATACGTCTGTTAAAGGTACTAGGGTAGTCAGTTAAAAACTACCTAATTTATTAAGGACAATTTTCAAAACCAAAAAATTAATAAATTTATCAGTAAATTATATCTAAAGTCAGAAGAATAACCTCAAAATTCATCGAATTTATTTGATTTTTTTTGTATAAAATACTAAGGAAAATCACAATTTTTAGTAAGCCTTTGCTATTTCACTTTCTAATCCTTTAATCTGGGGTTTCAAGTTCATCCAGTCCCTCTTCGAATCCCTCTTGCCATGGTCCCAGTCTATCACCTCGCCATCTGAAGCTAACCTGCCTTCTATACTACTTAAACCTATTTTTATTGTCATCTTTTGCATTATTTCGCGGTCGAAATTGTTCTATCATTTGATGTGTGTTGCTCTGCATGGGGTGAGGTTGCTGTGTAAGCGCTGCCTTTGTGATTGTAAGCATTTGTTATTGCTGGTAACTAGTTTGACTGGGTTGTATTGTGTTAAAGCTGCCTATGGTTTTCTTGCTAGCTAGTATGGGCAACTGATACGTTCGAGGTGACTTTTATCTATTTAATTACACACTGTGACCTTTGGCTTTAGGTTTGTCATGAAGACTGCTCTACGGGAACTTTATTTGATAGAAACTGCTTCTATAATTAAGTTTTTGAGTAGTTTGTGGACTGTGCAGATAATTTTACGCGTATCTTTGTAAGGGTTGATCAGGTGTAAGTATGTTGGGAAGTTGCTGTGGGTGCCGCATTTTGAACTATCGAACGGCTTGATTGTTCTGGAGAACTTTTTGATAGATTTAGGAGAGTTAGGACTGGTTTATGTGTCTGCCGGAGAACATAATAAAATATTGTCTAACATATAACTTACTGATGATGTCTTACAATGCATTTTCTTGATTAAAAAGAAACCATTCCTACGACGAAAGTTTTCATCAAAGATTAAGTAGAAAAGGATAATTTTTCGAAATAATTTTAAATAAAAATGCTCAAATCTTCAAAATATATTTTTTCTTTGTATATAGATTATGAAAACTCAATGAGATCAAAGTTAACCATTCCATTTTTAAATCATTATCTGCTGATATCTTTCATATTTTGCTTAAAGTTTCAGGATGATTTTCGCAGTCTATTATAAATTATGATTACAACCCAGCGCAGCAAGTTTCTGCAGTGGATCGACTTCCGAGTGCGTATCACCATCCAGGACGGTCGCATGATGGTCGGCACTTTCATGGCCTTTGATAAACATATGAACGTAGTTCTCGGAGACACCTAAGAGTATCGCATCACTAAAACTAACAAAACTGGAGTAACTAAGCAAATCAAACGCACACTAGGACTCGTTATAGTTCGTGGTTAAAACATCATCTCGCTTACAGCAGAAGCCCCACCTTCGCAGACATTCAAGAAGATCGGTCAAGGAGAGGAGAAAGTTGGCAAGGCAACAAGCATCAATAGACCAGGCAATGTACCCACTCAGCCCCAAGTGAGTATTCCTCAACCACCTCTAATGCCGCCTAACAGTTCCGTGCCAAGATTAAAAGTGCCTGATGTTCCTTTGAGCGTGCCCAGACCGCCAGGAGTTCCACCTTCTTGATTAAGTTTACTCATGGCTTAACAGATTATTTTTGATATCTAAATTGATTTTACACATAAAAACATTGATTTTGTGCGAAATTTCAGTAAAAAAGATTAGAAATTATTAAAAATAAAGCTCTCTTCAGTATTTTTCATAAGTTTTTTTTTTGTTTATTTATTATAGCTAGTTGCTAGTTATAATCGTTTAGATATGGGTAGTGATCAGCCCTAATCTTCCTCGAAATTCCAACAAATACTGCTCAAGCAGTACACTTCGTATGCTCACCTCGACCCTCGTCTAGGTCAGATAACCCTCTACCGACAACCTCACAACCCTCTACCAAAAATATTTAAAAAAACTCTTTTTCTCAAAGACAAGTAATAGCTACGTCAGGTGGGTTTAAAACTCCAAAAACGAATCACGATCTCGCATCCTAATTTACTCAGCATATTCGATGTACAGGCCAGCCAACAGGACGAAATATGCAGTATAAGTCATCAGTTGAATATTTTTGCTTAGTATTTAGTGAGGGATCTGCAAGGTGAGATAAACGAACGAAAGGAAAGAGGACGATGCTTTTCTGCCGAAGAGAGTATGAGTGAGGTTAGCTAGTCTAGGGAATTCTCATCAGTCTGGTCGATATTATGGTCAACCTGCACCAGCAGGGACAGTCTCATGGAGAAATTTCACTACAGCACATATTCATCGATCAAAACTCAGTACTAAAACTGGCAGATGCCATTTTGCTGCCTTTTGACGAATGGGCCATCAGTCAAGGCGAATATTCTTACTAATTGGTAAGAAATCGTCAACGAAAGTTGCCAAGCCCCATCATCTTGAGGTGCCTCAATAACCAAAAAACATAAATTTTATAGTACGATTCAAAAAAAGCAGATGTATATGCGGCAGGAATGGTCGTATTGATGTGCTGTAGCTTCAGACATGCCTAGAGCTACTATCAATAAGGCGGACAAAACAACGAGTTCAGAGTCAGAAGAGATATCATTAACTAAGATGTGATGGCGGTTCAGAGTAGATACGGATGGGCTCTCGGATATATAGTGGGAAGAATGCTTGCGGATTACGACTACTAGAGACCAACAGCGCTTTAGCTTCAGAAAGAAATTTAGTTAAAAATTGGAATAAATAAATCTTTACCTTTTTTGATTCAAAGGTCCATCAGACTACTTTGATTGTTTATAACTAAGGATTAAAAATTTTAAGTTACATAGGTATTTTATAAGTACTATGAACTTTCAAAACTGTTTAATTTTTATCTAAATATTTTCTTCTGAATTTGAGTATAATACCTTTTTTATCGTTCATGTAACACTATTTTAATGACAATTTTGGTTATTTATTTTAATTTATTGTTTGTTGTTACATTTATAAGATGGAAGCTAACTAAATGAGTTTTTCCATTCCTACTTGGCGTCTCTAAGAAATAAGAACAGTGGGTGTAGGTCTCTAGGAACAGCTCTATTCAGCCACTGCCTACAACCTCAACGACTTTAAAGGACCACCAACTCTCACTCACATACTACTTCCTTAATAGCCAGCACATTTCTAAGCTTATCAAACAAAAAGAGAAATCAGTGGCAGTGTGAATATTTCTATAGCAATATTTTTGCTTATTTTCAAGTAAGTTTTACTGGCAGAAAATGGGTAGCTATTGAATTAGCTGAAAAAACGAATGCTAGGTATGTAGTTCTGTCAGGTCAAAGGTGTTCCGAATCAGTATTTAAGCTACTACAAAAATTAGATAATCAAAAAGGTTCTGTTGCAATATATGAGCAAATGTCAGCATAATGAGAGTCTGGTCTAGCTTCTATTGACAGATAACTAGATGCTACGATTTAGTATAAGCATTTTGATAAAAACTATTCAGTTCTAAGCTACTTTAGTAACATTCTATGAATAGGAAAAGAGCTTTTAGGAGCAAGCAGCTTGCGTGGCTCATTATTTTTCCAAAATTTTGCTGTCTTCTGGAAATAAGTATTCTTCTTTGGTGTTTTTCGATAGGAAAGGACTTCATTCCTAGCATTTTTTATTAAAAAAAAACGAAAATAAGTACTATTTGTATCGCAAACAAAGCACAATTAAAGCATCACCAGGTCAAAATTTGAAACCAAAGATTCAAACTCAAAATTAAGCTGATAATCAAAATTAAGATTAAAAAGTAAATCAGCGAACTTCTGCCATTTTAGCGAGCAAACCTCAAACGGCGGTCAACACTGGAACTGCGACTATCATACCTTCCTCTAAACTATCAAATTCAAGCCAGAATAAAAAAGTTAAGCGTACAAGCTAGCCTCATCCTCGTAATCAGCCTCAGAGCAGATGGTGCGGATGTCTCTGTCTGCGTTTTTCTTGATTTTTCCTTTTTATAACAAACGACATCATTATATATTTATGATGTTTGATAGATACTCTTTTCAATATCATTTACAGCATTTTTTACCTTTGTTATCTCCATTTCTATTTTAATCCTCTATCTGCATCACAACTTTCTTTCTTATTTTCCCACTTTTTATCAATCTACTGCTCAATTCTTCAAACATTTCCCCGATACCATCCCCTGTCTTCGCTGACACCTTGTATATATTCAGTCCAATCGTCTGAGCTAAATTGCTCATCTGATGTTCTGGAATCTGAGATGGCATGTCGCTCTTGTTACCCACCAAACATATCAGTACATCGTCATCTGCGTTATTTTTTGCCTATTGGATCCAGTAGTCTTAAACTTATTTGAAAGAACTCTCATCGGTAAGATCATACACTATGAGGATCACTTGTGAACCTATATATATAAGAAAGTACTTCTATAGTATGCACTTGTGATTGTTCTGAATTTCTCCTGTCCAGCTGTGTCCCATATTTGAAGTTTGCAGTACTTGTTGTCGACTTGTAGCATCTTGAAGCGGAAATCCACACCAATAGTTGGCAAGTAATTGTCTTGAAAGAGATCATCGCAGAAACGTACGAAGATTGAGGATTTGCCGACTCCTTGATTGCCTACGATGACTACTTTGAACAGGAAGTCCTACTATTGTATCATCCGATTATATGGATAGAGTGCAATAAGTAGATATGAAATCAACAGTTACAATCAGGGTTAATAAAAGAAAAAAATTAATTATGTAAACGTCAAAGAAAAGAACAAAAAATATGTGAAAAAATCAAAAGGCATCTTGAGTCGTTAAAAATTGCTAAGATTTGCTAAAAACTAGGGAATGTTAAGATCTCGCAGTATATATATAAAACGTTTTGAATGGGTAACACTTGCAACAACGTTTAGCCGAATCCCGGTCTCAACACCCGTCCTCCGACATTTCCAACTCGTCTCCAAGAATACTAATAAGACGAATAGTAGTACCTTCCCAGCGAATCATCTCCTATCAAAAAACTGTATTTTTTAATTCACTTAGCAAAGCATCTAATTCGCGTATGCAGGTAGGCATCACAGCTCTCAATCGCAAGAGCTCATCTAACATATCTAATGCAGTCAAAAGCAGACTTAACAACTTGGCACCACTTGGAAACAATGTCCCAAGTGAATATTAGCAAACAGTCTATCTATAGTCGCTGAGAGGGTACTACTATGGTGAAATGTCTGGATCAGTGCCCAATGGCAACGGTAGAGTTTAGTTCGACAACGGAGACTATCTTTAGGGATAGTTTGTGAACGGAAGCTGTTAAGGTAGGGGCAGATTCGTGCAAAGAGATGGAAGCTATTACTAGGGTGACCTGCGGAACAATGTAGCTGACGGTATGGGTAAATTTGAAGACGGAAAAGGTTATAGATACTAGGGTCAGTGGAAGAGCAATATGCCGAATGGCAGGGGAGAAGCAGTCTACGCAGACGAAAGTAGGTATAATGGTGAATTTTTGAATAACAAAAGACACGGAAAAGGTATTCTGATGCACAAAGGAAGCATTTTCTAAGGAAATTTTGTATAAAACAAGCTAGAAGGAGTGGGAAGCATGCAGACTGACACTGGATAAGTATACAGAGGTCAATGGAGAGATAGTCTCAAAAATGGAGAAGGGGAGTATGCGTGGCCTAATGGCAACAAATATGTGGGACACTACAAAGATGACGAAAGAGAAGGATATGGCACGATGAGCTACAGCAACGGATAAGAATACAGGGGACATTGGCTTCATGGCAAAAAACACGGTGAAGGTACCTACAAGACTGCAAGAATCACGATCAGAGGGGTTTGGAAAGAAGGCGCAATGATCTAAGAACTGGAAAAGAAAATGAACTGAATCTTTGATAAAAACATATTTTTTGATTAAAATTGCTTAGAAAACAAAAAAATTAGCTATTCTGAATATAAAAATGAATAGTATACTTGGATGAACGTATCAAGAATAGCTCACAGCTTTGGATCTGACTATGTTGTTGTAGCTTAAAGGACTGAACGAAAATCCTTTGCCGCTTCGTTTTCTGGCACTGTAGCTGACTCCAGCCGCCATTTACCATACATTTACATTAACGGTTCCTACATCAAGTGATCCACCGAACGATTCAACTGTTTTTATGTCATAGTTTGATGTGAAAAGAGAAGCAGTGATGCCAAATATAGATGAATTGATTTTTATAGCAGCACTGGGAGCTGAGTCTACTTACTGAATGAAGCATACTGGAAACATATATTATTGATTCTGATAAGGGTGCGAGGGTACATCGGAAAGAACTTTGAATATTGTGGGCGAAAAGAACTGTAGTTGATTTTTTCCCTCGCCTATTTTCGTAAACTAGCCTCCTCTTAGCAATTTAAACTACTATTTATGAGTAGATGTTAACTCTTGTATGCTTTTGTTCGTGGTCTAGATGTCACTTTTGAGCAAAAAGGGACTCAGATTACCGTCGTTCATTTCTGCTTGGCCAGACTTGATTGAAGTGCCAATCTGATATTTGTTCGCCTATTATATAAGCAGCTAAGTGAAAGAATCTGCCACTTCTTTATCTACGAATATTCGTTTGATTGAGTTAAAATTTTGTCCATTATTGCTGAAACATCCTCTGGCTATGATTCCAGCCGCAGTCTTAAGTTGCTAAGGCAAAAGATCTCCCATCACATATGCGCTGTCAGATGAGGTTAAAAGGAACTAATTTTCTAAAAAGAAACTGCTTTTTTGCGACATGTAGTAATGAAAATCAAATCCTTACTGCATTCTTCCGCTAAAATTGACGAATCCTTAAGTGTTTTGCAAGATGTGTGAGACTGGCGAATCTGAGTGTTTGGGATCTTAGTGAGGGTCTATCAATAAATGGATTCGGCTGATGGGACTAATGCTATTCCATATTTATTGTAAAGGAATTAGTGCGGGTAGAGCTTGCAGATGTGGACGCAAAAGGAGATAGCTGTCGCTGACCAGAGACATTCCCAAGTATGAGAAAGCAGATAATAGTGGATGCCTATGGTCAAATATTGATAAATTATTGTGAAATGGCTCAAAAGTGTAGTAATTTTTATGTGATGAAGAGGAAGATGAAAATTGTTCGTATTTTTGTTATCTGGGAGTCTAAATTTGATTTTTCAAAATTGATAGTGATAGCTCTACTTCTTTAGTGCACTAGAAAAGCTATTTTCCGGTACATTTGCTCACCAATACCGCCAAATTTTCTTTTTATTTACTAATTTGTTATGTAAATGCTTTTATTTGATTGCTCTTTGACTAGTTCGGCAAGGTCTTCCATTACTGATGAGATTTAGCAATAGAACTAACTAGCGCATCAAGCTGAGTGTCATCTAGGGATGTATACTTGCCCAGAGGTTGCTGGTTAAATATGTTGTTGACTGTTATTTGTTTTTTCGAGGCAAAGTGTGCTTTTAAGTAATGAAGCTTTCTTAACATGATATTAGTAATTATTTGTCATAGCTATAATTTTTTAAATAAAAGCCTAAAATTATATTGTGTTTTTATAGTAAAAACGATCATATGAAAGTTTTTTTCATTTTTTTCTAAGTTCCCTTTAAATCATCGAATATTCTTTTAATTTTTGCTTAAATTCATCAAGATCTTATGACCCATTTGACCCATTTTACGAAGCATATCTGCTAATTTCTTTAGATTTTCGACCATTTGAGCCATTTTCTAATAAGTATTGAGTGTATTCTTTCTAGTTCTCGAGAATCATTTATAAAAAATTACCCAACAAGAGCACAGGTCGTTAGTTTATATAGTCGTTTTTAAATTACAAAGAGTGTACGTGCACTTTGCGTTTTAACTTCAATAGGCTAGATTGAATTGAAGTTGACTTATCGCTTAGTACTTACAAACTACGGATATCACCTCTATCAAATTTACCAAAAATGTTTTTTCCTGAAAATAGCTATCTTTTGACTCCTTAACCATGTAACAAATTTCCTTCTATTTCACCCTAAAACTAAATTTCTTTAACTTTGTCATATACATATCCTAGTCCATGCATGCCTGAGCCGTCCATGATCCCCACTGCAGTTAATCTTTCTTTCTAAAAATGAACAGTAAGTTTTCTTGTGGCTTTTGTTTCGACTGAAATCTATAATTTGTCTTTACCTTGGTTCGTTTTAATACTGAACTTGTTGTTAATGTTTAGCAAAAAATATTCTAGAAGATTGGGAAAAATCTGAGTGTTCGGTGCTATGTTTTTTACTACTTTTTACTAACTGAGAAACTGGTCGTAATCTGCCTATCGAATGCATCTGCCTTATGAATCTAAATACAATTTAATTTACTTTATATTTCCCAAACTCTTGCTTTTTTTGCTTTAAGGTCTAGTACGACGATATCTCCTGTGATTTTATTCATGCTAGTCTGAGCGTATACATGGTGTGAAGGTGATCTGATCACGAATCCTCCATCGATCATGCCTTTTCTGAGTGTGCCTATGAAGTGAATGTCAGGGGTTAAAAAGATTATGGCTTGACCATGAATAAGATCGTTATGGAATTGGCCCAGAAATACTGCTGAATTGTCATAAAGACAGATAGCTTCACCTTGCTTGCGATTGTTGAGAGTTAAACCGTGAAAAATACAGTTCTTAAGGTGTAGCAGCTATACTCTTGAGGCATCCATTGGGGGTTATTATCAAGTTTATTGTGTTTATATATCAGATCTCTTAAAAGCAAGTATTAAACACAATCACAGTATGATTTCTCAAGTCAACCTCTGCTAGTCTTGCAGAGAGCTTGTCTGATTCCTCCGATTTACTCTTAGTGCATTTATAGTCGTCTATTGAACTCTTCGAAGGTATTTTGTGTACGTTGAGACATCTACATAAGATTTCATTTACACTAGCTTGACTACATTGACTTTTCCAGATATCTCCCATACATTCCCATATCATTTTAATGCTTTTTTCCATCCGAGCTGCTTGTTCCTTCAACAGCACTACTTATTTGTCAACTCCTCGACGACTCACAGTTCTACTTCGATCTATTCTAGGAGCTTTTAGCAACTAAAACGCAGATTTTGACTCAAGCCCGTCTCCTGATCGACCTCTGTGCTTGCTTGAGCTAGGTCGATGGCTCATTTGCATAGTATCTTTGTTTTGTTTTTTATTGTGTAGGCTGAGCTTGAGAGGTAGGGGCAGTTATGACATGTAGTACTGAGGCTGATTATCATCAAGATTTTCTTTTTACTTATTTTTATTAATCCTGCGTTCCTAAGTGTTTCGTTGCGAATATCCCGTATCTGGAACTTCTTCGATTTCCTACATTTCCGGTGGCAGGATTCTTTGTCGGCTGAGTGTCCCCTTGCCAAAACAAAAAAAGCTACCCACTTCTTGTTCCTCTGTACATTCTTCATCCAAATCTTATATAACAATTTGTTTTTGAGTGATTTTCTGAGTAGATCTATCGATAGCTGAGTGCACCATGTCACCACTACTTATGCCAGATTGAACCATTTAGCAGTTTATGTTTCTTCTGCTTTATGTCTTCTTTTTATTTTTATTAGGTAGTTTCTTTTTGGAGTTGCGAGGGGCAGTGATGTGCAGTTCTGTTGTGTTGCGGCGGTGTTCTCGCACTTTTAGCATTCAAATCAGTATCCGTTAATAAACACAATAATCACAATGATATACTCCATCTACTACTGTATACAGCCAACAATCAATCCTATGAATATAATTAGTTTAATACATTTTCTGGGTTTATGTATATCAAGGCTTATAGATTGATAGATCTATGATTGTTAATATGTGAGATATGGAAAATACACCGCTGAACATTAAATATTATGAGTCACGACCTAACCCGTAAGGGTCGGTCCGTGCCGCTATCTGGCTTGCCATTTTTCGCAGTCTACGATCGCTTCCAACTAGGCGTAGTTGGCTTAGATGTTATTTTACTGTTAATATTAAGCTGAGATCGTACAGGTTTCTATTCCTTTTTCTGTTCTGCTTCAATCTTTGGCCGGATTTCTTCTTGCATTTTGTCGTTATCTATGAGTGCAAACGTTCTATCTTTGAAACAGAGGTAAAGTGCGAGAAGTGTGACTGTGAAGAGTGCAAGTGTGAGTACGATGATGCCGGCTGAGAGTGGAGAGGAGACTGTTGTGAGTTGGCATTAGGAGGGTATGCCGCAGTAGCTAAGTTGGGGACTGGGAGTGATGCAGCAAGTGTTACAGGCGCTGTCGCAGCTATATTTCATGGTGTTTTTCTTATTTCGGCCGAAAGAAAATATATCATAACATTAAGATTATATTACACTGGAGCCAACAGGGGCTCATACTCACTTTAGTAACAGTATCAATATCTTTTTGATAAAAAATTAAGTTCTGAGTTATTTTTAATTTTTGTTTTTTAATAACGTTTATTTTTTCATATTTTATTTTAATTATATCAAACATTGTAGAATCTTATTCTTAATAAATATGATTATGCACACTATTCATATAAAATAGTCGATTTCTTTACAAATATGAGCAATCTACTATAAAAATTCACTCTACAAAACAAGAAAATATTTTAATGAGTAGTCAGAAGTGCTACAACGGCAAAATATGCGGCTACTAAGTGCGCATGGTGCTCCATAAAAACACTCTTTCCTTTGATTACTATAACGAAACCACACCTGCAATCGCATATCAAGCCATATTTACCAACAATA
>Ga0169931_10002867_pt1 | contig 27796 bp, 23 predicted proteins | sample Kivu_15m_20L_FD_129675 | JGI IMG/M metagenome (GOLD analysis project Ga0169931, IMG submission 129675) | Freshwater microbial communities from Lake Kivu, Western Province, Rwanda to study Microbial Dark Matter (Phase II) - Kivu_15m_20L... | ecosystem: Environmental > Aquatic > Freshwater > Lake...
CGACGCAGGATGGGATCGTGCTCAAGGCGACGCAAGGCGAGCCCTCGACCTTTCGCCAGGGCGGCCATCCGGGCATGGGCCTCCGCGACCATCTGCGAGATGGGCTTCGGTTTGAGAAAGGTCTCACGCAGGGCATCCCACGGAATCGAACCCGCAGCTGGCGTGGTCGCGAGCGTGGAGAGGTTGCTCGCGCGGTGTTTGAGCACGTCGTGCCGAAGCTGCGCGAGCTCATCTGAAAACTCGGGACAGAGCAGGGGTTCACGCACAAGCGCGTCTGCGACGGTGCAACCTCGGAATCGCCGTCCTACCCGCCAGAACAGGGTAACCAGCGCGAGCGCGGCGAAGGCGAATACTGCGATACGATTGCGTCGGGCATTGGTGGCTCGGTTGTCATTCAGGGAAGCTCGCAGCGCTTCGGCTCGCGCCCGCAGCGACGGAATGGACTCGTTGGGGACGACCCTTTGCAGTGACGCATCGTCTGCGGCGAGGAACCGCTCCAGATGTTCGGAGACGCCATCATCTCCGTAGCGGGAGCTGGTGCGTCGCGCGACGAGCGCCTCGGCGAGCGGCAGGTGTGCGGCGGTAAGCCCATCGCTTACGGCCTGTTGCAAATGGGACGCAAGCGCTTGACGGTGCTCGCGTGTCGTACGAATCGCAATCGAGACAAGTAACGTCTGTGCCTGGGTGCGCTCGTCTCCCGTGAGCTTTCGGGCGGGGTCGAGCAGGAGGCTCAGACATTCGGAGGCTGCGGGGAGATTGCCCTCAAAGGCGTCGATCCGAGCCAGGCGGGAGAGTTCAGGGATCGTTCGCTCCGGCTGGCAACGGCCTCCCACCAGGCTGCGCGCTTCATTGACCCTGTCGCCGAGCAGCAAGATGGAGATTTGTGCATCGATTGAACCCTTTGCCGGACTCAGGGCCGCGCGCAGGGACAAAGCCTCGTTCAGTCGGGCTGGCGCGGGTCGCTGCACGACATATCGGCCAAGGTCGGCGAGCGCCGCCGCGCGTTCGCCGCGTTCATGGTGCAACCGAGCGCGGTCGAACAGGGCCTCGCCGAATCCGAGCTCCACGGCGCGATCGATCCAGGGGGCGACCTGTTTGCGGACCGTCGCGAGCGTCGTTCGGCCCTTCTCGTCGGCGCCGGCCTGTCTTTGGGCAAAGGTCAACACGCCGCGTGCGAGTTGCAGCAAGCCATCTCCCGAATCCCACAGCGCACGTGCGGCGGCAGCAGGTAGTTTCTCGTCGAGTGTGTAGAGGGTCGTTGCAGCTTCCGCGTAGCCGGGTTCAAGCGCGAGTGCGTCACTCAGCAATTCGGTTGCAAGTCCCGAAGGATCCCCGCCTGCAAGCCAGGCCCGGGCCTGGGCCAGCTTTTCTGCGGCATTCGGATTGACCGTCCGTGTTGCGTTTTGTGGCGACACAATGCCGGTTCGTTGCTCTGCCTGGGCACGCTGCAGCAACGATTCGAGCTGTGTGACCGCGGGGTCCTCGGACTTGTCGGGGAAACTCAGGCGATGCCGGGCGAGCGCGATTCGCGCCGCTTCCAGCTCGCCGAGGCGCAGTGATACCTGGGCCCTGGGCAGCCAGAGATCCGAGTATCCCGGAGACAGCGCGAGCGCCCGGGTCAGGGCCATCTGGGCCAACGCCATGTCCGAGCGCCCGCCCATTTGCGCGAGCAGCTGTCCAAGCGATCGCCACGCCCGCGCGTCGGTGGGCGCAAGGCGGGTGAGCGCCTCGAGTGTGGCCATCGCATCGTCGTGGCGTCCGAGGGAAACCAGACACTGTGAGCGCAGTCGAAGTGCCTCTTTCCAGGTTGGTTGTGTCGCAAGCAATTCATCGACGCCCTTGAGTGCCTGTGCTGCGTTTTGACGGTCAAGGTCGCCTCGCGCGCGCTCGAGTGCCGCGTGCAAGGTTGGCGTGAGCACAGGATCGGGCCAGTTTTCGAGCGCCCGCACCTGCTCGTCACGGTCGAGTCGTTCGCGCAGGATCCCGAGCGAGCGTCTTTGCTCGGGTAGCAGGTTCTCGGTCGACAGGGCGGTGAGTCGCGCTCTCGCGTCCTCCGTCAGGCCCACAGACCGCTCGAAGTCTGCGAGGCCGATCGCTGCGGTGACAGCGCCTTTTCTCCCGTCGTCCGTGCCGAGCGCACGAAGGCGCGCGATGCTCTCCTGCAAAAATCCCTGCAGCGCTTGTCTCCGGTCCCAGGATGCCGGATCGCGGGCGAATACCTCGGCGAGTCCAGCGAGCGCCTGCCCGTTGTCGGGTGAGGCCTCGAGCACAAGGCGAAAGGCTGACTCGGCGCCAGGGAGGTTTCCGAGTTGCAGGCGAACGTGCCCCCACATGAGTCCGAGTTCCACATCCGGCTCACCCTGTTCCATCGCCTTGCCAAGCACGGCGTCCGCGTCCGCGGTGCGTCCCTGCCTCAATAAACGCAACACAGATTCGCGGGTCGCGGTCGGTGTTCGCGCGGTCGCCTGGATCGGCCGCCACCCAACGGGGGCGCCGGCATCCACCGGGGATGCGACGAGGAGCAGGATGTACCAGGTCGTGATCACAATTGTTCCCGAAGCTTCTTCACGCCAAGGCCAAGCTGGTTGAGTCTCAGGTGAATCTGTCTGCCGTTGCCCTTGGGCCCGAGTACGATTCGTGCCATCGCGTCGAGGTCGCCCTCGGTGAGTTGAAACAGGGCATGCAGGTATTGTTTCTCGACGTCGACCGAGAGCTGCGCGAGCGTTTCTCTAGGCGTGATCGAGATCTGAACCTGGGTTTCGCCTGCGCGTTGTCTGGCGACGGCGCCGGGTCGTGTGGCCTCGGGTCGAGCGAGCCCCGGCTGGGCCAACAACCTGTCCACCAGCGGATCGGCGATGGCCACGATGGCCGGCGCTCTTCCGGGGACTGTGTGCGACGATTCAAGTGCCTGCGCGAGGCAAGCCACGATGGCGTTGGTGGCGAGGGCGCGCAATTCACGGGTGTTGCCAGGCCACGAATGTTGGCACAGCTTCTCGACGGCCGACTTTCGGAGGAACACGGTGAAGCCATCGGGCACCGCCTGCTCGGCGCGGGGGGGTCCGAAGATCACGGTGTTCTGTCGCGCATCAAAGTCCCTCGGCGTGGGGAAGCGTGCGAGGTACTGACGGCAGAGGGGCTCCAGGGCCTCGCTGGCGAGCGCCTGTAGAAAGGCGAATCGGAGCAGGTCGGGGAGATCTTCCTTTCGTTCGCGCAAAGGCGGGATGGACAGTCGCGTGGCCGGATTGAGCCGCATGTAGAGATCGGCGCGAAAGCGGCCTTCCTGTACCAGCTCGGCCAGATCGCGGTTGGTCGCCGCGACCAGCTTGACCGAGGCCTGGCGCGCCTTCCCATCGCCGATGCGTTGCACCTCGCCCCGCTCAAGCACCACCAGCAGTTGACGTTGCAGATCCAGATCCAGGTTGCCGATCTCGTCGAGAAACAGCGTCCCACCGTGGGCTTGCTCGAAGACACCCGCCTGATCCTGAGTCGAGCCCGTGTAGGCACCCCGGCGGGTTCCAAACAGGTGCGCTGGCAGGAGCGCGGTCGGGATGGTGGACAGATCGGTCACGACGAACGGTCCCTTCAGCCCCGAGCGAGGGTGTAATACGGTTTCTGCAAGGTAGCTCTTGCCCGTTCCCGTCTCTCCTTGCAGCAACACCGGCAGCGGCGAGCGAGCGAGGACCTCGAGGGAGCGGCGAACCCCCTTCATCGCGGCGCTTTGACCCCAGAAGACAGGGCCTTCGCGATCCTTGTGATGCAGATCGAGTGCGCGGGTGATCTCGCTGGCCAGGGTTCGACTGTCGATGAGCTCGTTCTCGCAGAGGTACACGCCGGGATCGCGAGACTGTGGCAGCTCGGTATCGGTCGTGGTGAGCAACACCACCGGCAAGAGCGGATAGTCCTGGCGCAGTCGCTCCAGGATGAGGAGGCCCTGTTTTCGCCGCAGTGGTTGCAGCGCAGTCTTGCGTTTCTTTTCGTCCGTCGGCAGCTCGTCCTTGTTTTCAGGCAGCAGGCGCTCCTCGGGAATCGAAAAGTCGAGATCCAGGACCACCAGATCCGGCAGACTTGGCAGACGCTTCAGGATCTCCGCCGCCTCGAAATAATCATGCGCACACTTGAGCGAACAGCCGCGATCACGCTCTTCACAGACCTGGCAAGGGATCTGCCGATCGCAACGCGTGACATAGTCGAACTCACCGAGGTTTCGGTGACACATTTCGATCGTTTGATCGCGATCATCGATGACGAGCAATCGGGGCATATGGCCTCAAGGGGAGTGGGGAGAGCGGATGTGATCGAATAGTTCTGCAAACGCCGCGCCAAGGTGCAGGAGCGCGCGCAGGAGCGCCTCCGGAGCCTGAGCGTCCGGACTTGAAACGGGGGTTGCGATGGTCTGGGCGTCCACGATCGCCGCGGTCACGCGCGCGAGCCCTTGCCGATCAACGGCGGCCGGGGTCTGCTCGCAGAACTGCGCCCAGAGCGTCTGGGCGTCGCAAGGCTTGCCCTCGTCATCGCAGAGCTCGTGGAGCGCCCGGCGCATGAGAGGCCAGTCCTGTGGCCCCGGGGTGGTGCCGGATTGCTGCAGGTCTCGGGCGGCCCAGAGTGCCCGCTTGACGAGATCGTGGCGGACGCGCGCGAGCCAGTCGGCTGTTTCGGAATCTACGATTTCAATATCATAACCCCAATTCGAAAAATCGGGGCGCGTCCCGCTCAGTGGGCCTTGGCAGGCCTCGATTCCTGAAAGGTGGTCCGAAGTTCGAGGGTCTTGCCGGCACGAAGCACGACAGCGGTCACGGTTTCACCGGGCCGGGAGCCGTTGAGGGCGAACATGAGGTCCTGCACGCTCAGGATCTGAAAGGTACCGAGGCGGAGCTGGATGTCGCCGCGTTGCATGCCCGCGGATTCCGCTGCGCCGCCCGGGCGAACCCCAGATAGCAGGACGCCTTTTTGGCCGCCGGGCGGTCCCGCGTAGTCCGGGATGGTGCCGAGCGACGCGTTGAAGTTGCGGACGTCACCGCCCGGGGCCGGCTCCTTGACCCGCTGAAACGTGAGCTTCGACTGCGCGCCGAGGGCGATCGAGATATGTGATACGGAACGTGCGATGGCCGCCGCACCCGCAGCGTTGATCCGATCCGCCGTGTCGGATGGTTTGTGGTAGTCCGAGTGGCTACCGGTGAAGAGATGCAGCACCGGGATCCCCGCGGGATAAAACGCCGCCTGATCGCTTGGGCCGTAGCCATCTCCGCTGACCGTACAGCGAATTCGGTTCGAGGAACAGGTCTCCTCGACGAGGGAGCGCCATTCGCTGGCGGTGTCCACGCCCAGCACCTGGACGGTGTTGTCCCGGAGGCGGCCCACCATGTCGAGGTTGATCATGGCCACCAGATTTTCGATCTTCGCGCGGTTCTTCACGTGGTGGGTTGACCCGAGCAATCCCCACTCCTCGCCGGAGAAGAGGGTGAAGAGGACGTTGTGCTTCAACTCGCCTCGACGGGCCACAAGGGCGCGTGCGATCTCAAGCACGGCTGCCGTCCCCGAGGCGTTGTCGTCGGCACCGACGTGTGCTGCCTTTGAATCTGGCGCGAGTGAGCCGCGGTGTCCGTAGCCGAGGTGATCGTAGTGCGCTCCGATGACGACCGTCGTGTTCGTTGGCGTCTTGGCCTGCAGTCGGCCCATGACGTTGAAGGCAGGTGCCTTGTGAAACGACAGCGCCACGTTGATGGCGACCGGAACGGTCTTGCCTGCTTCGAGCTTCGCCCATACGGACTCAACCGCCTTGCGTTTGACCAAGATGACGGGAATGCCAGCCTCGTCTCCTGCGGGCGGGGCAGGCTCGGGCATCGCCGCCTCGGCGGGCATCTCCCACTTGGACTGTCCCTCGGGGGCCGATGGCCAGTCGACGATCACGAGCGCACGGGCGCCCCTCTCACGGGCGAGCCAGGCTTTTCGGCGCAGATCTCCGACGCGACGTTTGACCTCGGTGTCCGAGAACTTCTCGCCTTCGGGGGAGAACCGTCGCACGAGCACGAGCTTGTTCTTGACCTGTTTTCCGGCGTAGTCGTCGATCCCGAGATTCTCGTCAACCGCGCCATAACCCGCGAGCACCAATTCGCCCTGGGCCTTGCCCAGTGAAGAGAAGCCGAAAACCGTGAAGTCGGCCTCGTCGATTTTCTTCTTGTCGATGCTGAGCGCGGACTCTGGCTCAATCGTGACACCCGTTATCAGATCGAAGCTCTCGCGGAACGTATTGTTGTCGCCCGCCGGCTCAAGTCCCAGCGCCTTGAACCGGGATTCCAGAAACTCACCAGCCGCCGCCAGCCCGGGTGTGCCGATGCCCCGTCCGTCGCGCTCGGGTGCCGCGAGCCAGGCGATGTCCTGTCCGATCCGGTCTGTATCCGAGTTGCTCGTCGCGATCTTTGTTTGCTTGTTCCACTTCGCCAGGAATACGTTGGTGTCGTGTTCACCCGGTTTTGTGGCACGGTTCGAGGAGAACGCCAGCATTGAGCCGTCCGGACTGAAGTGCGGAAATCCGTCAAAGCCCGGCGTGTCGGTGATCTGTGTCAGGCCAGTGCCGTCTGTTCGGATCGCCCAGATGTCGAATTCGCGCGGTCCACGCGCGCCGTGGTTTGACGAGAACAGAATCACGGGCTCGGTCGGATGAAAAAAGGGAGCGAAGGCCGCGCTGTTCAGGTACGTCAGCTGCATGGGCTCCGAGCCGTCGGCGTTGGCGATCCAGAGCTCAAGCTTGGAAGGCCTGACGAGGCCTTTCTTGAGGAGGTCCTGGTAGTCGGTGAGCTCCTTGCCCGCGCCGGGTCGACTGGCTCGCCAGACGATCTTGGTGCAATCCGCGTTGAAGAACGCACCGCCGTCGTACCCCGGCGTTCGTGTCAACCGTACGACATTCTTGCCGTCTTTGTCCATGCGGTAAAGCTCGATGTCGCTATCGCGGGTCGAGGTGAAGATGATCGAGCCGTCCTGGCCACAACCGGTGCCTTCTGCGCCGTAACCATTCTCGAAGGTCAAACGGCGAAGTCCGCTCCCATCGGGCCGCACCGAGAAGATGTCGTAGCTGTCATGGAGCGCCCATACGTAGCCGAGGCTATGATCCGGCTTCGGTGGACAGCTCTTGCCTCGCAGATGCGTCGACGCATACAGCAGGTTGCCGTCAGGAAAAAAGTGGGCGCAGGTGGTCACGCCCTCGCCGCTCGAGATGAGGTGACGGTCGCGTGTTTGCAGCGGCATTCGGTAGATGCGATCGCAGCCTTCGTCGGGCTGACGCGCCTGCAATGAGAGCTGCTTGCCATCGAACGAGAAATAAGCCTCCGCGTTTTCCCCGCCGAACGTCAGTTGTTCGAGGTCGCCGAGGAAGCGAGATTCGAGGGTCGAAAGCGTCGCCGTGGTCTGGTCCGGAATGCGCTCGATCTCGACCGTTGAAGGGGCCGGGGGTGTGGCGCAGCCCACGGTACCGAGCAAGAGGCAGAAGGCCCGCGACAACATCCGGTGAGGCCGAAGCACGATCATGGAGCACAATGTAGCCGATTTCGGAGTCCGGGGATTGCACAAGAATGCCTCTTTGCGTTGAATGGAACCCATGAAGGTGAAAACGCGGCTGGTTGGAGTTCTCTCGTTGATCGTCGCTCTCTGTGCGACGGGGCCTCGCTTCGCCCTCGCAAAAGGTGACCGGCCCAGGCTCCTGGTGGTGCTGGTGGTTGACCAGATGCGCGCGGACTATGTCGAGCGATTCGGTGGCAAGTGGAAGGGCGGTCTCGCGCGCCTGTATTCCACCGGCGCAGTGTTCACCGAGGCGGCGTACCCGTACTTGCAAACGGTGACCTGTGCGGGTCACGCGACGATAGGGACCGGGACCTTCCCCGTGCATCACGGCATGGTCCTGAATGGCTGGTGGAGCCACGACAAGGGACGCACCGTGCCCTGTACCGAAGATCCCGGTGTGTTGACGGTTTCGGAATCGGGTACGGGCAAGGTGGGCGACAGCGCTCATCTGCTACGCGCGGAGACGCTCGCCGACGTCCTGCGTGAACAAACCTGGCCGAATGCGCGTGTCGTGGCGCTGTCTCTCAAGGCACGGTCCGCCATCAATTTGGGCGGTCGCCGTCCATTCGCATCACTTTGGTTTGAGGGTACGGCGCCCGTGAGCTCAACGGCCTTCACCGACCGATTGCCGGAGTTCGCCCGGGGCTTCTCCGCATTGCCCGCCTCTGCACCGCGAACCTGGACTCAACTGCACCCCTCGTCTGCGTATGCGTTCGATGACGCAGGCCTCGCTGAGCCCTCGGCGAACGAGCGTTTTCCGCACACCATCAACGAGAAAAATTGGTCCGCATCGCCTGCCGGTGATCGCGCCCTCGTCGAGCTTGCCACGCGTGCCGTCACGCAGCTGTCTTTGGGCAAGAAAGACTCGACCGATTTGTTGGCCGTGAGCTTCTCGTCGCTGGATCTCGTTGGCCATTCGTTTGGCCCGCGCAGCCACGAGGTACAAGACATTCTCTATCGTCTCGATCTTGAGTTCGGTCGTCTGCTTTCAGTGCTCGACCGGCAACTGGGGCGTGATGGCTATGTCGTGGCGCTCAGCGCAGACCATGGCGTCGCCACGATTCCGGAACAACTCGTCGAGCTTGGAATGGATGCGGGCAGGGTACCGACCAAGGCCGTTGGTGACCGTGTGCAGGCGCAGATCGCGTCAGAGCTGGGCGCCGGAAACTGGGTCGCGGCGGTAAATTACACCGACATTTACCTCGTTCCTGGAACGCTGGAACGTTTGCGTCAGAAGCCTGGTGCGCTGTCACGCGTCTCACGCGCGATCGAGACGGTGCCCGGGGTCGAAGCGGCATTTTCGCATGACGATCTTGTTGCGCCCACTCCGGCCTGCGGCGCCGCATGCAAGGCGGCCTCGCTCAGCTTCTTCCCGGGACGCAGTGGCGATTTTATTTTGTCGCCGAAGCCCAACTGGATCACGGTGGACGCGGGGGCCACGCACGGTTCGCGGAATCGCTACGATCAGCATGTGCCTCTGGTCTTCATGGGCAAGGGCATCCGACCGGGGAACTATGCCGATGCCGCGAGTCCTGCGGACATCGCACCGACCCTGGGGGCCCTTGCCGGTGTGACGCTTCCGCGCCCCGATGGCCGCGTGTTGCGTGTTGCGTTTACGCCGCGTCGTTAGCGGGCGAGGAATCGAACAGCGACAAGCGCGAGCACGGCACCTGCGATGATGCCAACTCCGAGCAGCAACGCGAGCCGCTGATTGTTCATGGTGCGGCCGGCGAGCTTGTCGATCTTGACGGGCGGGTGTGTGTGCTCGGCCTTGCGAGCGAGCCCCTGCACGGTGTCGTTGTCCGCGCTTGGCATGCCGCGGGTCGCCCGTGGAAGCTGTCCACCGAGACGAACCGCCACCTGTGCCAGCGGCGGCGCGACCTCGTCAAAGCTGGGCCGCTTCTCGCGATCTTTGTCCATCATCCGCGCGATGATTCGCGCGAGCTCGGGATCGACGTCTGCAGCATAACGATGTGGATCGGGGATCGGCGCACTCAGGTGGGCCCGCATGACCTCGACGTACTTTTGTACCTCGGTCCCTTCCTCTGCACGAAAGGGTGGTTTTCCGGTCAGCAGATGAAACAGCGTGCAGCCGAGCGAATACACGTCGGCGCGTTCATCGACTGTTTCCCCCCGTGCCTGCTCGGGGGCGATGTAGTCGGCCGTGCCGACGACCATGCCGCGCCCGGTGAGGCTCTTCTCGGCGGCGACGGACTTGGCGAGGCTGAAGTCGGTGACCTTGAGCGTGCCGCGCGAGGTGATGCCGAGATTCGACGGCTTCACGTCGCGATGGATAATTCCGGCGCGGGCCGCCTCGGCGAGTCCAGCCGCTGCCTGGGCGCCGATCACGGAAACCGTATCACTCGATAGTGGTCCTCGTTCGTCGAGCAGCTTGTGGGTATCGCCGCCCTCAAGCAACTCCATCGCAAAATAGGGTCGGTCCTCGCCATCCACGATGCCGGATTCGTAGACGGTGATGAGGTTGGGATGGGTGAGCTTCGCGAGCGCACGTGCCTCGCGAAGAAACCGCTCGCGCACGGTCTCGTTGGCAAGGTGCTTCTCGCCGAGGGTCTTGATCGCGGCCTTGCGATTCAACTGAGCGTCGATGCCGAGATAGACCTCTCCCATGGACCCTTTGCCCAGCATCCGCTCAATGCGATAGCGGCCAACTTGCTGACCCGGTTTGAGGGCCCGCGTGGGCTTGGAGGAAGGAGGACTGTCGCTCACTCGAATGGAGCCCCTTCGTCTTCGACGTAGTTCTCGAACCGCGTGAACTCTCTGATGAACGACATTTTCACGTCACCCGTGGCGCCGGCGCGGTGCTTTCCCACGATCAGATCCGCCCCGCCCTTGGTTGCACCTTCGGTATTGTACATCTCCTCCCGGTGAATGAAGAGAATCATGTCGGCGTCCTGCTCGATTGCGCCAGATTCGCGCAAATCTGACAGCTGGGGCTTCTTGTCCTCGCGTTTCTCGAGGCCACGGTTGAGCTGAGAAACCGCGATGACCGGCAGCTTCAGATCTTTGGCAAGGCCCTTCAGACCCCGCGAAATCTCTGCGATTTCTCGCTCGCGGCTCTCCTGTTGTTTGCCGCCGCTGCCCCGGGCGAGCTGAAGGTAGTCGATGACAATCAAGCCGAGCGGGCGCTCGTTCGGTCGTCGTTCGGTTCCGGGCGGCAAGGGGGGGAAGAGCTTGGGGTCGGCGCGAAAGCGACGCGATTTGGCGCGGATATCGAGAATGGACTGGGAGGGGGAGTCGTCGATGACCAGCGGGGCCTTCGCGAGGCGCGCACCCGCCGGATAGATCTTTTCCTTCCAGTCCCGATATTCGATGAAGCCACGCTTGATCTTGTTGGAGTCGATGCGGGCCTCACCGGCCAGCATACGTTCCATCAATTCGTACTTCGACATTTCGAGCGAGAAGATAAGAACGGGAATCTGGTGATTGAGTGCTGCGTTTATCGCAACGTTGACCGCCCACGAGGTCTTGCCCATACCGGGGCGGGCGGCGACGACGATCAACGTTTCCGGTTGCAGTCCCGCGGTCAACTCGTCGAACTTGGTGAAGCCGGTCGGCACGCCGGTAATCGAACGTCGATCTCGCGCGCGCGCCTCGATCGCGTTCAGGACGTGGTTCATGTGATCGCCGAGTGCCGCGTAGGTCTCGTTCCTCGAGCGCTGTGATACGTCGAAGATAAGCTTCTCCGCCTCGTCGAGAAACTCCTCGTAGTCGCCGAACTCACCGTACGCCCGTGATTGCACCTCGGCGCAGGTCGAGATGAGACGACGCAGCGTCGCCTTCTCTTTCACGATGCGCGCGTAATGGCCGATGTTCTCGACGGTGAAGACAGAGGCCGCGAGATCGGTGAGGTAGGCCTCTCCGCCCTCAAGTCGCGGCGTCGCGCCACGCATGCGCAGCTCGTCGGAGAGCAACATGAGATCGATGGGCTGGCCGCGCTTGTCGATGGCGCGCATCGCCTCGAAGATCTCGCGGTGGGCAGGCAGGAAGAAGTCGTCTGCCTGTAGTACGTTACCAACCTCGTCGAAAGCGCCCTTCTTCAGCAGCACGCCACCGAGGGTCGAACGCTCGGCGTCCACGTTTGCTGGCGCGGTTCTCCCCACACTGCTCAGACCTGCGTTGCGACCATCCATGTCGGCTCGATTATCCCAAAAAGAAAAGCGCCGTCAGCCCTTAGTTTCCGGGCGACGGCGCTTTTTGTATTCACAGGCTGTGAATAACGTTGTCTGTGTGTGGTTTAGGCGGACTCGGCCACAACCTGGACCTTGACGACGCTGACGATTCCCTGTCCAAGCTTCACCTTGACCTCGGTGGTTCCGATGGCCTTGATGGGCTCGGCAAGAAGGATCTTGCGTGCGTCCACGGTCACGCCCTTTTCGAGCAAGGCGGCTGCGATGTCTCGGTTGGTCACCGAGCCATAGAGCTTGTCGCCTTCACCCGCGGTGCGTGCGATGCGGACCTCGATCGCGGACAACGCCGTTGCCCTTGCCTCGAGCTCGCTCTTCATTCGAGCGGCCTTGGCGGCAATCACGCGTCGCTCGTGCTCGAAACGGGCAACATCGCTGTCCGTTGCAACCAGAGCCAATCCGTTTGGCAGAAGGTAGTTGCGTCCGTATCCGGGACGTACTTCAACAACCTCGCCAGCTTCACCGAGGTTATCAACCTCTTCTTTAAGAATAACTCGCATCGGTATCTCCTACTGGACGACGACGGTGAAGGGCATGAGCGCGATCATGCGTGCTCGGTTGATCGCCGTCACCAAGGCCTTTTGATGGGTTTGACAGGTATTCGTCATACGACGGGGAATGAGCTTGCCACGGTCCGTGACAAACTGGCGCAACAAGGCGATATCCTTGTAGTCGATCTTGATGTTCTCGTCCGAGCAGAATCGGCAACCACGGCCGCGGCCGCGCACGGGTTCTTCGTCGTTGAGGCTTGGAATCTGTTCTTTCTTGAAGCTCATGGTTAGTTGTCCTCTCCGCGATCGGCACCAGGAATGTCGTTCATGATCACGTCGGAGTCGTAGTCATCGCCACGCTCTTCGTGCGTCACAACGGGCTCGGGCTCCTCGACGCCACCGGTTCCAGCGGCCGAGAAGATTTCGTCGTTGAACGAGGCCTCGAAGGACTTCGGATCAACGTTCTCTGCTTGCTTGACGGTGTAGAAACGGATGCATGCGTCTGCAAGCTTCAGATTGCGCTCGATTTCCTCGGTGAGGCCGGCGCTGCCAAGGTAGCTCCAGAAAAGGTAGGTTCCCTTGCGCTGCTTCTTGACCTCGTAGGCCATGCGGCGCTTGCCCCAGTTTTCGAGCTTCAGAATGATGCCCGAGTTCTCTTCGATGATCTTGCGGATCTTGGCGTTGATTGCGGCAGCGGCGTCGTCCGGAAGATCGGGGCGGAGAATGTAGACAGTCTCGTAGTGTCGTTTTCGGCCGGGAATATCCCGTGATGCCGAAGGTCTTGCTTCCAACATGTTGTTTTCCTTTTGGTCGTTTGGCCCGGAGGGGTACTCCGAACAAGGTCGGGAACGATTAGGCTAGTTTGCGGACGTTAGGGTTAAGTTCCGGAGTTATTTTCCGGATTTGGGGTCTTTGTTAAATTTGTTCATCGCGGCAGTGGCGCCGTCGGCGACGAAGACCGTCACCGCATCGGCCGCGCGGCCGAGAAAATCGGGCAGGTCGGCTTGCTCGGTCTTTGAAAAGCGCGCGAGCACATGATCGGCCGCGTCGCCGTGAACCGGGCGGCCAACGCCAACCCGAACCCGCGGAAAATCGCGGGTTCCAAGGGCCTCGATCATCGAACGGATTCCATTGTGGCCGCCGTGGCCACCCTGGGTTGCAACGCGCAAACGCCCGAACGGCAGATCAATATCGTCGTACGCAACAAGAATGTTGGCCGGTTCGATCTTGAAGAAGGACGCCGCGCTTGCGACAGCCTTTCCGCTGGTGTTCATGAATTGCATGGGTCTCAAAAACTGCACCCGCTGGTCTCCAAGCTGACCGACGCAGGTTTCGGCGCCGAACTTCGATCGGGGTGCATCGGCTGAACATCGGCGTCGCAACTCGGTCTCCACCATGAAGCCCGCGTTGTGCCGTGTTTGCTCGTAGTCCGGTCCCGGATTGCCCAGTCCAACCACGAGCCACACATTGCACCTCGATCTGGTCTCGACCGATTACTTCTTGGCTTCTGCCTTCTTGGCTTCGGGCTTCTTCGCTGCGTCGCCGGCTGCTGCCTTGGCATCGCCAGCCTTCGCGGCATCGCCAGCGGCCGGAGCTGCTGCTGCTGCATCGGCTGCCGGTGCGGCCGCTGCTTCCTCACGCATCATGACGACCGATACGACCGGGTCCTCGCCGTGAAGCAAGGAGCGGCAGCCTTCAGGCAGTACAACGTCGCGAACGTGGATAACCTCGCCAACGTCGATGCCGCTGACATCGACGAAGATGCGGGCCGGAATCGCGTTCGGCTTGGCAGCCAGCGAGAGGGCGTGGATGCTGTGGTGGAGGGTTCCGCCGTTGACGACGCCCTTCGCCGTTCCCTTGAGCTCGACGGGAACCGTCACACGAACTTCCTGGTCGAGGCTGACGCGGATGAAATCCACGTGAACAATGCCGCGGGTCAAGGGGTGGATCTGCGCATCGCGAACCATCGCCATCACGTCCTCGGACTTGCCGTCCGACTTGACGCTGAGGGTGAAAACCGTGTTGCGCTTGCGCTCCTTGTCAAGCGACTTCACCAGTGCGCGCGGATCGAGCGAGATCACCACGGGTTCTTTCTTCTGGCCGTACAGCACTCCGGGAACGTTGCCGGCCGCGCGCGTCTTGCGAGCCGATCCCTTGCCGGTGGCGGGGCGAACCTGTACGTCGATTTTCGCAAAATCCATGGCTAAACCTTTTTCTCTATCCTTGCGGTTGTTGTTATCGGCCATTGCTGGGGCGGCCGTCCCCTTGAATCAAATAAATAGGGAGCTAATCGAGTCACCAACGTGAATGCGCTTGACCGCCTCTGCGAGCATGCCCGCCACTGAAACGATCTGAATCTTGGGACTCTCACGAACCTCTTTGCGATGCGGGATGGTATTCGTCACCACCAGCTTGGAGAGAGGCGAGTCGTGAATCCGCTCAAGCGCCGGTCCGGAGAGCAGCGCGTGCGTGCAGCATGCCGACACCGAATTCGCGCCCTGATCCATGATGGCGCGCGCGGCAGCCGTCAGCGTCCCGGCTGTATCAATCATGTCGTCCACGATGATGGCGTCGCGTCCCTTCACGTCGCCGATGATGTTGACGACCTCTGCCACGTTGGCGGCCGGACGACGCTTGTCGATGATCGCAAGCGGCGTGTTCAGTCGCTTGGAGTAGGCGCGGGCGCGCTCAACGCCGCCAGCATCGGGGGAAACGATGACCGTTTCTTTCAAGTTCCAGTCGGCCTTGAGATGATCGATCAAGACCGGCATCGCGAAGAGGTGATCGACGGGGATGTTGAAGAATCCCTGGATCTGTCCTGCGTGCAGATCCATCGACAAAACGCGATCCACGCCACCGGCGGTGAGCAGATCTGCGACGAGGCGAGCGCTGATCGGTGTACGTGGCTTGCTCTTGCGATCCTGTCGCGCGTAACCGAAGTACGGTACAACCGCGATGATTGCGCCGGCCGAAGCCCGTCGAAGCGCATCGATCATCACGAGCAGCTCCATCAGGTTGTCGTTGACTGGCGTGCAGGTGGGTTGAACCACGAAGCAGTTTACGCCGCGAACGTTCTCGTTGATCTCAACGTAGACCTCGCCATCGGCGAATCGCTGTATCACAGCCTTGCCCATGGGAACTTCGAGCTGACGACAAATGTCCGCTGTGAGTTCTTGATGGGCGTTGCCGCTAAAAACGGTGAGGGCTTTGAGCACGGGGCGGAACCTGAGGTGTCAGAAAACTCTGAAAAAAAAGCAATTTCCCGAGGCCGGCTGGCCGCGAGAGGCGCGAATATTGGCACCTGACCCCCTGACTGTCAAACCGGGATTCGGATTCCCGGACAGTCACGTAAATGACGATTATTTCAGAAGCTTTTGCTTGCGACGCGCAAATGCCCGTCGTAAGCACCCGCACTCCCCGATACAGCGACGGACGAGGCAAACATGATTCCGTATTTCCCGCAGCCCACGTTCTCATTCGGAATACCCGGGTTTCAGAAGGCCTTCACCATCCACGCCTTCGGGGCGCTCGTGGCCCTCGCCATCATGGTTGGAACGGAGATCCTGAGGCGACGGGCAAAACGCCTGGGTCTTGACCCGCTGCTCGCCGGCCGGCTCGTGACCTGGGCGCTCGTGGGCGGCTTCATTGGGGCCCACCTGGTCGACCGCTTCATCTACAAGCCCGGCGAGACCCTGGCCGATCCCCTATCCATAATAAAGATTTGGGCGGGGCTTTCCTCTTTCGGGGGCTTCGTGGGCGCGACCTTCGGCGTCTGGCTGTTCCTGCGACGAGGGTACGTCCGGAAGGGCGATCCCAACGGTAACGCGCCGGGTCGAGGATGGGAGTATGTCGACCTGCTTTGCTTCGCGTTTCCCTTTGGCTGGATTTTTGGTCGAACAGGTTGCTTCGTTGCCTTCGACCACCCCGGCTCGGCCACGAACTTTTTCCTGGGGATGGCGGATGCCGACGGAACCGTTCGCCACAACCTCGGCCTATACGAGGCGATCTACACGGTGCTGATCTCCGCGGTATTTTTCGCATTGCGAAAGCCGCGCCGGCATCCGGGCTATTTCGTCGGGTGGCTGGCGGTGGTCTACGCACCCGTTCGATTCCTCTTCGACTTCTTGCGTGAGGTCGACGTGCGTTATTTCGGCTTCACCCCGGGGCAGTATGGCGCGGTTGGGTTGGTCGTCGTGGGCATTCTCATTGTGAGAAACGGACGGCGCTTGACAGCCAATACCCCGGTCGATACGTTCGCAGCTTCTGAAAACTGAATAAGTTGCAGGTGCGACGAATGCTCCCGTGAACCGGGGCCTTCGTTGTGAAAAGGGAAGCCGGTGTGATTCCGGCGCGGTCCCGCCACTGTAAGTGGAAATACCCAAGCCAATGAAGCCACTGAACGGAAACCTCCGTTTGGGAAGGCTGGCAAAGGTGCTTCATCGAACGACGAAAGGTCGATGAAGAAAGCCACGAGCCAGGAGACCTGCCTGCGACGTTGTCCGAAACTTCCCGAGGAGGAAGACTGGAATATCCGTTGCCGCGTGCATTGGACCCAGCCTCGTCTCTTCCGGAGTCGAGGTTTTTTCATGTCTGGGTATTCCAAACACGAACGATGCAGCGGCGCGGGTCACGCCTCTGTGCGGAAACGATATGCGCCCCTCCTGCTGGCAGTTGCACTGTCGGTCACGCTTGTTTCGAGCGCGGTGAACCGTATTGCACGCGCCGAGGCGCCAGCCGAGTCGGCGAGCGAGACACGACCGACCTACGAAACCGTGGTGGTGGCGACGCCTACGCGAACACGCGCCCGTGAGGATGCAACGGCGTTCGCGTCGGTCATCACCGTGGACCGTACCCCGCGAAGCGCGGAGTCGGCGGCCGAGCTGCTGTCGGAGTTGCCCGGCGTGGTTGTGACACGATTGGGCGGGCTTGGCGCTCAGTCGACCCTCTCCATTCGTGGCTCAACCGCCGATCAGGTGGGTGTGTTTCTGGACGGCATTCCACTCAACGCGGCACTGGGCGGTGGTGTGGACCTGGGTCTGGTTCCGATAGGGGATATGGGTCGCATGGAGATCTACCGGGGACAGTCTCCGGTGGCCTTCGGCGCGGCCGCGATGGGAGGGGTCGTCTCGATTACCACGCCGGAGATCGGCGTTCCCACGGCGTCGGCCGAGGTGGGAGGCGGCTCATTTGGCACGGGCTACGGCGGTTTTCAGGCCTCTGGACAGGAAGGCCGATTCGGCGTTTCGTTGGGGTTGCATACGCTGCAGAGTCAAGGTGATTATTCGTATCACTTCAACAACGGAACCGCCTTCGATCCCTCTGACGATACGGTTCGCACCCGCGGAAACAATCAACTAGGCCAGCTGGACGGCGTGGCTCGGTTGCAGATGAAGCTGGACGGCGGGCGGCGCGTGGTGGCGTCTTTCTGGTACCTGGATCGCGACCAGGGGTTGCCTGGAAACGGCATTCGCGAGGTGTTCGATGCGGGGCTGTCGACCCGGCGTGCGATCGCTGCCCTGCGCTACGAATCCCAAGAAGATCTGGGCGAATCCAGCAAGCTCTCGATTCAGCTCTACGACGTCGACACAGAACAACGCCTCGAGGATCCGAACGCCGAGGTTGGGCTTGGACAGCAGCGGACGCGTGATCGCACCGTGCGAATGGGTCTCATGGCGAATGCGTCGAAGGCGATCGGCGAATGGGCGCAAGTTTCAGGCGTGCTCGACAGCAGGCGTGAGACGTTTTCGCCACAGAACCTCCTGCGCGGGAGCTGGGATGGCCCTCCGGCCGAGCGACTGATGGCCGCCGCTGGCCTTGAGGCGCAGGTACGTGCGGCGGCGCGCCTGTCGTTTGTTCCGTCGGTTCGCCTCGAGGCTGCGCACGACGAGATGTTGCAGCGCGATTTTCAGGGGGATTATTCCGCGGACCGTCCCGAAAACTACTTCCTGCCGAACTTTCGTTTCGGCACCATCTGGCGTGCCACCGACTGGCTGCAGCTCCGCTCAAACATTGGCCGTTACGCTCGTCTGCCGTCATTGCGCGAGCGGTACGGCAATACCGGGCTTTTCCTTGGTAACCCCTCGTTGCGTCCGGAATCGGGTCTCAACACGGACGCGGGATTCGTACTGCAATTTGTGAGCCCGATTCAGATTCGGCTGGATACGGCTGCCTTCCTCGCGTGGAGTGATGACCTGATTCAGCTGCAACGCGGCAGCTATTACGTCCGTGCCGCGAATCTCGTCAGCGCCCGGATTCGTGGCGTGGAATCCTCCGCGACGCTCGCGTTCTCGCGTCGATTGCATTTTATCGGACAGACGACGTTCACCGATGCACGCGATACCTCGGATATCGCGGCCAGCCGCGGCAAACAGCTGGCACTTCGGCCGCGCTGGCGGGCCTACGCACGACCCGAGCTGCGCGACATCGCGCTCTCCGGTGGGGCAGGCTGGAACTGGGGTGCCTACGGCGATCTCGAGTACACCGCGGGTAATTATCTTGATCCCGCGAACCTTGTCGCGATGTCCTCGCGGACGATCTGGGGCGCAGGAACCCATTTGCAGATCGCATCGACGGGCTTCCGGGTGCGTGCCAGCGTTCGCAATCTAAGCGATGCACAGGTCTTTGATTTGTCAGGCTATCCCTTGCCAGGTCGATCGTTTTGGATCGACTTGCAGTGGTCGGGGAGCGAAACAGAACCGTAATACGAAGAAAAGGAACTCAAACGATGCGTGGAATGAAGTCTGTATTTAACTTTGCGGCTGTCCTGACACTGGCAAGCACTGCGCTTGTGGCCTGCGACGACGACGACGGCGGTGAAAACCAGGTCGACGCCGCTGTTGGCGTGGACGGCGGTGCCATGGTCAGCGTCGACACGGGCGTGCTGCCGTTGGCCGATGCGGGCCCGATCGGCGCGCAACCAGACGGTGGCAATGCAGACGCCGCGCCGGTTGTACCGCCGCCGACCGTCAGTGGTGTGGCGGTCCTCCTGTCGGACTTCAAATCGATCAGCCTGACCCTCGTCAATCACGAGACTGGGGCGGTTGTGAAGGAGAACTGTGTCAACTCCGGCACGGTCGCGCCGGCCTTGACCTCAGCATTTTCGGGGGACGTGGTCTTGCCGTCCACGCCGTTTGCTGGCGGTAAAGTTGTTCTGATCGATCGGTCCAACGGAACCCTCACGTGGGTGGATCCCGCGACCTGCAATGTCGCCAAACAAATTTCGGTCGCGACGATGTTCTTCGCCAATCCGCAAGATGCAGTCCAGATCGGGGATTTCATTTTCGTGTCGCGGTACGAGACCAACACAAAACCAACGGCTGCGCCGGGGGATTTCGACGAAGGTGGCGACATCCTGGTCGTGGATGCGAAGACGAGCCTTCCGGTCGGTCGCATCGATCTGGCACCCTATGCCACCACGGCAGCAAAAACCGTGTTGCCACGGCCAGGAAATCTTTTGGTCAAGAACGGCATTCTCTACGTTGCCCTTGGCAACATCGGACCCAGTTTCGCGATCGACGAGATTGGCGCAGGTCGAGTCCTTGCGATCGATCCGGTAACCCGAATGGTGACGGGCATGTTCGATGCTTCGCCGCTGCTCAACTGCGGCGGCTCGCAGTCGATCGTGGGTTCGGGAGGATTCCTCGTCACCTGCAACGGCAATTTCAAGCTGATGGATGGGACCCAGGTCAACGGTTCAGGTCTTGTCTGGGGCAATACTGGCGCAGCTCCGATGGTGCTGCCCGCCTCGAAGTTCGGACGTCCGACATCGGCCTCCAGCGTTGTACTCGCCACTGCAACGAAGGGCTTCGTTGTCGTTCCCGGCGGATTCGGCGGACCGAAAGACGCTGTCTGGGCCTTCGATCTCGAAACGATGGCCGTCAAATCGGTGTTCGAGGGTTCGGGCGCCTACGTGCTGAACAACCTGCTGTGGATTCCAGGAAAGAACCAGCTCTACGTTGCACACGCCGACGAAAAGACCCCGCGCGTTGTCGTGTTGAACGCAGCAGACCTGTCGAGCCCAACGAAGGTCTCTGAAATCGACGTCTCCGGAAAGACGGGGTTGCCGCCGGCGGTCTTTGGCTGGTACTAGAATTGCTCATGAAAACCGGGCTTGAACTCCACAACGTATCCGTCGGGCGCGGTTCGCGTCCCGTCGTGGTGGATGTCTCGGCCCGGTTTTCGAGTGGTACGATTTCGGTTGTGACCGGCCCCAATGGTGCGGGCAAGACCACCTTGCTTCGTGCCCTTGCGGGCCTCGTCCCCTTCGCCGGTCAGATCACCGTGGACGGAGCCTCTTTGTCGACGCTGGGCCCGGAGGCACGTGCGCGCCACGTGACGTATGTGCCGCAGCACTCGCTGCTCGACGCGGGATTGCCCGTGAGCGAAGTGGTGGGGCAGGGCCGCCACGCGCATCGCTCTGTACTTGGCGGATTCTCGCGCGCCGATCGCGCCGTGATCGAAGCCGCGTGTCGTGATGCGGATGTGATGCACCTGTTTTCGCGTCCATTTGACGAGCTCTCCTATGGCGAGCGTCGTCGGGTCTTGTTGGCGCGGGCGCTCGCGACAGAGGCGCCCGTCATCCTGCTCGATGAGCCAACCGCGTCTCTGGATGTGCGCCATGTGTTGCTCTTCTTCGCGCTGTTGCGTCGGCTGGCGTCGTCGGGGCGCGCGATTGTGCTGGTTTTGCACCAGTTGCACGAGGTTACGGCGATTGCAGACCAGGTGTTGTTGTTGAACGGGGGCAAGGTGGCCGCGCTCGGGTCACGCGCCGATGTCATCGCCGCAGAGCCGATCCGCCGCGTTTATGGTGTTGCGCTGGAGGGGCTCCCGACGTTTGGCTACAGCCTCTGCGATGATCAGCCCGGGGGAAACGTTGAATAGGGGCCACGTTGTCTTGATCGGCGGCGGCGCGCGTTCGGGCAAGAGCTCGTTCGCCTTGCGTCGACTGTTGACCCATTCGAATCCCGCCTTCATTGCGACGGCGCGGCCACTCGACGACGAGATGCAGCTTCGCATCAAGCGCCATCAGCAGGAACGGCCTGCGACGCTTCCCACGATTGAGGCGCCTCGTGATCTCTGCGGTGCGCTCGAAGAGGCGCGTGGGTACGATGCGGTTGCGGTGGATTGCTTGACCATCTGGCTCTCCAACGTGCTTGTGGAGACCGAGAGTACAACCGCTGCAGAGAATGAGATTGATCGGCTATGCGTTGCGGTACAGGACTGTCCGTTTTCGCTTTACCTGGTCAGCAACGAGGTCGGTCTGGGACTGGTTCCGGAGACGCCTCTCGGCCGGGCGTTTCGCGATCTCGCAGGTGGCTTGCATCAGCGTCTGTCGATGAAGGCAGATGAGGTGATCTTTTCCGTGATGGGTATGCCGCTTCGACTGAAGCCGATGCCCGTGGAGGTCCTGTCGATATGAACTTTCGGGATGCTCCGATACGAGGGCTTGATGTGGTTGCGGCCCAGCAATGCAAGGCGATACTGGACGCGAAGACCAAGCCGCGAAACAGCCTTGGTCAGCTTGAATCGTTGGCCTGCACGCTGGCAGGCATTCGCCGTGCCGCGATTCCGGACCTGGGCAAGGCCGTGATGGTCGTGATGGCTGCCGATCACGGTGTTGCGGCCAACGGCGTGAGCGCCTATCCGTCCGAGGTGACGGCGCAAATGATCCTGAACTTTGCGCGCGGTGGTGCCGCCATCAACGTGCTCGCGCGACAAGCCGGCGCAGAGTTGTTGGTTGTCGACGTGGGCGTCGCGCATCCCGTTCCCTTTGGTCCGGGCGTACGCGATTGCAGGGTGGGGAAGGGGACCCGGGATATGTCCGTTGAGCCGGCGATGTCGGCGGCAGAGCTCGAGCAGGCCATCTCCGCGGGATTTGCGCTGGCAAATGAGCTCGCGGACAGCGGGGTGGCCGTGGTTGGCCTCGGTGAAATGGGAATCGGCAACACGACGGCGGCTGCAGCCCTCGTCGCAGGCCTCACGGGCGCGGACGTGGACACCGTCGTGGGCCCGGGTACCGGCGTCGATGACGCGGGCCGGGCACGTAAAAAAGAGGTCGTCGCGCGCGCGCTGGCCTTGCATGCACAAACGATCGGATTTCCCCGGCAACTCCTGGCGGCGCTCGGTGGTTTTGAGATCGCCGGCCTGGTTGGCTTGATCCTGGGTTCCGCCCATCGTGGGATGGTCGTTTTGTGTGACGGATACATCACCGGTGCCGCAGCGCTTGCGGCCGTGGCGCTGCGTCCGGAGGCGCGTGACTATCTCGTCGCAGCCCATCAGTCGAGCGAGCCGGGCCATCGCATCGTCCTCGAGTCGTTGAAGTTGCAACCGTTGCTCTCCCTCTCGCTGCGTCTCGGCGAGGGCACAGGCGCGGCGCTGGCGTTGCCACTGCTGCAATCCGTGGTACGCATTCTCTCCGAAATGGCGACCTTTGAATCCGCGGGCGTCAGTGACACTGGCGCCGGGGTGTCTTGATTTGGCGACGACCGAGCCTCCCCGCGGCATCGTGGCGTGGCTGCGCGCGCCTCTGGTGACGTTGACGTTTTTGACGGTGCTGCCGATCGGAAAACGCATCACGGTTGGCCAGGACGAGCTGCCGCGGGCGATCGGTTTTTTTCCACTCATCGGGCTGTTGCTTGGCGCCACCTGCGCTGGCATCGCGTGGCTCCTTTCCTCAAGAACCTCGCCGGCACTCGTCGCAATCGTCGCTTCGGCCTGGATGGCACTCGCCACCGGCGCCTTGCACTGGGATGGACTGGGCGATTTGGCGGATGCCTTGGCCGGAGCACGCGGCGACAGAGAGAGGGCCCTCGCGATCTTGCGAGATCCGAGAATGGGCTCTGCGGGAACCGTGGCCCTTGTGCTCGGACTGCTGATGCAGGTTGCGGCGATCGCTCGCCTGAGTGAGTCGGGTCAGTGGATGGCCCTCGTCCTCGCTCCTGTGGTTTCGCGGGCATTCGTGGTTCCGGCTGTGGTGCTGCTTCCACGGGCCCGACCCGATGGCCGCGCCCAGGCCTTTGCGACTTCTCAGGCCAGCAAAACGGTCGCCTTGCTTTTGGCAGGCCTCCTGAGCGTGCCGCTGCTCACGCACTGGTTTCCCGGGGCCGTTCCACTTTGTGCCGCCTTCACCGCGATGCTTGCCGTGGTCTGGGTCGCGCAAAGGACCCTCGGCGGTATGACCGGCGACGTTTACGGGGCCGCCATCGTTCTGTCCGAGGTCGCCTTTTTGGCTACCTTTGTCTGATGATGCATCGAGTCTAATCTGACGAACGATAATCTATTGTTTGGATGCGCAATTAACGTTGAGCCGCAGTGGGACTGGATGCCGTCCAACGGACAAGAGCAAAAAGAACGCTCTTCCCAACCATGAACGCAATCGCTTTCACCTCCCATTTTCCCGGATCGGCTATGATGGTCGGATACGGGATGCGTGATCGATTGCCAGGATCGGACGTGGACCCCGTTTCGGGAGACCCCGTCACCGAAAAGATCGAGTCCGAGGACTCGCGGACGGGCAATTCCCGGGCTCAGGCGCCGTCGTATGAGAAGATCCCGTCTTTTGACGAGCTGTACCGCCGCGAGTGGCGATACGTCGCAGCGGTGGCGGATCGCCTGATGATTCGCAAGGCCGACGTTCGCGACATCGTTCAGGAAGTATTCATCAAGGCGTATCGCTCGCTCGACAAGGTCGAGAATCCGGGAGCGATTCGCGGCTGGCTGGCGACCATCACCGTGCGCGCCGTCAGCGATCGGCTGCGCCGCAAGAAGTGGCAGCAGGCGCTCCTGTTTCAGTCGGAGCAGCTCGACGAGGTCGAGGCCGAAGATGCTTCGCCGGAGACGCAGGCTGAGTTGCGCGGGTTGAAGCTCGCGCTGTCTCGCCTTCCGGTCAAGGAGCGCATCGCGTGGAGTTTGAGACACATTGAACAGGAGCCGCTTGAGGAGGTTGCGCGACTCGCCGGTTGCTCACTGGCAACGGCGAAGCGTCGGATCGCGGCGGCTCAGGAAAAACTGCGCGCCCACGTCGACAACACGACGGGCGGACGCGGTTTTGGTGAGAAGGGAGAGGCCGAATAATGGCACTCAACGAGAGCGTGAGAGAAGCGCTGGTGGCATCCAGTCAGCGTTGGTCTGATCAGGATGGATTCGAGATCCGTGCAGGTATCACCCACGGCATACAGACGCGCGCCCGTCGTCGCAAAATGCTGATGAACGGTTCGATGGCGATGGGCGTGTTGGCCTGTGCTGCCCTTGGCATTTCGGTGCTTCGCTCGCCAGGTGATACGGTTTCCACGAACGCTCCCTTGCCACAGGTCGAGCCCGTGCACGTTGAAGAAGAGCTGCGACCGACTTCGCCGCTTGGACAGACAGCGCTCGTGGAGGAGCGCGCTCAGGTCAAGTTCTTGACCGAGGCGACCCGTGTGCGACGGTTGCGTCCGTCCGGTGGGCGCGGTGCTCGCGCCAACGTGTCGGTCGAGGCCGGCGCTGCCCGCTTCGCGGTGGACAAGCGAAAGATCGAGGCCGGTGAGGCGCCATTCCGCGTGTCCGCCGACGACGTGTTGGTCGAAGTCCTTGGAACGGTGTTCACCGTGGATCGGCAGGCGCCCGGCGTCGTGACCGTGAAGGTGGATGAGGGCCGGGTTCGGGTTTCGTGGGGCGCCGATGGGGTTGCCTCGCGCCTGCTTGAAGCCGGTGAGTCGGGCCGTTTTTCAAAGCAGGGTGAGCTCCTGGAAGCCGCGCCTGCGGAGCCGGAGAGCCAGGCCCCACCCGAGGAATCGGTCACGCCTAATCCGGTCAAGGCCAGCGCGCCAAGCGGTGCATGGCGACAGCTTGCGCGGGTGGGCCGTTACGACGCCGCGTTCAAGGCACTGCAACGCGATTTGACCCAGATGTCCGATGTGCCCAACGATCTCCTGCTCGCGGCGGATGTGGCGCGACTTTCGCACCACCCCGAGCAGGCCGTCGCGCCGCTCAACCGCGTCGTCACGCACTTCGCCCGCGATGATCGCGCGGCACCGGCATCCTTCCTCCTTGGGCGCGTGCTTCTGGAGAATCTGGGTCGAGCTGCAGACGCGGCCAGGGCGTTTGCGCAGACGCGCAATCTCTCACCCAACGGACCGCTCGCGGAGGATGCGCTGGGTCGTGAGGTTGAGGCGTTGCGCAGAGCGGGCCTCTCGGCGGAGGCGTCAGCGCGTGCCCGGGAATACGTGAACCGCTATCCGGCCGGCGCTCGCATTCACGAGATCACACCGCTCGCTCGTTAATCCTCTGGCATCACCGCCTGCGCTCGGTGGTACAGTGGGACGAGAAGGGTGACCGTGACCATCCGCCCACATAACGTACGTGCGCAGGGACGATGGATCGTGCCCCTGTTCATCTGCGGGTTTCACGTCGGAACGTTCGGGCTCACGCACCGGGCGCTGGGACAGTCTGGGCCGCCGGCCGGCGCAGAGGCGACGCCTCCAGTGGGGGCGAACCCCGGCGTCGGCGCTGACCCGGCGAACCCGAATGCGGCTGGCGAGGCAATGGTTCCGGTTATCCCTTTGCAGGTCGACGGCTGCAGGGTCGATGAAATGAACGAAGTGCGTCGTTTGCTCAAGATTGAGCTTGAGGCAGATGTGATTGGTGCGGACGCCGCGACGCAGGCAGACCCCAAGGCTGTCGGCGTTCGTGTGAAGGTGATTTGTCGTGGGGCCGAGTATCGAATCTTCGTCGTCGACGCGGATCCAGAGCGCACCCGCACAAGGGAACTGGATTTGAGCTCGACCGGGACGCGCGCGCGCACGCTTCGTTGCACTCTCGATTGTCGAGGCCATGACCACCTTGCCAAAGCCGCTTGAACCATCCGCGACGGCGGCCGTTGCGCCGACCCCATCCGCCGCACCGGTGGCGGTCGTGGCCGTCCCGCCTGTTGTCGAGGAGCCGCCTGCGGTCAGCACCGAGGCCCTGGTGCAGGCCGTTGGCCGTTATTTCCCGGCGACCAGCCGAGCGAACGCGGGTTTTGGCGTGATGCTCTCTCACGATTTGCGAAGGTCTTTGTCGCTCGACGTGGACTTGACCGGTGAGGGGGGCCGACAGGTCCTCGATGAAGGCGACCTGAACATTCTCGCCGCCAGCATTGGTGCGGCCGCGTCCTACGTTCACCGCCAGAAAGACTTTTCGTTTCGGGCCGGCGGCGGGGTGCGACTGGGGGGTGCGCAGATTACCGGTGTCGCCGCGAACCCGATGTCGACCGCAGAGGATGCGTTCGCCGGGCCGTGGGGGGGACCGTTCCTGTCTGCGAGCGTCGGCGCGCTGCTGGGGGACACCTGTGTGCTACGGATTGGAGCCGAGGCCGGCCATTCCCTGGTGGAGACGACCGGGAACGTTCGGATTCAAGGCAAAGATGGCACCACGGTCCTCGCCGGCAGCGGCGGTGTCGAGGGACCCTGGCTTGCGCTGGTCGTCAGTGCGGGGTGGCAGCCATGAGTCTACGCGAGGTCATGGCTGCACACGCGACGCCGCTTCTGGCGTTTTCTCTTCTGTCGTCGCTCGCGGCGGTGGACGGTGATACGGTTGCGTGTAACTGCAGTCGCGATGTGCTCACGGTGGTTGACGAGACCGATGATGGCGGGGTCGAGGGTCCCGATGGAGGCGACGGGGACCGTGTCGATTCGGCGGTCGTCGTGAATCCGATCGCGTTTGCCATCGACCTCAAGCAGGCGAATGGAAAAATTTCGCCCCTCATCTACGGGCTGCAGATCTCTCACAGCGGAACGCCCACCGCGGTCAACCGTCAGACGCTGATGCGGTATGCGTCGTTCTGGATCAGCACCTACAACTGGGAGAACAACGCGGGCAATCCCGGTGAAACCTGGTGCTGGGAGAGCGGCCCCTTCTTTGGCGAGGAAGGAACGGGCGATGCCATCATTCGGTTGTTCGCAGAGACACGCCCGCTGAACGCCGTGTCACTCCTGCCAGTACCGATTGGTCCCTATGTCGCGGCGGATACCGTCGGAGGGTCCGGTCCCCCGGCGTGCAGGGGCGATGTGCGCATGTCGCCGGACTTCAAGAAGAACCGTTTCCGGGTCAACCAGGCGAAGAAGGGCGCTCCGCTTGCGGCGACGCCGAACACCACCGATGGCGTCGTTTCCCAGGACGAATATGCGGCGTGGGCTCGCAACAAATCGCAAGGGCAGAAGATCGCATTCATGCTCGATTTTTTGCCCGAGCGCTGGTCCGGGATCTTCTCGGCCATACATCCCGAGTCGGTGACCTACGACGAGTTTGTGACACGAAACCTCGAGTTCGCGCGCGCCCTGAAGGCCAGCTATCCGGCGGCCGAGGTCGTCGCATCCACGATCGTGGGGTGGCCGGGCATTTACAATCTGAACTGGGCGACCGATGCGACCGACGGTGGGATCTTCTTCAACTACTTTCTGCGGGCATTGCGCAATGCCAACGAGCTGGAAGGCAACCGGGTCATCGACACCCTGGCGATCGACTGGGGACCCTCCCTTTCCGGTGTGATGACCGCGAACGATCTCCGGCAGGCTCGCCTGCAATCGCCGC